>Ga0105046_10016523_pt1 | contig 11323 bp, 12 predicted proteins | sample MAT03_FD_78385 | JGI IMG/M metagenome (GOLD analysis project Ga0105046, IMG submission 78385) | Freshwater microbial communities from Lake Fryxell liftoff mats and glacier meltwater in Antarctica - MAT-03 (megahit assembly) | ecosystem: Environmental > Aquatic > Freshwater > Ice > Liftoff...
ATTCAAAAAGCCGTGCAAAATCCACGATTGATCAACATGGATTTAGTAAATGCACAACAAGCACGTAGGGTCGTGGATCGATTGGTAGGTTTTGAATTGAGTCCGGTTTTATGGAGAAAAATTGGCCGCCAGGGCGGATTAAGTGCCGGACGTGTTCAAAGCGTAGCAGTGAAACTAATCGTAGAAAAAGAAAGAGAGATCAACTCATTTGTACCTGTAGGTAGTTTCAAAGTTGAAGCATCTTTGGCTGCTACAGATTTAAACAACCGATCGGTAAATTTTAAGGCAGAAGGACAACGCTTCACAGAATCTACTGATGCAGAAAAGTTTTTACAGAGTTGCATTGGAGCCAATTATACCGTAAGAGATATTCAGGTAAGACCAGGAAAACGAACGCCTGCAGCACCTTTTACCACCTCTACCCTACAGCAGGAAGCTAGTAGAAAAATGGGTTATGGCGTAAGTAAAACCATGTTGCTGGCTCAAAAATTATACGAAAGTGGAAAGATCACCTACATGCGTACCGACAGTGTGAGTTTGAGTGATACCGCCATGGATGCCATTAAAGCAGAAATCACCAAAAGTTATGGAGATCGTTACTTGCAAGTACGCAAGTATAAAAATAAAAATGAATCTGCCCAGGAAGCGCACGAAGCCATCAGACCGACTTACATGGAAAATCATACCGTAAACGATCCTGAGTTAAATCGTTTGTATGAACTGATTTGGAAACGCACGATCGCCAGCCAAATGAGCGATGCAGAATTTGAAAAAACAACGGCCAAGATCAACATCAGTACCAACAACGAAGACCTGACCGCCAGCGGTGAAGTACTCAAGTTTGATGGTTTCTTAAAAGTGTATTTGGAAAGTACCGATGATGAAGAAACGGAAACAGAAGAAGGTGCAGAAAGCAGACTGCCGAATCTTACTATTAATCAAGCTTTGCAGTTTAATCAAATGACGGCCACCGAAAAATATACCAAGCACTCGGCAAGATACACAGAAGCATCTTTGGTTAAAAAAATGGAAGAACTCGGTATTGGAAGACCCAGTACTTACGCACCTACCATTTCTACCATTGTCAAAAGAACTTATGTGGAGAAAAAAGACAAAGACCCTGTTAAAAGGGAGTTTCGCATATTGAAGTTGAAAGACAATGAGATTAAAAAAGTGACAGAGATTGAAAATACTGGCGCTGAGAAATCTAAGTTATTCCCAACAGATCTTGGACTGGTGGTAACCGATTTTTTGAGTCTGCATTTTAAAAATGTAATGGACTACTCGTTTACAGCCAATATAGAAAAAGAGTTCGATGAAATCGCAGATGGAAAAATCAAGTGGAACAATATGGTACACGATTTTTATGAACCCTTTCATATTGGCGTAGCACATACATTGGAAACCGCAGAACGAGCAGTGGGAGAAAGAGTGTTGGGTGTGGCGGATGACGGAAAGCCAATTACCGCCAGGATGGGCCGCTATGGTCCGATGGTGCAAATAGGATCACAAACGGATGAAGACAAACCGAAATTTGCTAAATTAAAGGCCAGTCAAAGTATAGAAACCATTACCCTTGAGGAGGCCATGGATTTATTCAAATTACCACTCACCCTGGGTGAACACGAAGGGCTGGAAGTATCGGTGAACATCGGTCGCTTCGGTCCTTATGTAAAATGGGGGGAGCAATTTGTAAGTATACCAAAAGGTGAAGAACCTACCGAGGTGGAACTATCCAGGGCCATCGAAATCATACAGGCCAAACAGGTAGAAGACGCACCTATTGGATTTTACAACGAAAAACCAATTACCAAAGGAAAAGGAAGATTCGGTCCATTCATAAAATGGAACGATCTATTCATCAATATTCCGAGAGCATATAATTTTGATAGCCTCGCCCAAAGTGATTGCAATGAACTGATTGAGAAGAAATTAGAAAAGGAATCCAACAGGTTCATACAACAGTGGCCAGATGAAAAGATTGCGTTAGAAAATGGCAGATGGGGCCCATTCATTCGTTTCGGTAAAAAAATGTTGAAACTCACAGCTGGCCCCGACGGAAAACGTACGCCCGAAGAATTGGCTGTATTAGACCTGGAAACAGTTAAAAAAATGATTCTGATACAAGAGCCCAAGGCTTTCGATAAAAAAGCACCCGCCAAAAAGAAGGCAGCCGCCAAAAAAGCAGCTCCTAAAAAGAAATAAAACATCCACCCCGGCAAGTCCGGGGTTTTATTTTTCCTTTAGCTTAAAAGTAACAGTAGTTTAATAACATCTGTGGAAAATTATTCGTTTATAAACCAAGCAGGAACAACGATCTTGGAACTAAAATAGCATCCCTTGCAAGAAAACCGCGAAATAATAGCTTTACTACACCTGATCGACGATCCGGATGAAGACGTGTACAGTACGGTGAGTGAGAAAATTCTTTCTTTTGGAAAAGATATCATTCCCAACCTCGAACACCTCTGGGAAAACATTCACAATGAGGATACTCAGGAAAGAATTGAGATGCTCATACACCGTGTACATTTTCGCGATCTCACAGACGAATTTGTGCTGTGGAAAAACAATCCTGCAGATCTGATGACGGGCGCTTTAATCGTAGCTCGATACAATTATCCAGATTTACAGATCGAACAAATTAGGCAGGAAATTGAAAAACTACGCCGAAATATTTGGCTGGAACTCAACAACTACCTCACTCCTATGGAAACGATCCATGTTGTGAACAGCATCGTTTTTAATTACTACAAACAAAAAGGAACAGAGATCAGTTACGAACATCCCGATCAATTTCTGATCAACAAAACGCTGGAAACAAAAAAAGGAAATGCCATTGGGAACGGCATAGTATATCTGATTCTTTGTCAGTTATTAGACATTCCTGTTAGAGCAGTGAACATTCCACGACAATTTTTATTAGGCTATTTCGACGATCAATATGAGTTGCTGAACCCCGCTGGCCACCCTTCAGAAAAAATAAAGTTTTACGTTGATGCGCTTACCGGACAAATGTACTCTCACAAAGATATTGAAGCCTATTTTAAACGATTGGCTGTACCGCCCGTTCCCACTTACTTCAGAACAATGAACAATAAAAAGACCATTCAATTTTTACTGGAAGAGTTGAGCAAATGTTACGACAACCAAAGAAATTTATATAAGATGGAAGAACTCCTTTCCTTAGCCAATATATTAGACTCATGATTTACCACGTTACTACGAAAGCCGCATGGCAATTAGCTTTAGATACCGGTTTTTATACCGCTCCTTCTCTCGAATTAGAAGGTTTCATTCACAATAGCACAGCGGCGCAAGTGACAGGCGTACTCGACCGATATTACCAAGGCCAAACAGATTTGTTGTTACTACACATTGATGAAACCAAACTAACGGCTCCGTTAAAATACGAACTAGCTCCATCTGTGATGGAGGAATTTCCGCATATTTTTGGCCATATCAATTTAGAGGCAATTATAAAAACAGTTGATATTATTGAATAATATTTATTATTTTAGATACTTAATATTTCGAATATGCAACACTATTTATTTGTAATGCCAGTAGGTATATGGCTATTCACATTCATATTACTGGCGATAGTCTATGTTTACATTTGGTTTAGCACCATTTTAGAAATTGCTAACCATGCTTATAAAGGGAAAAACACAAGAGTTTTCTGGTTGTTTTTTACACTCCTCACAGGTTTCTTAGGTATTTTACTGTATTTGATATTGGGTAAAAGTGCTCGTTTGCAAAAATTAGAAATTTAAATGATCAGTTGGGAAGATTTTGAAAAGATAGACCTGAGAGTTGGTACCATACTCGAGGCTCAACAATTCGAAAAAGCCCTCAAACCAGCCTACCAGTTACTCATCGATTTTGGTGGGCTCGGCATCAAAAAATCGTCGGCGCAAATAACAAATTTGTACCAATGCGAAGTTCTCATTGGATTACAAGTGGTTGCGGTGCTAAATTTCCCCCCAAAACAAATTGCCAATTTTATCAGCGAATGCTTAGTGTTGGGGGTGTACAATGCCAATCAGGAAATAGTATTGTTACATCCGGGGATGCCAGTGAGTAATGGAGATAAAATAGGTTAAGCTTCGCTAAATTGCTGAAAGTACTGCTCTAACAGTTTAAAATTCTCTTTATTAATGGAGAAGAAATTATTGCGACCTTCTTTTCTACATTCGATCAATTCACTATCCGCTAGTAACTTGATATGGTGTGAACAAGTAGGCTGCGATAAACCGGTAAGTGATACCGCATCGCAGCAACGCACTGCACCTTTTTCCAGAATTTCCTGTAAGATGCTCATCCGATATGGATCCGCTACTGCCGACATAGCTTTTTCTATGAACCTGATATCTGTTAACTTTACTAATTCCATTCACTGCAAATATAGCATTGCAGGTTACTTCTCAGGAACTTTTTTTATTCATAGTTGTTTAATCAATCAATGGAATCTTTCATTTACAACAGTCCCTTAGGTCAATTGTCGATCACTGCAAATGAACATTCCATTTGCAGCGCGCATTTTATTAGCAACGAAGTGCATCTTTCATCTTCAAACTATATAGTTGATTCAGCGTTTCCTTCCTCACCTTTATTCAGGCAATGTCAACAACAGCTAACTGCTTACTTCAATGGTACCAATCTTTTGTTCGATCTGCCCCTTGAACAACCGGGAACCGAATTCCAGCAAAAAGTTTGGGCAGGTTTGTTAAACATCAAAGCCGGCGCTACCATGAGCTACCTGTCGTTTAGCAAACAACTAGGCAACAGCAAAGCCACCAGAGCCGTAGGAACAGCCAACGGCAAAAACAACATCGCTATCATTGTTCCCTGTCATCGGGTGATTGGCAGCAACGGACAATTGGCAGGCTATGTCGGAGGATTGTGGCGCAAACAATGGCTCCTGCAGCATGAAGCCAAACATTGTAATGGCGTTGTGCCATTATTCGATACCGAAATTTTTCATCAACAAAGCAACATCTCATGAAAAAATTATTGACGGCCATCTCATTCATCTTCTTGTTTGCCTGCAACAACAATAATCAAAAAACTACCACAACCGCTACCACCAAGTCCGATACGCTTGCCCAAAAATACCACCTTGATAAAATAAAACTCCCGGAGGGTTTCCATGTTTCAGTGTATGCCGAAGTACCCAACGCACGTAGCATGACAGTATCGCCTTCAGGAGTGTTGTATGTAGGCAACCGTTCAGAAGACAAAGTGTATGCCATCACCGACATGAACAAAGATGGAAAAGCCGACAAAGTTTACATCGTTGCAAGTGGTTTGTCTTCCCCCAATGGAGTAGCTTTTAAAAATGGTGATCTGTACATTGCCACTATTTCTTCTATTTTAAAACTCACCAACATTGAATCAAATCTTGCCGCACCACCGGCTCCGGTAACGGTGTACGATCAATATCCTTCCGACAAACATCATGGCTGGAAATTCATCGCCTTTGGTCCGGATGGAAAGTTATATGTACCGGTAGGCGCTCCCTGCAATATTTGCAAATCAACCAATCCAATTTACGCCTCCATTACCCGCATCAACGATGACGGCTCCGGCTTTGAAATATTTGCCAACGGTGTTCGCAATTCGGTGGGCTTTAGTTGGCACCCCGATACCAAAGCACTCTGGTTTACAGAAAACGGAAGAGACATGATGGGGAATGATATGCCTTCAGACGAACTTAACATTGCCGCAACTCCCGGCTTACATTTTGGTTATCCATATTGCCACCAGGGCGATGCAGCAGACGCCGAATTTGGAGCGGGTAAAAACTGCAGCGATTATGTGGCCCCTGTTGAAAAATTAGGTGCACACGTTGCAGCATTGGGCATGAGATTTCATACAGGCAACATGTTTGGGGAAACATACCGCAACCAAATTTTTATTGCAGAACATGGTAGTTGGAATCGGACCGAACCGGTCGGGTACAAGGTTACGCTTTTGAAAGCAGACAGCAGTGGCAAGGTTTCCAGCAAATCTATTTTCGCAGAAGGTTGGCTTCAGGCAGACGGTAAAGTTTTGGGCAGACCCGTTGATGTGGCAGAAATGGCAGATGGTTCCCTTCTCATCAGTGATGATTATGCAGGGGTGATTTACAGGGTTTGGAAAAAGCTATAAAAGAATTCTTAAAATCCAGTGCGTTACTTGTTCATATCCTCACTACCAAATGAAAATGGCAGTAACTGGGTAGATTTTGAAATAATAAAAACGGATCCTGATTCACCCGATAATATCAATCGAATGGGTTGCGCAGTTCTTTCTTCAAACTCTTTCAGGGCTTGCCTGCACATACCACATGGCGACACCGGCGAATTACTTGTACCCTTTGAATTATGGTAAGTGATGGCCAGGGTATCGATAGGTTCGTTCGGATATAACACAGCCGCTACGCTCATCAACACCCGCTCTGCACAAATACCCACGGGGTAAGCTGCATTCTCCTGGTTGGTACCTGAAACGGTTGATCCGTTTTTCATTCTTGCCACTGCCCCCACTAAAAAACCACTATACGGAGCATACGCCGTAGCTGTGATGGCTTTTGCTTCTTGCAACAGCGCAGCATCGGATGCAGAAAGTTCATCAACACCTCCGTAAATTTCGTATTCGAATGATATTTCTTCTTTTCGCATAATATTAGAATTAGATAAAAAATCCTCCCTGTATTACTACGGAGAGGATAATTAGTATTTACAAAGTACCTCTTTTTGTACTATCCTGGTTATTTAATACCGTTAAACAATCGCTTCCATCTGGGGCCACCCTCCCAACTAAACCAAATGAGCGAAGCTTTCCCTACAACATGATCTTCTGGCACAAAGCCCCAGTAGCGGCTATCCAATGAATTGTGGCGATTGTCGCCCATCATAAAACAGTAATCCAACTTAAAAGTATAGGTCTTGCTTTCAGATCCATTGATCAGCACTTTATCGCCATTCACTTCTACTTTATTAGCCTCGTACACTTCAATGCACCTTCTATAACGGATAAGGTTATCCGCAGTTAACTCAATCATTTTTCCCTTTGCAGGCAGCATCAAAGGTCCATAATTGTCAACACTCCAGCGAACGGTAGTATCGCCATAATATGGAAACAGTTGGCTGGATGGATAATAAGGGTTGCTGTATTCTACAACATAAGGATCTAAAAAATATCCCTGCGGAAGTTGGAGGTTCTCTTTTTCTTTGTTGGTTACATTCACCAGATAAGATCTGTCTGGCATCTGTTGCAGATCACCTTGGCTTTCTCTCACGTTTATCCCCATCGTAGCCAATATATCAGCATCCACATAACCATCTTTCGGCACTACCAGTCGATGGTAACGTTGTGATTCAGGCATTAAAATACCCTTTTCACCGTTCACGAATACTTCCCCATTTTTTACTTGCAATATATCCCCGGCAGCAGCTACTGCACGTTTGATGAAATTTTCTCTTTTATCAACCGGGCGGGTAACAATAATATCTCCATACTGATCCCAAATCTGTGCCCGTCCATTGTCGCGAACAGCCTGGTAGTAAGTAACCCTGCTACCGAAATTTACTTCATCGTTGATGAGTGTATCATTCACCGGGAAATTAAACACCACCACATCGTTGCGTTTTACAGAACTGGCAAACCACCTGGTGTAAGGAATTTTGATGGCTTCCGAATATGATTTGCTGTTGGTGATCGGTAAGGTATGATGTACAAAAGGAACAGCCAATGGTGTATTCGGAATGCGGGGGCCGTAGCTCGATTTACTCACAAATAAGAAATCGTTCACCAACAATGTTTTTTCCATCGAAGGGGTGGGAATAGTATAGGCTTCAAACACAAAAGTGCGAATCAGCGTAGCCGCTACAATAGCGAATGCAGCAGCATCTATCCATTCTCTGGCGCCCGATTTTTTATAATTATCTACTACCTTTTTACCCGCAAATCTTTCGTTGCTGCTAAATCCCAGATAAGGAAAATAAGCGAACGGAGCCAACACCGTTGCCGCATGATGCCCAACGCCAAACCTTCCAAAATGCTCTACAAACTTGATCATGATCCAGATAGTGATAAACTGGCCAGCGATCGGTATCAATTGCAGAAAAAACCAAACTTTTTTCAGTTCCATTTTTTCTACCATGCACCAGGTATTGTAAAAAGGTATCAAAGCTTTCCAACCTTCCATCCCAGCTTTTTTAAACATACCATACAACCCGATATGCCAGCCGAGGGTTCCAAGAATTACTAAAATCCATCCAATGCTCATATTTATAATTTTTCAGTCCCAAAAGTAGTGATGTGAAACCGATTCACACAACAATAATTACTTAAACGGTAAGGTTTTAGTTATACAATTAACGAAATATAAACAGCCTGTTCTTTTACTTAGGCAAAACATACGCTGCTACATCATCTGCTGTAATGCTTTTACCACTTAAAATAATAAGGCGTTCCACCACATTGCGCAGCTCCCGAATATTCCCACTCCAGTTGTATTGGTGCAAGGCTTCCATTCCTTTTTTCTCAAGAGCTTTCACCGGTTGCCCGTACTCCTCTGCAATCAATTCCAGAAAATAATTCACCAGGTGTGGTATATCATCTCTGCGTTCATTCAAAGAGGGCACATGAATGATGATCACCCCCAATCTATGGTACAGATCTAACCTAAAATTCTTATCGTCCACTTCCTTCAAAAGATCTTTGTTGGTAGCAGCAATCACCCGTACATCAACATTAATATCTTTCTCAGCACCCACGCGGGTAATTTTCCCTTCTTGCAAAGCACGCAACACTTTGGCCTGTGCATTTGAACTCATATCTCCTATTTCATCCAAAAACAACGTGCCGCCGTTGGCCTGTTCAAATTTTCCGATGCGTTGTTTAATGGCTGATGTAAAGGAGCCTTTTTCATGTCCAAATAATTCGCTTTCTATCAACTCTACAGGAATAGCCGCACAGTTCACTTCTACCATGGGTCCGCTACTGCGATTGCTTTTTTCGTGTATCCAACGAGCTACCAATTCTTTACCTACACCGTTTTCTCCGGTGATCAAAACCCTGGCTTCTGTTGGTGCCACTTTTTCGATAGTATCTTTTATTTTTTGAATAGGTCCACTTTCTCCTACCATTTCCTGCACCTTGCCCACTTTGCGTTTCAGCACTTTGGTTTGCGTAACCAATTCTTGTTTTTCGGTAGCGTTGCGCAGTGTAATCAGCAATCTGTTTAGATCGGGTGGTTTGCTGATGTAATCGAAAGCACCTTTTTTTACTGCTTCTACAGCCGTATCAATATTTCCATGCCCGCTGATCATGATCACTGGAACATCGGGATGAATCATTTTGGCCCGCTCCAAAAATTCAATGCCATCTAACTTCGGCATCTTAATATCGCAGAGCACCAGGTCGTAATGTTTTTCCGTAAACCGCTTCAGCCCTTCCTCTCCATCCGCAGCTTCATCAATTTTATATCCTTCAAAACTCAATATTTCAGTAAGGGTTTTGCGGATTGCTTTTTCATCATCAATAATCAGAATACTCGCCATTGATTTTTTTTTATGGAATTTAATCCTGGTTGAATCTTAATGTTCGTTGTTGCATCAAAAATACTGATTTATGTACTCCAAAACGTTTACCCGTGCATATAAGTGTGGCATTTTCGGTTGGCTCATTTGTAGTTGCCAAATTGCTCCCTTACAAAACAAGGAATCTACCAACCCTATTGCCAGTACAAATCCCCCACCCAATACCATTGTGGATATTCCATTACCGGAGGGTTTTACCAGAATATCTTACACCGCTAACTCGTTTGCCCATTGGTTGCGAAAAATTACACTCAAACAAGACCCTACGGTGTATTTGTATGATGGACGGGTTAAAGCCAATCAAGAAGCCCAATATGCGGTAATGGATATTACTGTGGGCAACCGCGACCTCCAACAATGCGCAGATGCAGCCATTCGCCTGAGGGCAGAATATTTATTTGAAAAAGAACTTTACCATCAAATTGTTTTCACCGATAATGAGGCGGGCGAATACCGTTTTACTGCACCTTATACCCGTACCCGTTTCGATGCTTTTCTACCACGTGTTTTCGGTATGTGTGGTTCTGCATCGTTGGCCAAACAATTACACGCCAAAATTTTAATGCAAATGCAACCCGGCGATGTACTGATTCGAGGTGGTTTTCCCGGCCATGCAGCCACCGTGATGGATATGGCCATCAACCAAAATGGCGAAAAAATTTACTTACTTAGCCAGGGTTATATGCCCGCACAAGATATTCATATCCTAAAAAATCCAACCAACAACATCAGTCCTTGGTACCAGTTAACAGAGCATGGCAACATCCAAACACCGGAATATACTTTCTATGATCATGAGCTGAAAGGTTGGTAAATCAGGGGCTTTCAACGGTCGTACTAAGCCCGGCATTGGTTCCGGCTTTCCATTACAAGTCCTCGCCTCCTGCGTCGGCTACGGGCTTTCCACTTCAATCCGGCAGCCCATCGGCAACAAAATCTTTACTCCTCCTCTTTGCAGTTTCTCTTCCATAGCTTTTCTGAAAATATAAAAGACCGTTCTTTTTAAAGAACAGTCTTCGTTGTATTTAGTCGGGACGACAAGATTTGAACTTGCGACCCCACGCCCCCCAGACGTGTGCGCTACCGGGCTGCGCTACGTCCCGAATAAATAAGGTTGCAAATGTAAAGCAATTGGAATAAAATAAAAATCTACCTACAAAAATTTGTGAAAAATAACAACAAAGAGTGGGAATAATCACATTGCAAAACTTTTTCCTTTTGCGCAGCTTTGTATCAGCAAAATAAAACTGTGCACCCATTTTTTTTAAACAAGATCAGGAATTTTAGCGACCCTGAAATTAAAAGTTTTAAAAGAATTGGTTAGACAGCTAATCACTGCTGGGCTTGAATTATTTCTGACAGCTTTGCCCTTAAAATAGCCAGGTAAGACGCAGCATTGAACTGTGCATGAAGTACAAAACTTCTTCAATACAAACACTCTAATGAAAAAAAAATGAAAAAATTACTTTAATCCCCGTTCTAATGATTACTTGTTTGATCACTTACGCTCAAAACCCAGATTTGAGCGGCCTTTACAAGAATCTTGGCATCAAACTTTTGGCAGCAGAAAAAGGAGCCCGCACTGGCACCAACTACAGACTGGAGGCTGATAGCGTCTATTTCAATGGGTCTGCAACCACATTGAACAACGTCCCGGTAAATTTTGAAAAAACTGGAGCTGGTCCAAAAATTAGATTTGGTAGCAGATACGCTTTGCACAAAAAAACCAACAC
>Ga0105046_10016524_pt1 | contig 11323 bp, 10 predicted proteins | sample MAT03_FD_78385 | JGI IMG/M metagenome (GOLD analysis project Ga0105046, IMG submission 78385) | Freshwater microbial communities from Lake Fryxell liftoff mats and glacier meltwater in Antarctica - MAT-03 (megahit assembly) | ecosystem: Environmental > Aquatic > Freshwater > Ice > Liftoff...
ATCTCTACGCTCCGCACGGCCATGCCCGGATGCTGATGCCGGGTTCGCGCCCGTCGAAAAGCCTGCGCGGCCAGACCGATACGGTGATCGAGGCGCTGGGCCGCGAACTGCGCCACTGGGACCTCGACCCCGAGGACTTCCGCGCCGATCCGATGGCGATCCGCCCCGCACTCCAGGCCGCCAAGCGGGCGCGCGGGGCAGAGAAAGGCTATGATTACACCCGGTTCCACGACGACCAGCTGACCGATCACTACCACTACACGGTATTTCCCAACATCAGCTTCAGCCTGAAGCCGGATGGCTGCATCTGGCTGCGCGCCGATCCGCACCCGACCGATCCCGAACGCTGCGTGTTCGATATGTGGTATTTCACCTGGTTCCCCGACGGGGCGAACGAATACTACAGCTATTCGATGTCCGAGGCGGTCGACCTGGCCAAACCGGTCGAGCATTTGCGCGGCGGGATCGGCGAGTTCAGCTGCGGCCCGGCGATCGATCAGGACGTGGCGATCTGGTCGAGCCAGCAACGCGGCCTGCGCTCGCGCGGCTATGCGGGCGGGGTGTTGTCCGGGCAGGAATCGCGGGTGCGGTTCTTCCACGACACGATCGATCGGTGGCTGGCGGGGTGAAGGGTCAGCCGGCGTTCGCCCGCGCCGCGCTCCGTCCCGCAATGTACCCAAAGGTCAGCGCCGGTCCCAGCGTCCCCCCCGCGCCCGCATAGATCCCGCCGGTCGGGCAGGCGATGACGTTGCCCGCGCCGAACAGGCCGGGGATCGGTTCGCCCGCGTGATCGAGAATGCGCGCCGCCGCATCGGTGCGCGGGCCGCCGTTGGTGCCGAGCATCCCCATGCGGATTTCCACCGCGTGAAACGGAGCCTGCTCGAGCGGGCCGAGCGTCACCGCCGTGCCCTCGCGCGAGCGGTCACCATAGAAATGGTCGTAAGCGCTGGTGCCGCGCTGGAAATCGGGGTCGTGGCCTTCGCGCGCGAAGGTGTTGAAACGCGCCACGGTGGCGAGCAGTGCTTCGCCATCGACCTCCAGTTTTGCGGCGAGCGCTTCCAGCGTGTCGGCGGTCTGCACCCAGTCCGGCAAGGCAGCGCCGGGCGGGACCGTGCCGAGCGGATAACGCGCCGCATATTGGGCATCGAACACCAGCCACGCGGGCTGGTTGCGATAGGAATAGGTCTGCGGGTCGAACGCGTGGAACGCCCCCGCCAGCGCCGAATAGTTCGCCGCCTCATTGCAGAACCGCTGCCCTTCTCGGTTGACCATCAGCCCGTGCGGCAAGGTGCGTTCGATCAGCACCGGCGCGGCGCGTTGCTCGCCATTCGGCCATACATCGCCGGGCACCGCCAGCGTCGGGGCCCACCACGCGCTGGTCATGTTGCCGAGGCTCGCGCCCGCCGCCATCGCCAGCGCCAGCCCCTCGCCGCGCGCGGTGGGGGGAGAGGCGGGGGTGTCGGCAGGACCGCGCAGGAAGGTCTGGCGCATCGCGGCGTCCCATTCGAACCCGCCGGTCGCGACGATTACCCCGTGGCGCGCGGTGAGGGTAAACGGCTGGCCGTCGCGCATGCCTTCGATCCCGGCGATCCGTCCGCCGTCGCGGGTCAGACGCTTTGTTTCGACGCCCAGCAGCGGCTCGATCCCGCGCGCAAGGCAGGCCTTCAGCAGCCGCCCGATCATCGCCTGGCCGAAGCCGCGCTCGGCGTTGGCGATGCGGCGGTGCAGTTCGTCGGACGGCACCACCCCGCTGCCGCCGCCGAGCAGCGTCTCGCGCAGCATCATCGGCTTGGGTTCCTCGATGGCGTATATCCGCGCCGCCCAGTCGCCCAGTTCGCCCAAGCCGAACAGGTCATGGTCGAGCGCGCGCCCGCCCTCGGGTTTCGCACCGGGGCGGTCGAGGTAATAGTCGGGATAGCCCGCCAGCAGCGAGACCCGCAGCGCATCGATTTGTTCGAGGAAAGCGAGCGCTTCCGGTCCGATGTCGACGAACGCTTCAAGCACATCGTCGCGCAGGTCGCCCTGGTCGAGCGCCCGGAAGTAGGCGAGCGCCTCGTCGCGGCTGTCGGCCATCCCGGCGGCGCGCTGGCGCGGGTTGTCCGCCACCCAGATCACCCCGCCCGAAACCGCCGAGGTACCGCCGATCCGGTCGAACCGCTCGATCACGCGTACCTCGGCTCCGCTGGCGTGGGCGGCAAGTGCAGCGGTCAGGCCGGCAGCCCCGCTGCCCAGTACGATGACGTCGCATATGTCGCTCATCGCGCGAATGGGGGCCATGCGCGGTCACTTCGCAACCCTCCATTTTGGTTAGGTGCACAGCCTTGTGACGCAAGCTAGATGCGAAGCGAGGGAGATGGCGATGCAGTTGCAGGGACAGGTCGCGGCGATCACCGGCGGGACGGCAGGCATCGGGCGCGGCATTGCCGAAGCCTTCCTCGCCGAGGGGGCTTCGGTCGCGCTGATGGCGCGCAACGCGGACAAGGCGCGAGCCATGCTGGCCGAACTCGGCGTGGGCGAGCGCGCGATCCACATCGCCGGGGACGCAACCGTTCAGGCCGACATCGAGGGCTTCGTGGACAAGGCCGCGGCGCATTTCGGGCGGCTCGACATTCTGGTCAACAACGCGGGCGGCGCCACCGATCTCCAGCCGCTCGCCCAGCTTTCGGACGAATCTTTCGACCAGGCGATGAAATGGAACGTCTACGCCACGTTCTGGGCCTGCCGCCGCGCGCTGCGCACGATGCAAGCCGCAAAGGCGGGCCGGATCATCAACATCTCTTCGATCGAGGGCAAGCACGGCAAGCCGGTGCTGACCGCCTATACCGCCGCCAAGCACGCGGTGCTGGGCTTGACCAAATCTCTGGCGCGCGAGGTCGGGACCCAGGGCATCACCGTCAACGCGATCTGCCCCGGCCTCGTCGTCACCGACATCATCCGCGACAACGGCCCCGAGACGGCCAAGGCGATGGGCATGAGCTTCGAGGCGATGATCGCGATGTTTGCCGAGGAATCGGCGATCAAGCGGCCCAACACGGTCGAGGAAATCGCGGCCGTCGCGGTCCTGCTCGCCTCGCGGGCCGGGGCCGGGATCACCGGCGCTGCGATCAGCGTCGATGGCGGCACAGCTCAATACTAATTCAGAGGAGAGGCGAAATGTTCACCGGACCATTGGAAGACCGTATCGCGATACGCGAGTTGCACGAGACCTATGCCGACGCGGTGGTGCGCGCCGATGCGACCGACTGGGCCAAGGTCTGGACCGAAGACGCGCACTGGAGCCTGATGGGCACCAAGGTCGAAGGGCGCGAGGCGATCGTCGCGCTGTGGGTCCAGGCAATGGGCGGGCTCGAAGCGGTAAGCTTCCACTGCATTCCGTCGATGACCGCAATCGACGGGGACCGGGCCACCGGGCGGTGCCAGACGCAGGAATACATGAAGCTGAAGGACGGCACGACCCGCGCCATCGGAGGTCTCTACGAAGACGAGATGATCAAGCAGGACGGGGCATGGAAATACACCAGCCGGGTATTCCGCGTGATCGCCGAATATCAGCCGGCGGTCCAGATTTCGGGAGGGGCATGATCATGGCCAAGATCGTCATTTCCGCACAGATCGACCTCGATCCCGAACAGCGCGACAATGCGCTTCGCGCGGCCCAGCCGTGGATCGACGGTGCGCTCGCCCAGCCCGGCTGCATCCACTACGACTGGAGCGCCGATCTCGACAAACAGTCACGCGTCAACGTTTTTGAGGAGTGGGAAAGCGAGGAATCGCTCGCGGCGCATTTCGCCGGGCCGCAATATGCCGGAATGCTGGGCCATATCGGCGCGTGCGGGTTGCAGAACGCGGTGAGCAAGAAATACCGGGTTGATGCCGAGGGCCCGGTCTATGGTCCCGAAGGCAAGCCAACGCCGGAGTTCACTTGATCCGGGCGGGCGCTAACAAAATGGAGCGGTGGCAGCGGCGGTCGCGCGGGTCATAAGACGGGGTCATTCCGGAGACCGCACATGGCCGTTGAAACCCATCGCACCTTCTGCCGGTTCTGCCACGCCAACTGTGCGATGCTCGCCGATGTCGAGGATGGCAAGGTCGTGGCGGTGCGCGGCGACCCCGAGGATCCGGTCTATGGCGGCTACACCTGCCTCAAGGGCCGCGAACTGCCCGACAGCCACAACGCCGCGCATCGCCTGATCCACAGCCTGGTCCGCCGCGATGGAGAATTCGTCGAAACGCCGATGGGCGATGCGCTGGACCATGTTGCGGACAAGCTGAAGGCCATCGTTGCCGAACATGGCCCGCATTCGGTGGCGGTGTTCATGGGGTCGGGCGGCTACCAGAACAGCGCCGCCTGGGCAGCGTCCTACAGCTTTGCCCAGGCGATCGGTTCGCGCAATTTCTACACCTCGGTCACGCTGGATCAGCCCGCCAAGGTTTTCACGACCGCGCGGTACGGCAAGTGGATGGGCGGGGTGAACACCTTCGACCAGGCCGACGTCGCGCTGGTGATCGGCAACAATCCTCTGGTCTCCCACTATTCGGCGATCGGCGGACTGCCGCCGTTCTCGCCCTCGCGACGGCTGCGCGACCGGCAGAAGACCGGGCTCAAGCTGATCGTTGCCGATCCCCGCGAAAGCGACATTGCCGCACTGGCCGACATCTATCTGCAGGTGAAGCCCGGCGAGGATCCCGCGCTGCTGGCCGGTATGCTGAACGTGATAATCACCGAAGGTCTGTATGACCGGAATTTCGTCGCGGCCCACGTCGATGGCCTGGGCGAACTCGAAGCGGCGGTTGCCGCGTTCACACCCGAGGTTGCCGCCGCCCGGGCGGCAGTCGATCCCGATCAGCTTGTCGCCGCCGCGCGGATGTTCGCCAGGGCCGGGCGCGGCTGCGCGGTGACCGGCACCGGTCCTGAAATGGCGGGCAACGGGACGCTCACCGAATATCTGGTCACTTGCCTCAACATACTCTGCGCGCGATTCAAGCAGGAGGGCGAGAAGGCTGCTATTCCGCGGGTGTTCACCCCGCAGGCGCCGCGCCGGGCGCAGGTCGGGCCGCCGATGGCGATGTTCGGGGCGGAAGGGATGGCCAAGTCGCGGTTCCGCGGGCTGGGCCAGCTTATGTTCGAGATGCCCTGCAACGTGCTGGCGGATGAAATTCTCACGCCCGGCGACGGCCAGATCCGCGCGTTGATCTCGGTCGGCGGCAATCCCGAGGTCGGATTTCCCAACCAGCTCAAGATGCGCCGCGCGCTCGATGATCTGGAGCTGTTCGTCCAGGTCGATCCATGGATGTCGGCCAGCGCGAAGCGTGCGGATGTCGTGCTCGCGCCCAAGCAGTGCCTCGAACGCGAGGACATCACCAACCTGTCCGAATGGTGGCACGAGGAACCTTACGCTCGCTACGTCGAGGCGCTGGCGGAGGCACCGGGCGACGTGATCGACGAATACGAGATGTTCTGGGGCCTCGCCCGGCGACTGGGCCTCCAGCTCAACCTGGCCGGCGGCCCGCTGCCGATGGATGCCTGCCCCGACAAGCAGACCTTCCTCGATCTGATGACCGCCGGCTGCCTGGTCCCGCCCAGCCAGGTTCGCAAGGACAGCGTCGATGGCGCTGCGGTGCTTTACAACGATCTCCATCCGGTGGTCGGTCCGGCCGATCCGGAGCAGACTCACCGCTTCGACCTGACAGCGGGGGCGATGCCTGGGGCGCTCGATCACTATCGTCGCGACGAGCGTCGCAACGAGGGCTTCGACTTCCGCCTGATCTCGCGTCGGTCCAAGACCCGGTTCAATTCGATCGGCCACCCGCTCGCGAAACTGCGCGCCAAGACCACGACCAATCCCGCCTATATCCACCCCGAGGATCTTGCCGATCTTGGCATCGCCGACGGTTCGATCGTCGAGATCGCCTCGCGCCACGCCAGCATCCACGGGGTGGTCAAGGCCAGCGACAAGGTCCGACGCGGGATCGTTTCGATGGCGCATGCTTACGGCGACAGCGAGGCTGGAAAGCATAACGTGCGCGAGATGGGCGGATCGACCAACCGCCTGACCAGCGACGAGGTCGATTTCGATCCAATCACCGGGCAGGCCCTGCAGAGCGCCATTCCGGTTCGGATCGTCTTGGCGTGAACCTCCTGCCCGCCCGGTGACCTGCGAACTTATCGTCCTGTCGGGCGGGCATCCGTTCGACGAAGTCGCGTTTGGCGCGCTCCTCGCCAGCCTCGAGGGGTGGAATGTCACGCATCTCCAGCATCCCGAAGCCGAGCGACTGGTCGGCGAGGGGAGCGCGGCGGACGCCGATGCGCTGTTGTTCTACGACATGCCGGGCTATGTTTTCTCCGCGGGGCGGGTGATCACGCGCCCGCCCGGCGAGCTCTTTCGCCGGGCAATCGTCGAACGGTTCGAAAGCGGGCGCGGCGCGGTGGCGATGCACCATGCACTCGCCGGCTGGGCCGAGTGGACCGAATGGTCCGAAATGATCGGCGGGCGGTTCCTGTACCAGCCGGGCGAGGTGCGCGGAGTTCGTCGGCTCGACTCGGGCTATCGCCACGACGTGGAATATGTCGCCGAAGTGGTGGCCGACCATCCGGTTACGCGCGGTGTCCCGGCCAGCTTTCCGGTCCGCGACGAGCTTTATCTGGCCGAAGTGTTCGAGGCTGAATTCACCCCGCTGATCCGCGCCCACCACGAGTTCGTGCGCGAAAATTTCTATTCGGCTACCGCGGCGGTGGCGGGTCGGATGTTCGACAATGCTGGCTGGGACCACCCGCCCGGCAGTGACTGCGTCGCCTGGGTCAAGACCGCCCGCAACGCCCCGCTGGTCTATCTCCAGTTCGGCGACGGACCCGACACCTATGCCAATCCGGCTGTTCGCAAGGTTCTGGCCAATGCGCTCGGGTTCATCGCGGGCCAAGCCTAGCAAATTGACGCATCGCGCGGGTGAATGTCACGCGCTTATGAGAATGCTATGACAACGGTGAAACGGAAAACAGCATGACCGAGCACGCCAGCCTGTTCGCGCCGCAGACGCTGGTCGACCCGTTCGACCATTACGCCCGCGCCCATGCCGACGGGACGGCGATCGAATTCCTGCCCGAGATGAACATCCACGTCGTGTACAGCTACGAGCTGTGTTCGGAAGCGACCGGGCGGACCGACGATTTCTCGAACGATTTCGCCTCGGTCATGGGCAGCACCGATCCCGAGATCGAGGCGATCCTGGCCGAGGGGTGGGACAATCCGGCGACCCTGCTGACCGCCGACGCGCCGGTCCACACCCGCAACCGCAAGCTGGTCAACCTCGCGTTCTCGGCCCCTCGGGTCAACGCGATCGAGCAGGACATGCGGGTCAAGTCGGTCGAGCTGATCGAGCGGTTCGCCGATCGCGGCGCGGCCGAATTCGTCAAGGAATTCGCGGTGCCGCTGCCGGTGGCGATGATCGCCCAGCAGATCGGGCTCGATAACGATCCGGCGCAGGTCAAGGAATGGTCCGACGCGGCGGTGGATCGCTTCAGCCAGATGATCGATCGCGAACGCCAGCTCGATTGCGCGCGCCAATTCGTCGATTACCAGCGCTACATGAAGGTGAAGATCGACGATCGCCGCGCCAACGGGGGCGACGACCTGCTGACCGATCTGGTCGAAGCGCGGGTCGAGGGCGAGACGCCGCTGACCGATCCCGAGATCATGTCGATCATGCAGCAATTCATGGTCGCGGGGAACGAGACGACAACCTCGGTGCTGGCGGGCGGGCTGCTCCAGCTGATCCGCAACCCAGATCAGATGGCGCTGGCCAAGGCGGCCGCCGGGGGCCGCGATCCCAAGGTGATCACCAATCTAGTCGAGGAAGCGCTGCGCTATGAAACCCCGACGGCGGGCATGTGGCGGCTGGTCAAGCGCGATGCCGAGCTGGGCGGAGTGGCACTCAAGGCCGGCACGATGATCCAGCTGCGCTATGCCGCGGCGAACCGCGATCCGGCCAAGTACCCCGATCCGGACAAGTTCAACGTGCAGCGCCAGAATGCGCGGAGCCATCTGGCGTTCGGCAAGGGTCCGCATATGTGCGTTGGCAACATGCTGAGCCGCAAGGAAATGTTCGTCGCTTTCGATGAGCTGCTCGAGCGGTTGAACGATTTCGCGGTGGCCGACGACAATGCCGTGACGGTGTTTCCCAACGTGCTGCTGCGCGGCGTGACCAACCTGCCGATCACATTCGGGCGCGCGCAGTGAACTTCGACCTGTCCGACGAGCAGGAGCAATTCCGGGCGAGTGTCGAGCGCTTCGCCGGACAGATCGGATCGGAGGAGCGCCGGACCTTGCGCGCCGCTGCGGGCGGCTATCCGCGCGAACGCTGGAAGGCGCTGGCCGAACTGGGCACGATCGCGCTCGCCGCCAGCGAGAGCGCCGGGGGCCTGGGCGGGTCGACGATCGACCTGGCTATTGTCGCCGAGGCGCTCGGGCGCGCGATCGCCCCCGACCCGTGGCTCGAGAACGGCGTGCTGCCCGCGCTGCTGCTGGCGGCTCCGGGAGCCGAGGCGGCGCTGGAGGAGGTGCTCGCGGGCGAAAGCTTCGTCGCGGTCGCCTTCGCTGAACGGATGCAGCGGTTCAGCCTTGAGCCCAAGGCGGTGACCGCGCGGCGGCGCGGCGCTGGCTTCGCGCTGAACGGCGAGAAGACATTCGTGCTCGGCGGCGCGCTGGCCGACCGGTTCGTGGTTTCTGCCGAGTGCGAGGGCTCGCCGGGCTGGTTCCTGGTCCCCGCGGACCGCGAGGGCGTGATTCGCCGCGACTACACCATTGCCGACAGCAGTGTGGCCAGCGAGCTGCGATTTGCCGATGTCTCGGTCTCGGCCGAGGACCGGCTCTCGATCGACCGCGAACGGTTGGCCGACGTGGTCGGGCTGGTGCGCCTGCTGGCGGCCGCCGAAATGCTCGGTCTGGCGCAGCGGCTGTTCGACGAGACGCTCACCTATGTGAAGCAGCGCGAGCAGTTCGGCGTCGCCATCGGCAGTTTCCAGGCGCTTCAGCACCGGCTGGTCGAATGCTACGCCGCGCTCGAGCAGAGCCGCTCGATGGTCTATCGGATCGCGCTGCTGGACCGCAATGATCGTGCCGCATGGAACCGGGCCGCGGCGGGAGCGAAGGCCTATGTCGCCGACCAGACCGATCTGGTCGCGCGCGAGGCAGTGCAGATGCACGGCGGCATGGGAATCACCGACGAACTGGTGGTCGGCCACGCTATGAAGCGCATCCTGCTGCTCGCCCGCCTGTTCGGCGATCGCGATACGGCACTCGCCGAATATGCGGCGGCAGCATGAAGGGGGGCAGCATGACGACACTCGCACCGATAGCTCCCGGCCTGTGGACCGACGAGCCCCAACCCCGCCTGATCGGCGGGAAACTCCCGTCGGGCGAGGTCGTCTTCCCGATGCCGCAGGGCGATGCCGCCGAAGGGGTCGAGGCCTATCCGCTGTCGCGTCGCGGCACGCTGTGGTCGTGGACCAGCCAGGATTTCCGGCCCAAATCACCTTACGAGGGACCAAGTGAGGGTCCGCACGATTTCAAACCGTTCCTGCTCGGCTATGTCGAACTGCCGGGCGAAGTAATCGTGGAAAGCTACATCGTCGATGCCACGCTGGCCGACCTGCGGCTCGGGATGCCGATGGAATTCACCCTGACCCCGTTCGACGCGACCCGCGCCACCTTCGCCTTCCGTCCGGAGCAGCAACCATGAACCCGGTCTATATCATCGGCGCGGGAATCCACCCGTTCGGCCGTACCGACACCCGCACCGGGCGCGAGCAGGGCGTCTATGCGGTGCGCCAGGCGCTTGCCGACGCGGGCCTCGAATGGACCGACCTCGAGTGCGCCTATGGCGGCTCGGCTGCCTCGGGCTCGGCCGACATCATGGTCAACGAACTGGGGTTGACCAGCCTGCCGTTCATCAATGTCGCCAACGGCTGCGCGACCGGGGGCAGCGTGCTCGCTTCGGCGCAATGGGCGGTGGCCTCGGGCGCGTTCGACCTGGCGCTGGCGGTCGGCTTCGACAAGCATCCGCGCGGCGCGTTCAATGCCTCGCCCGCCGCCTATGGCCTGCCCGAATGGTACGGCCAGACCGGGATGATGCTGACCACCCAGTTCTTTGCGCTGAAGATCCAGCGCTACATGCAGCTGCACGGGATCACCCGGCGCACGCTCGGGCTGGTCGCGGAAAAGGCGTTCAGCAACGGCGTGCACGCCGAGCACGCGTGGCGGCGCAGCGAGGTCGATCTCGACACGATCCTCAATTCGCCGATGATCAACGATCCGCTGACCAAGTTCATGTTCTGCTCGCCGGCCGAGGGCGGGGTGGCGCTGATCCTGGCGAGCGAAAAGAAGATGCGCGAGCTCGGTGCCGACGGGGTGCGGATCGCCGGGGTCGCGATGAAGACGCGTCCGCCCGGCAGCTTCGAGGTGTTCCAACCGGCGGTCAGCGTGACGGACGGCGGCAAGCCGACCATTCTCGCCTCGAAAAAGGCCTATGAACTGGCCGGCGTCGGGCCCGAGGACATCGACGTGGCACAGCTCCAGGATACCGAAAGCGGCGCCGAGATCATGCACATGGCCGAGAACGGGTTCTGCAAGGACGGCGAGCAGGAACAATGGCTGGCCGAGGGCCGCACCCGGATCGACGGCAAGCTGCCGGTCAACACCGATGGCGGCTGCCTTGCCTGCGGCGAACCGATCGGCGCATCGGGGCTGCGCCAGGTCTACGAGAATACCGTGCAGCTGCGCGGGCGGGGCGGAGCGCGGCAGGTTCCGGGTTCGCCCAAGACCGCCTACAGTCACGTCTACGGCGCGCCGGGCCTGTCCGCCGTCGCCATCCTTCAGCGATAGCGGAGACCGGCAATGGGACGGATGGACGGCAAGGTCGCGTTGATCTCGGGCGGGGCCGAGGGGCTGGGCGCGGCGATCGGGACGCTGATGGTGGCCGAGGGCGGCAGCGTGATGCTGGCTGATCTTCAGGTCGCCAAGGCGCAGGCGCTCGCCGCGCAGCTCGGCGACCGCGCCGCCGCGTTCGAACTCGACGTGCGCGATCTGGCGCAGTGGGAGCGCGCGGTGGCGGCCACGCTCGAACGGTTCGGAAAGCTGAACGTGCTGTGCAACGTCGCGGGCATTTCCGAGCCCGGCAACGTCGTCGACGTCAGCCTCGACAGCTGGCAGCGGACCATCGACATCAACCTCGGCGGCACCTTCAACGGCTGCCGCGCCGCGCTCCCGGCGATGGAAGCGAACGGCGAGAAGGGCGCGATCGTCAACATCGGCTCGATGATCGCGCTGCG
>Ga0105046_10016525_pt1 | contig 11323 bp, 7 predicted proteins | sample MAT03_FD_78385 | JGI IMG/M metagenome (GOLD analysis project Ga0105046, IMG submission 78385) | Freshwater microbial communities from Lake Fryxell liftoff mats and glacier meltwater in Antarctica - MAT-03 (megahit assembly) | ecosystem: Environmental > Aquatic > Freshwater > Ice > Liftoff...
CCCGTCCACCACGAACGCGGTACTCCGGTTCGAGGTGGTGGGGGCGTCGCTCAAGCTGTTCCTGAACGACCAGCTCGCCTCCTACGCCTACGACACCAGCCTGACCACCGGGGGCGTCGGCATCCGCACCGCCGCGGGCGGCAGCGTGGCCGCGTTCTCCGCCGTCGTCCGCCCGTCGCTGACGCCGACCCTGCCGTTCGCCGACACCTTCAACGCCGGACTGAACCCGCAGAACGCCCTCTCCGCCAACTGGCGGGAACAGTCCGGGTACTTCGGCGTGGGGTCCGGTCGGGCGGTCGGCGGGGATGCGTCGGTGGCGAACCTGGCCACCCTGAATGGGGTGGCCGCGGCCAACGCCACCATCGACGCCACCTTCTTCTTCACGGGGGCCAATCAGGTGGGCGGGTTGGTCGGCCGGTACAGCGGGACGAACGGCACGGGCGAGACGAACCTGTACCTGGCGACGGTGGTCACCCTGACCGGCGGCGACCTGCAACTGCTGCTCATGAAGAACGTCGGCGGCAGCTACTCGGTCCTCAGCAGTTCGGTCCTGACCGGGTACTTCGCCGGCGGCAACTTCGCCGCGACGAACCCGCTGCTCCAGTTCAAACTGCTCGGCAGCCAGTTGACCCTCTCCGTGGACGGGGTCCAGCAGTTGACGGCCACCGACACCTCGCTGGCCACCGGGTCGGTCGGCGTCCGCCAGACGCAGGGGGTCGCGGCGGACGGGTTCGCCGTCACCTCGCCGTGACGTGACGGCCGGTCGGAAAAGCAGTAACAGTCCTTCGCGGACCCGCCCCACTCGGCGGGTCCGCTCTCGTTTCGGGGGCGGCAGCGGCTATTCTGAACCGGAGAGTTCCCCGCCCGCCCTGATCGGTCCCCCGCCATGACCAGCCTCGTCGCCGCCGTCGCCGTCTTCGTGTCCGTGGGGGCAGTGTTCCTATTCGTCAATTTGCTGGTCGGCCGGCTGGTCCGTCCGAACCGGCCGAGTCCGGAGAAGGGCGAAATCTACGAGTGCGGCGAACAGCCGGTCGGCACCGCGTGGATTCAGTTCGACCTGCGGTTTTATGTGGTGGCCCTGCTGTTCGTCATCTTCGACGTGGAGATCGCCTTCTTCTTCCCGTGGGCGGTGGTGTTCGGGCAGGCCGCCACCGAAGCGAACGCGGGCGGGGCGAACGCCGACACCGCGTCCGCCTTCGCCCGGTTCGCGTTCGCCGAACTGCTGGTGTTCTTCGGCGTGCTGCTGGTCGGGTTCGCGTACCTGTGGCGGCGCGGCGACCTGGAGTGGGTCCGCAGCACCGCCGGCCAAACCCCGCCCGACTTACCGGTAAAGGAGAGTTGACATGCCCGCGTTCCTGGAAAACCGCTTCGAGGACGGGTTCGTCATGACGAACCTGGACGCCGTCATCGGCTGGGCGCGGGAGTCGTCCCTGTGGCCGATGACGTTCGGCCTGGCTTGCTGTGCCATCGAGATGATGGCCGTCGGCGGCCCCCGCTACGACCTGGACCGGTTCGGGGCCGGGGCGTTCCGCGCCACCCCCCGCCAAGCGGACCTGATGATCGTCGCCGGCACGGTCAACCTGAAGATGGCCGAGCGGGTCCGCCGCCTGTATGACCTGATGCCCGACCCGAAGTTCGTCATCGCCATGGGGGCCTGCACCTGCGGCGGCGGGCCGTACTACAAGTACGGCTACAACGTGGTGAAGGGCGTGGACCTGGTGGTGCCGGTGGACGTGTACGTGCCCGGCTGCCCGCCCCGCCCGGAGGCGCTCTTGGAGGGCCTCATGCGGGTGCAGGACAAGGTTCGCAAGATGCGAACGCTGCGGAAGGAGAAGGACGACGGCGAGCTGATCCCGGTGCGGACGGGGTCGGTGGCCCTGCCGCCGGAGTTGGCCGACGCGGAGAAAGCGACCGCCGCCAAGATCGCCCAGAAAGAAGCGGCCAAGCCCGCCAAGGGGTGACCGTAATTCATCGAAAGATTCCGGCACGGCACCCCGTACGACTCTCGTCCGAATCCCTCGTGCGAGGTCGTGCCATGCCCCTTTGTGCGTTCTGCGACCGGTTCTGTCTAACCGGTCAAGTCTGCGGTCTGTGTGCCCGCCGCGTACCCTACGAGAAGCTCAAGTCCCTGCTCAGCGCCAAGCTGCCCAGCGCGAAAGCCGTCACCCTCGAGACCACCTACCAGCCGGCCAAAGGGGTGTCCAAGAAGTCCGAATCCGTGCTGGCGAGCAACATCCCCGGCTGGGTGCCGAAAATGATTGCCTACCTGAACGGGATGGCGTACTGGAACGCCGGCGCGGCCACCACCTTCGGCGACCAGACGACGCCGACCGGGTGTACCGAGGGGACGAACAGCCTCGACTTCCAGGGTATCCGCGCCGGCAAGTCGGGCCTCTTCTGGATCGACATCCAGGCGCAATCCGGCAAGGACAACGCCCGCGACACCTACGCGCAGGTGATGATTCAAACCCAACTGGGGGTGGACATCCCCGCGCTGACGATCATCACCGCGCTGCTGAACAGCCTCAAGCAGACGGCGGGCACCAAGACGAACCTGACCGGGGTGCGGGCGGTTATCCACGACAAGGCGGACGCGGACAAGTTGCCGTGACCGCCGCGCGGTAGACGGACCGGTGTGCCGCTGTCGGCGGCGATGTCCTTCTTCGCCGCACTCATGATGACAACCGCCGCGTCCGAACGGAAGGCCGACTCCGGCGATACGGTTCCGCGAGACGGCATACGACCGGTGGCAATCGCCTCGCGGACGGGCGGTCGGGGTGGTACGATTCTCCCGACACGTCCGTCCGGAGGTGCCGTCATGGTCCGGTTCGCGCTGCTCGCCGCTCTCGCCGTTGTTGGTTCGCAGACGTGCGCCGTCGCGCAGTTCTGTCGGCCGGTGATCGTGGTCGGGTATTCGCACGGCAACGGGTGGGGGCGCATCTGGGTCGTGCCGCCGCCGGTGATTGTCGTGCGGCCGGTGCCACGGCCCCGGTTCGACGAGCCGCGCGACCGCGAGCCGGAACCGGTGCGCGAAAACCCGGCGGAGCGGGCGGCGGCCGAGGCGCGGGTGAACGCGGCCGTGGAGCGCGGGGATTTGCTCGTCATTAAACCGGGCAAGGCGGTGGCCCGCGTGCCGGACCCGCCGGCACGGATCGACCTTCCGCCTGCCGGGGCGAAGCCGCCCGTCACCCTCGACCCGCCGAAGCCGCCGGCCGACCCGAAGGCGCTGGCCGCGTTCCGCGTGGCGACCGGCCGGGCCGCGTTCGCCGCCGGCGAGTACGGCCGCGCGGCGGACCGGTTCCGCGCCGCCGCGCCGACGGACCCACTCGCGTTCTTCCTGTTGGCGCAAGCCCGCACCGCGCGGGGCGAGTACGCCGAGGCGGTGGCGGCCGTCCGGGACGGGATGCGGAAATTGCCGGACTGGCCCCGGTCGCGGTTCCGGATCGTGGACGTGTACGGCGACCGTCGGGAACCGCTGGCCGACCACCTGACGGCGCTGCGGGCGGCGGCCACCGCGCGGGCGGTCGATCCGGCCGCTCGGTTCCTGTACGCCTATCACCTGTGGTTCGCCGGCGAGCGGGCGGCGGCGGCGAAGGTGTTCCGCGCCCTCAGCCCGACGGTGAAGGACAACGCCGTCATCGAACGGTTCCTGCAAGAGGCCGAGGGCAAGGACCTGTGACGCTCCGACTCGAAAAGCGGGAATCGGCGACAAATCCGCGACGCGCCGGCCGGGTGCGACCCAATTCCCGGTGGGCCGACGCGGTGTCGGCTCTCGGAGACCCCGCTCATGTCCGCCGGCCCCGCCTCCCCCGTCGCCCGCGTCCGCTCCGCCCTCGCGCGGTCGGACGACACCCGCACCGACGGCCAACTGCTGCTCGCCTTCCGCGACGCCCGCGACCCGGACGCCTTCACCACTTTGGTGTATCGTCACGGCCCCCGCGTGCTGAGCGTGTGTCGGCGGATCACCGGCCACGACCACGACGCCGACGACGCCTGTCAGGCCGTGTTCCTCGTGCTGGCCCGCCGCGCCGCCGACGTCCGCCCTCCGGACGCCGTCGGCGCGTGGCTGTACGGGGTCGCCTGGCGAACCGCCCAGGACGCCTGCGTGATGTCCGCCCGCCGCCGCGCCAAAGTCACCCTGACCGCCGAGTTGCCGGACGTGCCGGTCGAACCGCACCTCCCGGACTTCGAACTGGCGGCCGCCCTCGACGCCGAGATCGCCAATCTATCGGACGCGCACCGCGCGGCGGTGGTGTTGTGCGAACTGGACGGCCTGCCCCGCAAGGACGCGGCGGCGCGGCTGGGCATCGCGACGGGGACGCTGAGCAGCAGGCTGGCCGACGCGCGGAAGCGGCTGGCGGCGGGCCTGAAGCGGAAGGGCTTCGCCCTTCCGACAGTCCTCGTGGCGGCGTTGCCGTCGGCCGTGAGCGGCTCCGAAACCGTTTTCCCCCTGGCGTGTCGGCTCGGGCAATCCGCCGCCGCCGGGGTACATTTGCCGGCCGGGGTGCCCGTCACCCTGGCCGACGTGGTGACACGAATCATGCTCCTGAAGAAACTGAGTGCGATCGGCGCGGCCGTCGCCTGTGGGCTGCTCATGCTCGCCGCCGGGTGGGCGACGTTCCACGAAGCCGCCGCCGACGAGCCGAAGCCGAAGGCGCAGCCGGTGCCGAAGCCGCGACCGAAGGCGGCCGTCAAGCCGGTGAACAAACTGCTAGTGTGGCGGCAGCAGCAGGCGGTCATCCTGGACGCCGACGGCAAGAACGAGAAGGTGCTGTTCGAGCTGGCGAAGTTCGAGCGCATTCAAGACCCGAAACTGTCCCCGGACGGCAAGACGGTGGCATACATGTCGCACATCCTCCCGGTCCCGAAAGACCTCCCGCCGGAGGGACACTTGGTCTATACCGTCATGCTGCGCGACGCCAACGGGGCGAACCCGGTCGATCTGAAAGTGGCGGGGCAAATGGTCGCGTGGTCCCCCGACGGGAAGGAGTTGCTGGTGACGGAGTTCGAGGACTTCATCCCGGAGGACGGTGCGCCGAAGGCGACCACGACCGTTGTTAATGCGGCGAGCCGTAAGACGACCGACCTGCCGCTGCCCGCTGGCCACATCGCTACCGCGTTCGCCCCGGACGGGAAGAAGGTCGTGACTCTGTTCACCGACCTCAGCGGGGAGAAGCCGGTGGCGGCGACGTGCCTGGTCAGCCGCGACGGGAAGGAAGTGACGACCCTGACCGACCCGAAATTCCTGGCCCTGTACGGCCGCCTGTCGCCGGACGGGAAGCAGGTTCTATTCATGGGGTTGCCGGCCCCGGCCAAGGTGCCGGAGGGGCCGATTGGCGAGAACGCTCGGCTGTTCATTCAACCCGTCGGCGGCAAGCCGGTGGCGGTGCCGGACGTGCCGCTGAACGCCGAATTGATGGGGCTCAGTTGGTCGCCGGACGGGAAGAAGATCGCTTACGTCTGGCGGCAGAAGCACGCGGAGAAGGCCGAAGACGGCAAGCCGGACGAGCGGGAGACGGAATCGCACCTGAGCGTGTGCGACGCGGACGGCAAGAATCACAAAACCATCCTGACCGAAAAGGGCCGGAGCCGGTGGCATATGACCCTTTTCGGCGTGGACTGGCGGTGACGGGAAAACGCCGACACGGGAGGGGTTTCCCCTCCCGTGCGCGGGTGATTCTGACTCGCCTCGGCTTAGCGGTCGGGGCTGCCCCCCCGCCCGCCGTCGTCCGGCCCCATTCCCGGCGTCGGCACGCCCAACTCCTTCCGCTTCTTCACGTCCTCCACCCATTTGCTGAACAGGTCCAGCCGCTTGGCCCGGCCGGCGTCGTCGGCCGCCCGCACCCCGCTCAGCACTTCGACCGTGCCGTCCGGGTGCATCACCAGCAGCTCGCTGGCCACGTCCAGTTCCTTATCCTTGGTCGGCGTCTTGCGGCCGTCGAAGTCGATCAGCAGGTTGGGGGTGGTGAAGTTGACGATCTGACCGGGCGGCGTCTCGTCCGCCTTCACCCCGTAGATGCCGCCCTTCTGGAGCTTGCGGGAGGACATCACGTAGTTTTCCGTCTTGGACGACCACAGGGGCAGCGGCACCAGCGCCTTGCGGCCGATGAACTCGCCCGGCCCGACCGGCAGGTCGGCCGTCACCCACGCGCCGATCGGCTCCTGCACGTTCGACCCCGGCAGGATCAGTTGCGGCAGCCACCACTGCACTTGCGCCACCGCCTTCTTGCCGGCCGCCACGTCCTTGACATCGGTGAAGTCCAGGTAAGCCCGCTGCGCGGCCGCCCGCCGCTGCGCGTTCTGAAGGTCTTTCACCTGATCGGCGATCTCCTCGGTGCGGGCCGTTTCGTACGCCTTGGCGTCGCCCGCGTACAGGTGGAACTCCTCCGGCAGGGAGACCGTCTGCGGGCACTCGAACCACTCGTCCGGCGACTCGATCTCCAACTTCTCGGCGTCGCTCTCGGTGGCCATGTCGTCCTTCTTCCCGAAGTTCGGGTTCCGCATCACCAGCCGGCAGCGGTACTTGTAATGCTCGTTCGGCTGGAGGGTGGGGTCGAGGAAGCGGATCAGGATGAACTCCGCGCCGAGGGCGTTCGGGTCGGCCAGCGCGTTCGGGTTAACGCCGCCGCCCGGCATTCCCGGCATCCCCGGCATTCCCGGCATTCCCATCCCCGGTTCGCCCATCCCCGGCATTCCCGGCCGGCCACCGCCCGACCCAGTGTAGCCGGGCATGCCGGGGTAGCCCGACCCGGCACCGGGCTGACCCGGCGGGGGCGGCGAGTACGTCCCGGTGCCCCCGTCGGTGGAGTTGCCGAACCCGCTGCCGAACCCCCCTTGGGTGCCGAGTTGGCTGCCCAGCGAGTACGGGTTGCTGCTCCCCTTCTTCTCGAACTGTTTGGTGAACTGCTCCTTCACCTGCGGGTTTTCGAGCAGTTTGGACAGCCGGCGGGCGTTGTCGTGGATCGTCCACAGGTTGATCGGGGGCGGGTAGTTGAGGCCCAGGTTGTCGGCCACCCGCGGCAGCGGGGCGGTCAACCCCTGCTCCATCCGCTGGAACAGTTGCGGGTCGAGTTCGTATTCGACTTTCTGCCCCTGGTAGACGTACTCGACCTTCTTCGGCGTCTCGCGGAGCATCGGCACCTCGTACCGGACGAAGTGGTCGAAGAAGATGCCCTGGTGGTCGAACATCTGCCACGGGGCGGGTTCGGGTTTGCCGCCCTGGCCGGGGTATTGGAGCGGTTTGCCGTCGCGGTCCACCCGCCGCCGCTGCACTTCCAACCGCAGGAAGTCCGGGGAAGTGGTGTACAGCGTGCCGGGGCCGGCGGCGGCTCCCGCGCCCGCGCCGGGCATCCCCGGACGGCCGCCTTCCCCTTCGCCCATGCCCATCGGCATCCCCGGTCGGCCGGGTCCGAATCCGCCGGATTGCCCCGGTTGACCGGCGGTGCCGCTGGTCGGCATGCTGACGCGGATGGCGTCCGCCAGGGTCGGCAGCCGCATCGCCCGTTGGATCTCTTGGAGTTGCTTCAGTAGCGGGAACGACACCTGAATGACGGCCAACCGCTTCGGGTGAACCGTCTCGGCCTCCCGCCACCGGCCCTTCTCCCACTGCGCGGGGGTGACGTACTCGACCACCGTTTCGGTGCGACTGCCGCCGGCCCCGCCGGGCATACCGGGCATGCCGGGGTAGCCCTCACCACCGGCCCCCGAGCCGGGCATGCCGGGACCACCCATGCCGGGGTAGCCCGCGCCGGGACCGCCCATCCCACCCGGCATTCCGCCGGGCATCCCACCCGGCATCCCGCCCGGCAACCGAGGCGGGTTCTGGTTTCGTTTCGGCGTCTTGTCGTCCTTCTTCTGGGATTTGTTGTACCGCTCGATCAGATCCTTCGCGTCCTCTTGCTTCACCACCTGGGTCTTGAGAACGCCCATCAGTTCCAGCGATTCGGTGCCGTCCTTGTTCAGTCGGAATTTGCGGTCCTTGGCCCCGATGACCATGAGGTGGACGCTGGTCTGGGACTCCACCGGGATCAGCACCCTCGGGTTCTCCTTCCGCATGCTCGGCCAGCGGACCGGCTCGAACGGGCTGGACGAGACGAGGAACTCCTGGGCCGGCACCGTCTGGAGCGCGCCGGTCTGGTCCACCCAACTGGGCAGCGGTTTGGCCGCGTCCGCCGTGTCCTTCTTCTGGTCCTGTTCCACCTTGGCGGTGGCCCCGTTCAGCGTCTTCACCATGTCGTCCGACTTCACCGTGCCGCCCGAGCCGAGGCCCATGTAGAGCAGCCCGACGAAGACGACGGCACACGCGCCGAGGGCGATCTTCTCGCCCTTCTTCAGCAGCAGGTCTTTGAATCCGGCTTTGGCCATGACTGGCACCTCGGGTCAGCGGTGTGGGGCGACGCTCGCGCGGGGCGGGCGGGTGTACGGACGGGATTGTACCGAAAGGCGTTGCTTCGTGACGCTGACGGTGCGGGTCTTCCCACCTCTCCCCGCTGGGGAGAGGTGTTCCGGCGTCCACCCCGCATGGACACGAATCAACCTGGTTCGGTATTACTCGGCGGTCCAGGTGACGGTGCGGCGGACCGCGAACAGTTTCCGGTGTTGGACTTTGTCGAGCGAGCCGCCGGGGGCGAGGCCGAATTTGGCCGTCTGATCGCCGACGGTGAACGTCAACTTGTCGTCGGCCGGCCCCTCCCAGGCGAAGGCCAGCAGGTCGTGGGTGCGGAAATCGACCGCCTCCTTGACCTTGGCCTGGTTGGCCGGGTCGGGGAGCAGTTTGGTCAACTCGGCGTCGTTACTCACCTTGGTCGGCTCCTTCCAGTTCGTCCCGGCCTCGAACGTCTCGTCGTCGTACAGTTTCACTTGGTAGACGGGCAGTTCATTATACAGCGAGACGACGCCGTACACGGCCAGGGTGACGAGGCCGGCGTTCGCCTGGGCGGCGACGGTCGATGCCGCCCCGCCCGGCGTCCCGCCTTCGCTCCCCTCGCCCGCGCCGGGCATTCCGGGGATGCCGCCGGGCATTCCGGGCACCCCGCCGGGGAAGCCGGGGCGTCCCGGCCCGCCAACCACCCCGCCGCCGACCAACTGGTTGGTCGTCTTCGGCAGCGTCCCGCGGAACCGCTGCCAGCCGGTCTGCGTGATGTGGAACCGCATGGGCGAGTTGGTGAACTGCACCAGCAGGTCTTGCTCGAAGGCCAAGTCGAGCACGACGGACAGGGCCACCGGCATGCGGCGGACCTGATCGGTCACTTCCAGGTAGCGGAGTTTGTTGCCCATCAGCACGGCTTCCTTCGGCCCGCTCCGCGCCCCGGCGGCCGCCGCTCCGCCGGGCATCCCCGGCCCCCCCAGACCCGGCATTCCCATCCGACCCGGCCCCGGCATGCCCCCCGGCGGGGCACCGGGATACCCTTCCTGCCCGCCCCCGGCGGCGTTCGGGTCGGCGGCGGCCTCAGGCTCCGCCGGCAGCCCCTGCAACTTCGGGGCGACGAACACGGCGGTGCCGCGGCGGTGGTCGGTGACGCCCAGTTCCATGGCCTGAATCAGCTTCACCGGCACGCTCACCTCGTCGAGGATTTGCTCGACTTTGGAGATGCGGGTGACGCGGTCGATCAGGACGGCGTGGCTGCCCGGCCGGGTGCGGTCGCGGGGGTCGGTCTTCTGGAGGGGCACGTTCATCGTCCCGTGGCCGGGCACCAGTTCGCCGCCGATGACGTACTCGGGCAGGCTCGGCCGCGGGTCCTTCGGGTCGTCCAGCCACACCTTCAGCCGCATCACCTTGTTCGCGCCGAGCAGTTGCAGGCGGCGGGTCGGGTTGTGGACGGTCGCCTTCAAATACTTTTTGTTGGCGTCGGTGACGACTTCCAGGTCGAGCGACCACAGGCGGCTGGTGAACGTCCGCTTGAGCGGGGAGTAGTCCCAGAACGAGAACTCCGGCTCGAACTGGGTGAGGGCGGTGTTGGTGCGGGCGACGGCGGCCAGCAGTTCCCGCTGCACCCAGATGTCTTCCAGCGCCAGCCACAGTTCCGGGACGGTCGGCTTCTGGGTGGTACCCCACTCGGTGACGTGGCGGAGGACGGCCGGCCAGCCGTTGCCGCCGGCCCCCTGCGCCCCGCCGCCCGGCATCCCCGGAATCGCGCCGCCCGGCATCCCCGGCATGCCGGGGCGTCCGCCTTCACCCATGCCGCCGGCGGCGGCGGCCGGGCCGCCGGACCCGAACTGCGTGGGGGCCACCTTCTCGGCCATGTCGCGGAACGCCTTCTGGTACACGTTCGCGCCGGCGAACTCGATCAACTCCGACTGCTGGGGGTTCAGGTAGGAGGTCGGCGGGGTGCCGGCGGGGGCGTTGTCGGCCGGGCGGACGAAGCCGTGGCCGAACGGCAGGTCGAGCTGCTCCAGTTTAGCCAGGTCGGTGTCGGACCCGCCGGTCGGCCACTTGAACAGGTTGGCCCGCTTCTGTTGCAGGTAGTTCTCCCCCCACAGGGCGGTCACTTTGGTGTCCAGTTCGCCCTTCTGCTTGGACAGGGCGACGCCCAACCCCTGGCCCTTCGGCGCGGCCCCCGTGATTTCCTTCTTCTGCGCCTCGTACTCCTTCAGCCGGGTGTCGGTGGCCGAGCCGACCGACGACAGGATCATGATGACGCCCAGCCCGACGAGCAGCGGGACGGCACCGAACAGGAACCAGAACGAGTGCTTCTTCAGCGGGCTAGATTTCATGGCGGTGCCGGTCCGGGGCCGGGGTGGAGTGTGCGGGGGTCGTCCGTGGCGTTCCGAGGGCCGGTCGCGTTACTGGGCGGCCGGGGGCGGGGTGTCGGTGGACGACGGCTCCTGCCAGAGGAAGTAGACGACGAACTCGAACGGCTTCTTGCGGCCGCCGACGACGAGCGGGCTGTCGCCGGCCGCGCCGGCAGGCTGTCCGGCGGTGGGCGGCGGCATGCCGGACGAACCGGGCAGGTCCCCGTAGGGGCCGCCGAGTCCTTCGCCGGGGCCGCCGGCCGCGCCGCCCGACCCGCCGGGCAACAGGTCGCGGAACTTGGTGGCCGTCAGGCCGCCTGCCCCGCCTGCCCCGCCGGGGCCTTCGGGGCTGCCGGGCATCCCCGGCATCCCCTGCATCCCCGGCATCGCCGACCCTTGCGCGCCGGGGTAGCCGGCCGGCGCGCCCGTCCCGCCATCGGGCCCCGGCGCGGCGGCCGCGCCGGCGGTCGCGCCCGCCGCCATCAGTTGGTCCAGCTTGCTCGTCAGGATGAAGTCGAACTTGGCCGCGTTCGACGGCCGCGGGGCGATGCAAAGGAAGGCGTTCGTGACGCGGCCGCGGATCGGGTCGGAC
>Ga0105046_10016526_pt1 | contig 11323 bp, 9 predicted proteins | sample MAT03_FD_78385 | JGI IMG/M metagenome (GOLD analysis project Ga0105046, IMG submission 78385) | Freshwater microbial communities from Lake Fryxell liftoff mats and glacier meltwater in Antarctica - MAT-03 (megahit assembly) | ecosystem: Environmental > Aquatic > Freshwater > Ice > Liftoff...
ATGGTTGTGAGCACGCGACAAAGAAGCCGGCTTGTCCCCTATTCCCCGCGGCTGCGGCTGAGACAGCCGCGCTCCTTAACTGCATGGCTACGGCTAAGCGGACAAGAATGTCCGCGCTCCTCCCGCCTTCGGCCTTCGGACTTCGGATTTCTTTCGGATTTCGGGTTTCGGATTTCGGATTTCTAACCGCATGTCCCACCGCCGCAACATCAAGTTTTCCGCCGAGCTGCGGGAGAGTTTCCTGATGGCGATGAGCGCCCTGGCCGCGCACAAGCTGCGTTCCGCGCTCACCCTGCTGGGCGTGTTGGTGGGCGTGTTTTCGATCATCGTCGTGATGACGGCGGTGCGGGTGATGCAGAACAACATCGAGGGCGAGTTGAACCAGTTGGGGGCGAACACCTTCCAAGTGGACAAGTGGCCGGCGCTCTACTTTGGCGGCCCGGAAGGCTTCCAGAAATTCTGGCGCCGCAAGAACATCACGCTGGCCAACGGCCTCGCGGTGCGCGACCGCGCGACCCTGGCGACGAGCGTCGGCATCGAGACGGATTTCTGGTCCGGCCAGGCGACTTCTCGGTACGGGAAAAGTCCGCCCACCGTGCCCTTGACCGGGGCCATGCCCGGCAACTTTGACGCGCACAACTGGCTGCTCGCCGAGGGGCGCGCGTTGCTGGACACGGACGTGGAGAGCCGGCGCGACGTTTGCGTGCTGGGCGCGGGTTTGGCGAAAGCGCTCTTCCCCTTCGGCTCGGGGTTGGGCGAACGCGTGAAGTTCAGCGGCATCAACTACACCGTCGTCGGCGTGCTCGAACCGAAGGGCGCCATGCTCGGCGGCAACCAGGACAACTTCGCCGTCATCCCCATCACCACCGGTTTGGCGCGTTATGGCAGCACCTGGCGCAGCCTTTCGATCCTCGTGCAAGCGCGCGACCAGGCCGGGTACGAGGATCTGGTGGAGCAGGTGCGCGGCATCCTGCGCGCGGCCCGCAAAGTGCCGCCCGGCAAGGAAGACGACTTCGAAATCTTCTCCAGCGACAGCCTCATCAGCCAGTTCCGGGGCGTCACGCTGACGATCCGCGTTGTGGTGGCGGTGATCAGTTCCATCGCGTTGATCGCCGCGGGCATCGGCATCATGAACATCATGCTGGTGAGCGTCACCGAGCGCACCCGCGAGATCGGCATCCGCCGCGCGGTGGGGGCGAAGAAGCGGAACATCATCGCGCAATTTATCTTGGAGGCCATCATCCTCTGCCAGATTGGCGGCGTGATCGGCGTCCTGCTGGGCGTGCTGGGCGGCAATGCCACGGCCTTGTTTCTGAAGCTCCCGCCCGTGTTCCCTGTGGACTGGGCGATCATCGGCGTCCTCATCTGTTCCGGGGTGGGCATCATCTTCGGCACCTATCCCGCCATCAAAGCCGCCCGACTCGATCCCGTCGAGGCGTTGCGCTACGAGTGAAGCCCGCTGCCGTCGAGGCGCGGTCAAGGCGAGTGTCCGCCGGCACCGGTGGATACGAACTCGATTCCGGCCCGGGTGGACGCTACTTTTCCGCCCATGAATCGCAGCTTTGTCTTTGGTCTGCTTCTTACCCTCAGCGCCGCGCGCGGACTGGCTCTGGACGTCAACTACCTCGGTGTCATCAAATCCACCCGCTACCTGCAAACCAGCGGCGGGCTGGCCGTGTATCCGAGCAACGCCTACGCCTTCAACGCCTTCGCCTACTCCACCAACGGGATGGCCACCAACGTCACGGTCAAGCCGCCCAACAGCACGCCGCTGCGGACGTTGACCTCGGACACCAACCGGCTGGTCTGGCAATTTGATGAGCAATTCAGCACGGCAGCGGCGTTGGACGCGGCGTATCCCTCATCGAGTCCGTTCAATCCCTTTGCCACCTTCACCTACCCGATGACAGTCGCAGGCGTGAACGACGGCAGCCACACGGTCAGGCCCATATATCTTTCCCTCGGCGGCTCCCCGGGCTTGCCGCAACTCACCAACTTCGCCGCCGCCCAGGCGATCGACACCACCCGGGATTTCACGTTGCGCTTCATCCCTAGCGGCGGATCGTTGGATCTCGCCCAAGTGATCGTCCTCGATGCCGCCAGCAATGCGGTGTACGCCTCCCCCTTCCCGTTCACCGACGGTGCGCTCAGTGGCAGTTCGTCGGCGGCGACGATTCCCGCCTACACGCTCCCGCCGGGCCAGTCGCTCATCGGTCACCTCACCTTCGCGCGGCCGCACCTGCCGGATACCAACAGTTACCCCGGCGCCATCGCGGTGCCGGCTCTCGCGCGCGACACGGAGTTCCCGCTCCGCACGCGACCGGCGCCCCTGCCGCCAGTGCTCCGCGCGCAACCGGGGCTGCCCTTCCGCCTCACCTTCACGGGCGAAACCAATCGCCAGTATCATTTGCAGGCCACCACCAACTGGGTCGCTTGGCAGGAACTGTTCGTGACCAACCTGCCCGTGCCGCAAGGGTCGTTCACGGACACGCAATCCGTGGCGTTGCCGCGGCGCTTCTACCGCATCCAAGTTGGGCCGTAGTCCTGACGGGGCCGGGTTCGGCCCAGTGCCATTTAGTTAAGCCGGAGGGGAGATGGGGTGCCCGACGCTTGCTCTTGCTCCTGCTCTTAATCGCAATCTTCTTCGGTGCGCTGGGATCAGGCTTAAGAGCAAGATCAAGCGCAAGCGCCCCGGCGGACGGCTTGACTAAATGGCAGTGGGGGGTTGGCCTGGCTGCGGCCAGTCACCGGGAATGCGCCGCCCCGCCAAACCGCCCGATACGGCGCAGGCTTGGCGCTCGCACCCGGCTCGTGCGTTGTGGAGCTTGTAACGCATCCGCCTTCCCTCACTTCCACACGCGCGGCAGCCAGGTGGTCAGCCACGGCAGATACGTGATCAACAGGACGCCCACCGCCAGCACCCCCAAGATCGGCAGCGACGCCCGCGCCACTTCGCCGACCGGTTTGTTGAAGCGGTAGGAAGACAGAAACAAGTTCATGCCCACGGGCGGCGTGAGGTAGCCCAGTTCCAGATTGACGAGGAAGATGATTCCCAGATGCACCATGTCCACGCCGAACGCCTGCGCGATGGGCACCAGCAACGGCACGACCACCACGATGGCCGAGTAGATGTCCATCAGGCAGCCGACGACCAACAGCAAGAGGTTGACCAGCAGCAGAAACACCCAGGGCGAATGGACGTGTGCCGTGACCCACAGCACCGCCAGGTCGGGAATCTGCGCATCAATCAGGAAGTAAGTGAACCCCAGCGCCACGCCCAGAATCAGCAGCACCCCACCCACCAGCAGACCGCACTCGACCATCACCCGCGGCACGTCGCGGCGCAGCGCCAAGTCCCGGTAAACGAACGTCTCCACACAGAACGCATACACCGCCGTCAGGGCCGCAGCTTCGACCGGCGTGGCGAATCCGCCGAAAAGCGCCCCCAACGCCACGGCCGGGATCAGCAATTCCCACTTCGCTTCCCAAGCCGCTGCCCACGCTGCGCGCCCGTCGAAGGGCCGGCGCTGCGCGGTTTGTTTTGGCCCGCGCCAGACGCCCCAAGCCCCGACCATCCCTATCATCAGCAAGCCTGGCAGCAGCCCGCCTTTGAACATTTGCTCCATGGTCACGCTGGCTGAGCTGCCGCTGCTGGCCACGATCGAATAAAGAATCGGTGGCAGGCAGGGCGGGAACAACAGGCCGAGCGAACCCGCGCCCGTCAGCAGCCCCAGCGCGCTGCGTTCGCGGTAGCCCGACACCAGCAAGATCGGCATCAGCAATCCGCCCAGCGCCAGGATGGTCACGCCGCTCGCCCCGGTGAACGACGTGAAGAAGGCGCACACCAGCACCGTGACCACGGCCGGGCCGCCGCGGAACTGGCTGAAACATGTGTTAAACAGCGCGATCAACCGCCGCGCCGCGCCGCCTTCGGCCAGGAAATAGCCTGCCAGCGTGAACAGCGGGATGCTCGGCAGCGTGGCGTTCACGGTCAGCGAGTAGTGCTTGAGCGGCATCGAGGCCAGCGGTTCGCCCGCGCTCCACAGCAGGATCAACCCTGCTCCGCCGAGCACGGTGAAGATCGGCGCCCCCAGCGCCGCCGCCGCCAGCAAGGCCAGCAGTCCGGGGATGCGCAACGTCGCCGGCTCCACCGGCAGCCACGCGCCGGCCGCCAGCACCGCCAGCGCGACGCCCAGCGTCACCGCGCGTGCTGACCAGGTTTTCCCCGCGTGCCAGAGCAACCGCAGCGCGATCAGGGCGAAGCCCACCGGCAGAAGGATTTGCGCCACCCAGACCGGCACCCCGAAGGCCAGTTCCGCCCCGCGCTGGCGGCTCGAAACCACGAACGCGACGCTCGCCCCGGCCAGCAAGGCGCTGATCGCCGCCGCGAAACCGTGACTGAACCATGCCGCCCGTCCCTGCCACCGCGGCGAGAAGCTCAGCGTCAGCGTGGAGATCGAGAGCAGGCGATTCTCCCGCGCCGCGATGGCCCCGCCCAGCATCCCCACCGCGAGCACCAGATGTTGCACGATGGGCGCCGACGAGCCGAGACCGCTGTGAAAGACCTTCCGCAGGATGATTTCCAAGCAAGGCAGCAACGCCATCACGGCCAGCGCGCCAACGAGGAGGCTGTTCTCCCCGCTGCGCAGCCAGCGTCGCCAACCCGTGACGGGCACAGGCTCGGCGGGGTTCAAGACCGGCAAAGGTGCATCCATGTCCGCAAAGTGGCAGCGCGACCGACTTCCGCAATGGGGAATGCAGCCCCGCAGCGGCGGGCTTCGCGGCTCTCTCCGCCGCCGCACGGAGAATAGGGGGACAAGCCTGCAACTTCGTCGAGCGCTTGCGACTGCCAAAGAGCGAGTGCGAACCCGCCGCTGGACCCGGTGACAAAACCCAGGGGCCATCGGCTTGCGAACACGGCTGCGGCTGAGCCAGCCACGCTCCGACCGCATCGTTTCGCCTCAGCCCAGGCGGGCGGCGACCTTGCGGGCAATCGTCTCGCCGATGGCCAGCGCGGCGGTGGCGGCGGGCGAGGGCGCGTTGAGGACGTGCAGCAGGCCGGGGCCTTCCTCGAAATGGAAATCCTCGACGAGTTTGCCATCCGCGGTCATGGCTTGGGCGCGCACGCCGGCGCCGCCGGTTTCGAGGTCGCTGGACCGGATCTCAGGCACAAGTTTCTGGAGTGAGCGGGTGAACTCGGCCCGTGAGAGAGAGCGGCGGACTTCGTAGCCGCACATGCTGGGATACTTGGCGAGGAACCGCCACAGGCCGGGGAAGAGCACGGCTTCCGCGAGGTCGCGCACATTAACCTGGGTCCAGCGGTAACCCTCGCGCGCGAAGGCGAGCACGGCGTTGGGCCCGGCTTCGATGCCGCCGTGGATGAGCCGGGTGAAATGCACGCCGAGAAACGGAAACTTGGGGTCGGGCACCGGGTAGATGAGATGCCGCACGAGGTGCTGCCGCTCCGGGCGGATTTTGAAATACTCGCCGCGGAAAGGGATGATCTTGGCCGTGGGCGTGCCGCCGGCCGCCTTCACCAACCGATCTGATTGCAGCCCGGCGCAGGTGATGACGAACTTCGCCTCGAACCGGCCATCGCTGGTTTCTGCGACCCAACCGCCGCCGTTGGAAACGAGCTTCTCCACGCGGGTATTGAGCCGGATTTCGCCGCCGGCACCGCGGATGAGGTCGCCGAGTTTGGCGGTCACGGCGGGGTAATCCACGATGCCTTCCTGCGGGACGTGGATGGCGGCGAGGCCGGCGGCGTGGGGTTCGATCTCTTGGATCTCCGGCGACGTGAGGCGGCGAAGCCCTTGCAGGCCGTTGGCCAGGCCGCGCTCCCAGAGGAGGTCGAGCCGGGGCAATTCTTCCGCGCTGGTGGCGACGACGATCTTGCCGCACTGCTCGTGCGGGACGCCGTGTTCGCGACAGAAGGCGAGCATCTGCTGGAGGCCCGAGACAGCGAGTTGGGCTTTGGCGGAGCCGGGCTTGTAATAAAGCCCGGAGTGCAGCACGCCGCTGTTGTGGCCGGTTTGGTGGCGACCGAGGCCAGGCTCTTTTTCGAGCAACAGGAGGCGGAGTCCAGGCCGGGCTTGTTGCAGCCGCCAGGCGGTGCCGAGGCCGACGATACCGCCGCCGACGATGAGGACATCGTAGTTCATATCCCTTTGAGGCGACCGGGGTGGCGTGCCGGCTTCGACCCGCCTGGCAGATTGCGGCTGGTCGCGCGGGGCGCTGCGGGTTGAGGGCGGGGGACAGTTACGTCGGGGATCGGGATGGGCGGAGTCATGGGCGGCGGTGCATCGCGTCGGGTGAGCGCGCGCGGAGGTTACGCGGGGAAGCGGGCGGGTTTCAATCTCGCAGGGTGTCGCGGGGGCGCGCACCCCCACTTTTTCCATCTTCGTTCGTGACGCGGGATGGTGAGATGGCTTACAAATGTCGTTTGCGCCGCGTCGCCCGGGCCGCTGTCTGGGGGCGGGGTGGAAATTGTTTTTCCATGAAGAATTTGTTGAGCATCGAATCCCTTTCCCAACCCGACCTGGCAGCCATCCTGGCCGCCGCGCCGGCGATGAAGCGTGCGCGGGGTCGGCACGCGGTCCAACCGCTGGCCGGCCAGTCGTGGGCGCTGATGTTCTCCAAGTCTTCGACGCGGACCCGCGTGTCGTTCGAGGTCGGCGTGCGCGAACTGGGCGGCGCCGTCATGTTTCTCAGCTCGCGCGAGATTCAACTGGGCCGCGGCGAGCCGATTCGCGATACCGCCCGCGTGCTGGGGCGGATGCTGCATGGCGTCATCATCCGCACTTTTGCCCAGGCCGAGGTGGAGGAATTTGCCCGCTACGCCGGCGTCCCGGTCATCAATGCGCTGACGGATGAGGAGCACCCTTGCCAGATCTTGGCGGACATCCTCACCGTCGAGGAGCGGCGGGGGCCGATCCGGGATCAGGTCGTGACCTTCATCGGCGACGCGGCGTGCAATGTCGCGACCTCCTGGATCTGGGCGGCCGCGAAGCTGGGCTTCGAGCTGCGACTGGCCGCGCCGCAGGGCTATCAGCCGTCGCCCGAACTGCTCCGGCGCGCGGGCGGACGCATCCTTTGCACGGAAGATGTCGCGGCCGCCGCGCGCGGAGCGGACGTGCTGTACACCGATGTGTGGATTTCCATGGGCAAGGAGGACGAACAGGAGCAGCGCCTCCGCGATCTGGCGGGCTATCAGGTCAATCAATCCGTCGCTGCGCTCGCCCGCCCCGGCGCGCTCGTAATGCATTGCCTGCCCGCGTACCGCGGGAAGGAAATTGATGACGCCACGCTGGAGGCTCATGCGGAAACGATTTTCACCCAGGCGGAAAACCGGCTGCACGTGCAGAAGGCGATCCTCCAGTGGATCGTGAGTTGAAGCCGAGCCTTTGCCGTGGGACAGGCGTCGCGCCTGTCTCTGGCATCGCCTGAAACGGGCTCTGCTCCGCGTTCCCGATCTTGCGGAGACAGCCATGCTTTGGTGACGGCAGGGAATGAATCTGGAGACCGGCGCGACGCCCTGTCCCACGCGCTTGGCGGTGCTGTCAGGATGGGCTGCGATTGCCTCGTAACGGCCAGGCCGCGCGGGCTTCAGCGAATCACCGAGGCGGGCGCGGCGTTGGTGGGGCCGCTCCAGTCGGGGGCCAGGGCCTTGGCCTTGAGTGACTCGAAATCCAGGCAGCCCGTGACGACCTCGCGGATGATGCCGCGGCGATCCACAAAGAAGGTCACCGGCACCGCGAGGATGTTGTCGAATGGCGGCGGCGGCACGTCGAGGCGCCCCAGCCAGCACAGGGGGTAGTTGATGCCCTTCTGCGCGGCGAAGCGCCGCTGTTGGTGGGGGCGTTCGAGGCTGACGGCCAGGATGGCCAAGTCGGCGGCGGGCACCTGGGCGCGGAGCCGGATGAGGTGCGGCACTTCCGCGACGCAGGGCGGCACGCTGCTCGCCCAAAAGGTGATGAGCACCGGCTGCCCGCGCAGGTCGGCGAGCTTCACGGGGGTGTCGTCGAGCAGGCGGAAAGCGGCGGCGGGAGCGGTCACGCCGTGCCACTGGGGGAGTTGGGCGAGGAATTGATCCATCGCCGCGCGCCGATGCTGCATGCCGCTGCGCCACGCGAACGCGAACCCCACACTCGACAGCAACGCGCAGAGGCAGATGCCCACGCCCCAGTGCGCGAGCGGCTTGGGCACGCCGGGCCGCCGCAAGTGCGCGAGGCCCAGCGCGAGCCCAATCAGCGCCGGCAGGGCGCCGATCACGAAGATGCTCAGGAACAGCGCCAGCAAGCCCAGCAGCACGCTGCCGATGGCAAGGCGCAGCGGTGAAGCCGGCGGGGAACTCGAGCTGGGAGCCACAGGAATCAGTTTTGGAAAAAGGGGAAGCACGGCGAGTTATACCATTTACAGATCGGGACTGCACCACTCGCTGCCGACGCTTCTCCCTCTCCCCATCGGATGGGGAGAGGGCTGGGGTGAGGGGTCTTCGGAGCTTTCGAAAGGAGCATTTCCAAATCGTAATTGGGATTACAGGCCGCGCATCAGACCGCGGTGGCCAAGTCTTGCGCCCAGGATTGGAGCCCCCGGCCCGCGGTTCGCCGCGGAACGTGGGCGGTGGCCGCTTCGGCGGCAAGGCGCTTCTCCCTCGCGCCGGCCGCGCCGGGCCGCGCGCTTTGGGCTTTGCTTGCGGGGCGCGGGCGGGTTTATTGCCGCGGTGGGGATGACGCCTCAGCAATATCAACAAGTGCAGGATCGCCTCGCGCGCCGGCGCACGGCCACGCCTGTGACAGGGCCGGTCGCGCCTTCCCTGACGCGGGCGCATCGCGTGATTCTGGGGATTGACCCCTCGCTGCGGGGCACCGGCTACGGCATCCTGCGGCTGGAGAAAACCGGAGCGCGCCTGGTCACTTGCGGCACGGTGCGCTGCGCGGCGGGTTGGTCCCGCTCGCGTTGTCTGCTGGCCATCCTGCAAACCTTGCGCGACGTGCTGAAACAGCATCCGCCGCAGGTGTGCGTCATCGAAGCCTTGTTTTACGCGCAAAACCTCCAGACCGCCCTCATCATGGGCGAAGCCCGCGGCGTGGCGCTGGCGGTCGCGGCGGAAGCCGGACTGGAAATCTACGAGATCGCGCCACGCAAAGTGAAGCAAGCCATCGTCGGATACGGCGCGGCGCAAAAGCTCGCCGTCGCGAAGATGGTGCAGCGGATGTTGTCCCTGACCGAGTTGCCCACCCCCGACGCCGCCGACGCGCTGGCCCTGGCACTGACCCATGCGCAAGAGCAGGGACGCTATTCCCTGACACCGCCGAAAAGGGTGTGAAGCTGAATGACGAAGCACGAATGACGAATGACGAAAGAAGCTCGAATTCCAAATGACGAGAAGGCCACGCCGCCAGCCTGCTGGCGCTCGAAGTGCCGGCCGCGGCATGCCCAGGCTGTGTTCGGTTTTCGGCCTTCGTCATGCTTTCGTCATTCGAGCTTCGTTATTTCTCCCCTGTGCTTCGGAATGGGCAGTTGCCCGGATGCCCCGCCTGATAACTTGATAGCCTGACAACTTTCCCCCCGCCCCATGATCACCTTTCTCCACGGCAAACTCGTCGAAGCCCTCCCCACGGTCGCCGTCGTGGACGTACACGGCGTCGGCTATGAAGTGCTGATTCCGCTCTCGTCCTACCACAAGCTGCCTGCGCCCGGCGGCGAGGTCCGCCTGCTCACGCACCTGGCCATTCGCGAGGACGCCCATATCCTCTACGGCTTCTCGACGCCGGCGGAGCGCGAATTGTTCCGGCTGCTCATCAACACCGTCAGCGGCATCGGCCCCAAGACCGCGCTGGGCGTGCTCAATGGCATGACGCCCGTAATCTTCAAGGGCGCGGTGGCCCGCGGCGATGTGAAAGCGCTGTCGCAGATCAGCGGCATCGGCAAAAAGACCGCCGAGCGGATGGTCGTGGAACTGCGGGACAAGTTCGGGGCGCCCGGCTCGTGGGAAGCCTCCAGCGCCGAGCGCAGCCTCTCGCCCGCCGATCAAAAGCTCAACGACGCCGTCCTCGCCCTGCTTGCCTTGGGCGTAAAGCAGACGGACGCGCAGGAAGCCGTCCGCAAGGCACAGGTGCAACTCGGCGCGAACGCCGGCCTGGAAGACCTCGTGCGCGCCAGCCTCAAGCAAAGCTCCTGATGTCCGCCACAGATCCCCAGCCACCCGCCGCGAAGCCGCGCGTCTCCGGCGTGATTGTCCCCCACCAGCCGACGCGATTACAGCGGGTCGCGGCCTGGCTGTTCACCGCCACGCTCCGTTGTCTGGCCGCCACGCTCCGCTACCGGGTCGAGGACCCCACGGGGTTCTTCGACCACCCCTCGGGCAAACCTGCGATCTATGCCGTGTGGCACAACCGGCTGGCCCTGTGCCTCAAGATCTACTACCGCTACGGACTCGCCCGCAACCCAACCAAGGGCATGGCGGCGATGGTCAGCGCCAGCAAAGACGGCGCGCTGCTGACCGGCATTCTGGAGGCCTACGGGGTGCAACCGGTGCGCGGCAGCAGCAGCCGCCGGGGCCGGCAGGCCTTGCTCGAACTCACCTCCTGGGCCGAACGCGGCTACGACCTCGCCATCACGCCCGACGGCCCGCGCGGCCCGCGCTACGTGATCCAGGAAGGCGCCGTCGCGCTCGCCCAGTTGACCGGCCTGCCCATTGTGCCGTGCTCCTACGAGCTCCAGTGGAAGTTCACCCTCAAGAGTTGGGACCGCTTCCAAATCCCGGTGCCGTTCTCCCGCTGCACGGTCCGCGTCGCGCCCATCGTCCGGATTCCACGCCACGTCACGAACGAGGAACGCGAAGCCATCCGCAAACAGCTCGAAGATTCCCTGCGCCAGATCACGGTGGACTGAACTGGGAAATGACGAATGACGAAAGCAGCCTGCAATCCGAATGACGAAACGGTCCCGCTCCCGGGCGGGTCGGGTGCCGGCGCGACTGGGCTGGTCGCGAAATCCGAAGCCCGAAATCCGAACTCCGAAACAAGCCCGAAGTCCGAAGCCCGAAGGCCGAAATCATCCCATCGCCGGGGCGTCGCATTGGAACTGGCCGGGCCGCGCCGGCCTGGATTCGGCGTTCGGCTTTCGGGCTTGTTTCGGAGTTCGGCTTTCGGCTTTCGGTTTTACGAACCCTCCCCCGCTCGCCGCAAACTCGGCCTGGCCCTTTGCCTGGCGCTCCTGGCGTTGGCTTGGGTCGCCTCTGCCCAGCCAGCCACCAACGAGGTCAAGTGGTCCATCAATCTGGGCCAGTGGCCGCGGGGCCGGAAGGATTCCTCCCCCG
>Ga0105046_10016527_pt1 | contig 11323 bp, 7 predicted proteins | sample MAT03_FD_78385 | JGI IMG/M metagenome (GOLD analysis project Ga0105046, IMG submission 78385) | Freshwater microbial communities from Lake Fryxell liftoff mats and glacier meltwater in Antarctica - MAT-03 (megahit assembly) | ecosystem: Environmental > Aquatic > Freshwater > Ice > Liftoff...
AGCCCGTTCGTGGCGGCAAGGACGGCATTGATCCGCACGAAACGCAGATCGCGGTCCAGCACGCACAGACCTGCGGGTGCCGCATCATACAGTGCCTGCATCTCATCGGCATGGACGCGGGCGTCATGCTCGCTTCGAGCAAGGGCAGTTCTCGCGGCGACGGCTTCGGTCACATCTTGCGTCACGCCCAAAACCCGCAGCGCCGTTCCGTTTTCGGCATATTCAATGCGAGATTTCGTGCGCCAGATCTGCCCGGATAGGCCGCGAAATTCAGCCTCGAAATCGGTCTGGTTCAGGGCGAGTAGCCGGGCCATTTCCTCATCCAGCAGCGGACGATCCTCGGGTAACACGAAAAACTGCCTTCTCGCCAGATCGGACGGCAATTCGTCCTGAGCACAACCGATAACCTCTGCGGCGTTTCCCGGCCAGGTCACCGTGCCCGCCACCAGGTCGCACTCCCACGCAAATACCCGCGCCGCTGCTGTCGCCCGCGCAAGGCGGGTTTCCGAAAGTCGCAGCGCGTCAGCGACGATCCCTGACTCCAGCCGATTCCACAGCGTTGCCGCCGCAGTTCTGGCCCGTGCGACATCCACGCTCGACCATTGGCGGGGGCGGACGTCGTGCACATAGAATACGCCGACAAGCCGCCCGTCACGACACAGCGGAACGTTCAGTATTGCCCGAATGCCCGAAGCAGCAAAGGCCGCAAGCGTCTGCGCTTCCGCCATGCGCGCATCGGATCCGACATCACCGACGGCAACGGTCCGGCCTTGTCTCAGAGCTTCCACCATCCGCAGTCCCAGATCGCGCCGTGACCAGCGCCCCACGGCTGAAGGAATTCGACCGTCCGTCCAGTCCACATCAACGTCTGTCACGGTTTCGGAACTATCGACACGGGCAAACCCCGCCTGCGCTGCCCGCAGGGTGTGCGCCGTCAACGCCGCAACAACACGCATACACCCACTCGCATCCGCAGCCGACGCCAACCCCTGCGCGAGTTCGGCGGAAAAATCTGCCACCTCGTCGTGCGGCATGGGGCTGGGCAAAGCGACGATCAACACTCCTTCACCTGCGGGCGAAAGACTTAGGTCATGCTGGGAGAGCCCGAGATCAGAGCCACTGACCGAACGCGCAATGCCGTCGGTCAACACCTGATGCAAGGTACCGTCGATGGTAGACTTTATCTCGGCCCATCTTGGACCGATGACATCTTGAAACGCGGTGTTGGTAAAAAAAGCACCCTTCGGTGTCCATACAGCCATCGGCGCATGCGATGCTGCGACCATGCGGGCAATCGCCCCAAGCCCGGTCTGTCCTTCTCTCGCGACCATTTTCCGGACTACGGCGGTCCTGTCATCCTGCTTCATGCTGAACGCCATCAATGCCACCACTTGGGGCTCTACACGGAAAGGACCTGGTCACTTCACGCAGTGAGGACTCATTCATCAGGCCGTGCCCTTCGATCAGTTTTACGGAAGACAGGCAGATTATGCAACCTGGAGCATCAGTGAACAGATCTGTTTTGTGTTGGAGCCAATTCGCCCCTGAGGACTTTCGCGAAGTAAGCCAAACGCTCTCGCCGAGAAGTTTGTGTTTGGCAGATCGCGCCGGGCAGGATTCCGTCGACATGCATTGTAACGCCGGTAACGGAACCGAAACCTTGGGAACCGTGTTGGCAGCGTCGAAGGGGCCGACAATCGGGCCTTTTAGGCCAGGAGTCGCCATGCATCGGAACCTCGTTTTTTCCGTTTCGCCCCGTGTTGACCTTGTCTTGATCGGACGATCAACATGAACCGGTGGGTTCGGTCTCTCGACTCGGCCACTCGACCTGTGCTGCTGTGCTTTTCGCACCTTCACTGGGACTTTGTGTTCCAACGCCCGCAACATCTGATGACGCGCGCAGCGGCAGGGCATCAGGTGTTCTATATCGAAGAACCAGAGCATGCGGTAGGGCCTGCGCATTTTCGCATTCGCACCGTCGAATGTGGCGTAACGGTGCTTCGGCCCGTCTTAGATTTCGCTTTTGACCGGACAACCGTGGAGCGCCGTCTGCTTTCGGGGATTGTGGCGATGCTGGGCGCGCGAAAATTCGTGCATTGGTTTTACACGCCTCTGGCGCTGCCGCTGACCGAGGGCCTGCCGTGCGATGTCTGCGTATACGACTGCATGGACGAGCTTTCGAACTTTCGCTTTGCGCCCGCAAACCTTCCTGAACAGGAGCGGGCGTTGATGCGCAAGGCAGATTTTGTCTTCACCGGCGGTCGCAGCCTTTTCGCAGCCAAGCGCGACTTGCATCCTTCTGTTCACCTCTACCCTTCCAGTGTCGACGCCGAGCATTTCGGCTCGGCGCGCGGCACCCTCGCTGATCCCGCAGATCAGGCCTCAATCGCGCAACCCCGCGTCGGCTTCTTTGGGGTTATCGACGAACGGATGGATCTGGCACTTGTCGCTCAGGCCGCCGATGCTCTGCCGCAGGTCCAGTTCGTGATGCTGGGCCCGCTTGCAAAGGTGCAAGAGGTCGATCTTCCCCGGGCGGCAAATCTGCATTGGCTCGGCCGCAAGAGCTATACCGAGTTGCCTGCCTATCTGTCGAATTGGCGGGCAGGGTGGATGCCGTTTGCCTTGAATGACGCCACGCGGTTCATCAGTCCCACGAAAACGCCTGAGTTCTTGGCGGCCGGATTGCCGGTGGTGTCCACTGCCGTGCCAGATGTCGTGACGGATTACGGCCAAACCGGTCTGGTCCGGATTGCCGATCGCGAGGGCATCGTCCGTGCGCTGGAATCCGTGCTGATCGGGGCGAGGCCAGGATGGCTGGCCAAGGTGGATACGAAACTTTCGAACATGTCATGGGACGCAACCTGGGGGTCGATGCAGACGCGAGTGCAAGCTTGGCACCTTCTGTCAGCGGAGATGGCTAATGCATGACTGGTTGATCGTGGGCGCGGGCTTTGCGGGCAGCGTTCTGGCTGAGCGCATCGCCACGCAGCGCAACGAATCCGTACTGATCATTGATCGGCGTTCGCACGTGGCGGGCAATGCCCACGACGTTCATGACGCAGCGGGATTAATGGTTCATCAGTACGGGCCGCATATCTTTCACACCAACGCGCAATCCGTCGTCGACTATCTGTCGCAATTCACCACCTGGCGGCCCTATGAACACCGGGTGCTGGCGCAGGTGGACGGGGCGTTGCTGCCGGTGCCAATCAATCTCGATACCGTAAATCGTCTCTACGGTCTGTCCTTGGACAGCGCCGGAATGGAAGCGTTTCTCGAGGCTCGGCGCGAGCATGTGTCAGAGGTCGTCACGTCCGAGGATGTCGTCGTGTCGACCGTCGGGCGAGACCTGTATGAAAAATTCTTTCGCGGCTATACGCGAAAGCAGTGGGGGCTCGATCCGTCGCAACTTTCGCGAACCGTCACCGCCAGGATTCCCACGCGCACCAACCGCGACGACCGCTACTTTACCGACACCTTCCAGGCCATGCCGCGCCAGGGCTATACCACCATGTTCCGCAACATGCTCGATCACCCACTGATCCAGGTAGAGCTTGGTACGGTGTGGAAAACGGTGGCGGGGCGCGGTCTTGCCCGGCGCGTCATCTTTACCGGGCCGATAGACGAATATTTCGATTACTTTTTGGGCCGACTGCCTTACCGGTCGCTGCGCTTCGTTCACGAAACCCGCGATATCGAATGGGCGCAGCCCGTGGCCGTGATCAACTACCCGCAGACCGAAGAGTTCACGCGCGTGACGGAATACAAGCATCTGACAGGACAGGTGCATTCTAAAACCAGCCTCAGTTACGAGTTTCCGGCCGATGTCGGCGACCCGTATTATCCGATACCACGCCCTGAAAATCAGGCGCTGTACCGGCAGTACCGGGCCGCTGCCGACGCGCTGGCTGACACATGGTTCGTCGGACGCCTCGGGTCTTATCAGTATCTGAATATGGATCAGGTCGTGGGGCAGGCACTGGCCACCTTTGCGCGGATCAATTCCGAACGCGCGCCCACCGCCTTCGCGAGGCCAGCGGAATGACGGTGACGCGGCTGGTTGCAATTTCAGACTTTTGTACCCGCGTACCGCCGCTGCCGTCTGCAGATCCGGTGCAGAACCCCGGGAAGGCATCCCGCCGTTCAGGCCGCGCGGTCACCGTGCGTGGAGGGTATCTGGAGCGCTTGCCACTGGCCGCCCTGCACGCCGGTCTGGTAGAGACGGCCGAAGTCTGGAGCTTTGCCGGCACAGACGAAGACACCTGCGGGCTGACAAAATCCCCCTACGGCATCGACCTTAGACAGTTTCGTGCTGAGGGTCACGGCGCACCCTATGGCTCGCGGCAGATGGAGGCGCACTTGCACCTGCACGGCGCGCCGGAAATCCTTTGCGTTTGGGGTCTGGGCGTGACCGAGGAAATCCTTGATCTTTGCCGCGACAGTATTCTGATCTACAACTCGCTTGACGTGGATGCGCTGCGCATTCCTCCGCAAATCAGTCGACATTTCGATATCTTTCTTTGCGGATCCGCAGCGCAGATCGTCGAGGTGCGCTGTCGCCACCCGGAGGCATTGACAGCGATCCTTCCGATAGGGCCGGAGTTCGCCTCTCCCGAGACGTTTTGCCCGACCGGCGCGGAAAAGTCCGTGGACGTGATCTATGTAGCGGCAGCGCAGGCCTACAAGCGTCACGACATCTTGTTCGATGCGTTGGCCGCGTCTCCCGGAAAGATCTCTGCACTCTGCGTCATGGGCTATGGCGAAGATGCGGCGCAATTGCGCGACCGCGCGCAGGACCGCAGGCTGAACGTGGAGTTCGTCGGGCCACCCGGGGTGACCCATGACGAGGTCAACCGTTTGATGAACCGCGCGCGGATCGGCGTGGTCTGCGGTGAAAATGACGGCGCGCCTGCCATATTGACCGAATACATGCTGGCAGGCCTGCCCGTTCTTGCAAACGAGGCGCTGCGCTGCGGGCTGCAATACATCCGCCCCGATACAGGCATGACCGCCCCTGCCCACGGTTTTGCCGCTGCAATCGGGGATATGCTGGCCACGCTGGAAAAGTTCGACCCCCGACCAGTGGTTCTGAAAAACTGGTCTTGGGACCATTCTGTCAACCGCCTTGCCGATCTCGTCCAGACGGCGCGTCTGCGGCGCGGGACGCTGGTTCCCCGCAGGCTGGGCCGGTCATGAACCGGCAACTGGGCCCGCAATTGGGCATGACCCTCTCTGGCAGCGCGCCGGTGCAGGTCCTCATGGTGACAGACAGCCGCGACCCTTCGGGCGTGGGCCACCACATGATCACGCTGGCCCGGCATCTGGGGCCGGGTTTTCAGCCGGTGCTGGGTTTTGCGGCTGGTCCGACGGCAAACGATTTCATCGCCCTCGCCCGTGCGTCTGGGGTCGAGGCATGGGTAGTGAAGGACGAAGACTGGTCTGCCTGGATCACGGCGCGGGGCGCCAACCTGTTGCACGTCCACGCGGGGATCGGCTGGGAAGGACAGGCGCTTGTCGCCATCGGCCGCGACGCCGGGCTTCCCATCTTGCGGACAGAACATCTGCCTTGGCTGATTACTGATCCGATCCAACGGCAGGACTATGCCGTGGGGCTGCGCGGTGTCGACCAGGTGCTGACTGTCTCCCACTCATCTGCGCAGAGCCTTACCCTGGGGCTGGCGCATCTGGGTGCAACTCCTCCCATCCGCGCTATCGCCAACGGTGTAAGCACGCCTTTGCCACGGGTGGGGCGCGCAGAAGTTCGGCGTGCGCTTGGCCTTGGTCCGGGCGCGCGACTTATCCTGCATGTCGGCAGGTTCACCGCGCAAAAAGCGCAAGATACATTGGTTGCGGCCTATGCCGACCTGTGCCGCGACATACCCGACCTTTGGCTGATGATGATTGGCACGGGCGAGACGCGGTCTCGCGTCGAGAACCAGGTGTCAGCTCTGGGTCTTGAACGCGTGCTGATCCACGACATCCGCGTTGATATGGCGGATGTGATGCACGCAGCCGATCTGTTCGCGCTGCCGTCGAGGTTTGAGGGCCTGCCCCTCGTGCTTCTGGAGGCGATGGCCCTCGGTCTGCCTGTCGTGGCCACCCGCGTGGCCGGGATCGTGGATACGCTGGGGCGCAGCTACGCAGGCCTTGTGCCGCCCGGTGACGTCCCTGCACTTGCCGCCGCAATGGCGGCACGCCTGACAGACGCAAACGCAATCCGGGCCGAGAGCGCGGGCCTCGCCACGCGCTACTGTAACAGTTTTACCGCCGAACGGATGGCGGCCGAAATTGCCCGGGTCTATCGCCAGACGCTCCGCCGTCGGATTGCGGTTCTTGAACCGCCGCTGCGACAGACCACCCCTCGCCCGATCCGCCAAAGGACAGCCGCTACCATGCAGACACTCACCCGTATCGGATTTATCGGAGCGGGCGGCATCGCCCAGAGACACCTTCGCGTGCTGGCCGATTTTTCCGATGTACACATCGTGGCAATCGTAGATCCCGACCAGCACCGCGCCGACGCTGCGGCAGCGCCGATCAGGGCCCGGGTCTACGCCGATGTCGACGGGATGATCGCGGCCGAAGAGCTTGACGCGTTATTCATTTGCGTGCCGCCCTTTGCGCACGGCCCGGCCGAGCGGTCGGCAATCGCCGCTGGCTTGCCGTTTTTCGTAGAGAAGCCCGTGTCGCTGGATTTGGAACTGGCCGAGGCGATTTCCAACGAGGTGCGCGCCGCAGGGCTGGTTACGGCAGTAGGCTATCACTGGCGCTATCTGGATACGGTAGATGCCGCCAGACGCGCCGTGGCAGACCGGCCCGCGCAGCTGATTGTCGGGCATTGGCTCGACGGCACGCCGCCGCCGGACTGGTGGGGGCAGATGGCGGGATCGGGAGGGCAGTTCGTCGAGCAGGTGACACATGTGATTGACGCCGCACGACTTCTAGCCGGAGGGGTATGTGCCGTCTATGCGCAGGGCAACCATCTGGCGCGCGGTCAGTTTCCATCGCTTGACGTGCCGACCTCGGGGGCGGCGACGCTGACATTCGAAAATGGTGCGGTCGCAACGCTGAGCGCGACCTGCCTTCTGAACTGGAACCACCGCACCGGGCTGCACGTATTTGCCGACGGCTTGGCCATCGAGCTGTCTGATATGGAGGTGATGTTAGATACCGGACATGGTCGCCACCCCCGCCCGGCAGAGGGAGATCCGGTATGGCGCGAGGATCGCGATTTCATTGACGCAGTACAAGGCAAGCCCGACCATATCCGCACCACTTATTCCGATGCCCTTGAAACCCATAGGATTGCTCTGGCCGTTGCCCAGTCGATGCAGTCGGGCGCTGTGATCAGCCTGACCCCCGCCCCTCCCGCCCCACAGCCCCGTCCAGGCCTGCTGCGTCAACGCCCGGCCCGCCGGGATGAGCATCGCCGGATCCGTTCCCTTGGGATCGAGGCGCCGGGACGAGCCTATCTTTTCGATTATGACGAAGGCCCCGCGACCGGCGGGCAGGTGCGGCTTGACCTTTGCTATTCGGGGTTTTCGGCAGGAACCGAACTGACGTTCCTCAAGGGCACGAACCCCTATCTGCAGTCACGTTGGGATGACGAAACCGGGGTATTTCGCGAAGGCGAGCCGGGCCTGCATTTTCCGATCCCGTTCATGGGCTATATGGAATGTGCGCGGGTCATCGACAGCCACGCTGAAGGATTTGCAAATGGACAGATCCTTGGTGCAACCTTCGGCCACAAGACTGGTCACACCGCTATTGCCGCGACCGAACACCTTGTGCCGCTGCCCCCGCACATGGACGCTCTTCTCGGCATCTTCGTCGCGCAGATGGGTCCTATTGCGGCCAACGGCATCTTGCATGCGGCGGCTGTGTTCGGCGGGCCCGGCGCTGAATTCGGGGCAGGTGTCGCTGGAAAGCATGTCGTCGTCTGGGGCGGCGGCACTGTCGGTCTGCTGACGGCGCTTTTTGCGCGCGAGGCGGGCGCTGCGGCGTTGGTCGTGGCCGAGCCCTCGCCCTTTCGTCGTGCCATAGCCGAGCGGCTGGGACTTTCCGCGATGTCGGAGGGCGAGGCCTGGCAGCACGCCAAATCCTGGAACGATGGGGCTTCCGGTCGCGGTGCGGATGTGGTGTTCCAGACGCGGGCGCATGCAGAAAGCCTTCACCTGGGTTTGCGGGCGCTGCGACCCCAGGGTGTGTTGATTGATCTGGCCTTTTATCAGGGCGGCATGACCGGCGTCCGCCTGGGGGAGGAGTTCCATCACAACGGACTGATGATTGCCTGTGCCCAAATCGGCCGTGTCCCGGCGGGAATGGCCGAGGCGTGGACGCGCCAGCGCCTGTCCGAACAAACCCTGGAACTGTTGGTCCATTGCGGGGAGGCGATACGCGATGCGATGATTACCCACGTCGTGCCATTTGCCGAGGCCCCTGACTTTCTTGGTCATCTTATCGACAAGCGACCCGAATTCCTTCAGATCGTTTTCGCGCATTCGCCATGAATTTTGCGAGGACCCATCCGGTGGATCGCCCCGTTCGTATCCTGTTCGTCTTTGCCTGGCTCGTTGTTGGCGGCGAAGAAACCGAGGTGCGCTTGCTGGCACGCTCCCTCGACCCCTCGCGATTCCGCATCGAAGTCTTGCCCTGTTTTCACAAGGTTGGGATGCCGGACCAGGCCTACAGGCTGCTGGAAGACGCCGGGGTGGCGGTCGATACCACCGCGCTGGATTTGTCTTTTGAAGACACGGTGCGCTATCTGGAGCGTAAGATCGCAGGCTATGAGATCATCGTTTCCTGCCAGAACGTCGCGGACATTTATCCCGCGCTGGAACGGCTGTGCCACCGCCCCCCGCTGATCGAACACGGTGGCCTCGTGAGCGAGGCCGAATCCGGTCCCAAACACTTCACAACCCGCTACGTGGGTGTCTGCACCTCGATACGCGATGCCGCAGCGGCAAGTATGCCTGGGCGCGCGCATCATGCCAGGCTGATCCCCTCAATGGTCGATCCGGACGAAAATGACCCCGCACAGCGCGACATCATGCGACAGGCATTGTCGGTGGCGCCGGATCAGGTGCTGGTAGGCTGGGTTGGCCGCCTGGACGCCAAGAAAAGGGTAGAAGATTTCATTGACGCCGCGGCAATTCTGCGCATCCAGCATCCCGAGGCGCGGTTTGTCGTGGTAGGCGGCCCTGACGCATTCATGCCGGAATATGCCCGAAACCTGCGTGAACGGGCAACAACACTTGGTCTTGACGGTGTAATGCAGTTCCTCGGAGACCGGGACGACGTGGCAAATCTGATGTCTGCAATGGACATTTTCGTATGGCTGTCACGTGGCGAGGGTATGCCCCATGTCATCGCAGAAGCGGGCGTTGCAGGACTGCCTGTTATTGCGACCGCCGATAATGGCGCAATTGAACAGATAAGCGACGGGCACAGCGGGCTGTTCGTGGCGCATGAAAGCCCCTCCGAGGTTGCGGGTCAGATCGCTCGATTGATCGCTTCGCCGGATTTGCGGCGGAGTCTGGGCGAAGCGTTGCAAGCCCATGTCATGGCGACCTATGCCACCTGTGTTGTCGTACCGCAGTGGGAGGCAATATTCGATGAGGTTCTGGCAGAAGTTATACGACCTGTACCTAGGCTGTTCCGAAGCTTCGTGCAAGGCGGCTTTGAATGCTCCACCCATAGGCTCGTTAGCGGTCGCAGGCTGGACATTGTCGCGTCGACGGGACATGATCTGCACGCCACTGCCGATTACCGCCAGCTGGGCGAACTCGGTCTGCGCAGCTTTCGGGACGGACTGCGGTGGCACCTTATAGAGCCTTCGCCGGGCTGCTACGATTTCTCCAGCTTTCGGCCGATGCTGCGGGCGTCCATAGCAAGCGGCGCTCAAGTCATCTGGGATCTGATGCACTATGGCTGGCCCGACGGTCTTGACATCTGGTCCGCGGCCTTCGTCGATCGCTTTGCCGCTTTTGCTCGCGCCGCGGCAACCGTGGTAGCGGCGGAGTCCGATGACGTGCCGTTCTGGTGCCCGGTCAACGAGATATCGTTCCTGGCGTGGGCTGGAGGAGATGTGCGCTACCTCAACCCCTTTGCCTCCGGCCGCGGGTTCGAGCTGAAGGTGCAACTGGCGCGCGCCTCCATTGCCGCCATGCATGCCCTGCGCGAAGTGGATCCTCGCGCGCGTTTCGTGCATTGCGAACCGTTGATCGCTGTCAACCACGATCCCCGCACTGGCCGCCCCCTTTGGGAGTCCGAAGGCTGGCATCAGTCGCAGTTTCAGGCGTTCGAGCTGATCATGGGACGGCTTTGGCCTCAGGTCGGGGGTGACCCGTCTTTTCTGGATATCGTCGGGGTAAATTATTACTGTAAAAATCAGTGGATCCATTCCGGATCGACGATCGACATCGACCATCCGCTGTACCGCCCGTTCGGCGATCTGCTGTTCGAAATTTACGCGCGCTTTAAGCGGCCGGTTCTTGTTGCGGAAACCGGAACAGAAGGTCCGGGTCGGGCAAGCTGGTTTACCTATATTGCGGCAGAAGTGGATCGGGCCCGAAACCGCGGCGTGCCCGTCGAAGGGATCTGCCTTTATCCGGTGCTGGATCACCCCGGTTGGGATGACGACCGCGCCTGCCCCAACGGGCTTTTGTCGCAAGGGTTCGTCCAAGGTCGGCGACTGCCCGAGCAGAACCTAGCCCGCGCCGTGCTACGCGAGGCGGCACGCCATCGCGATCTGCCCGGATTTACTGCGCCGAGGACGCAGGGGGCAACGCGCCTGACCGGGACAACGGCCAAAGTCACGGCATCCCCGGGTTCCGGGGAACCGAACCTCGGCCTGCAGAGTTAGCCGGAGCAACCCGTTCCGTCGGTCGGGCCAAGCGAAAGCCACGTCACTCCTTCAGGAGCCCAAGCCATGTCATTTTATGCCACTGGAGCTATAATCTTCTGGTTGATCCTGCTTGCAATCTCTGTCTTCGGTTATTTCAATTCCTCCCGTCAGGCGGATATCTTTGACCGGCATGCACGCCGCTCCGATGGCACCCGCGGCGGCGATGACCGCATGATTGCCGATCGCCGCGCGTATTGATGTCTTGTGGCGCGGCCTAGGCCGCGCCAATACCCCCTGACAGACACAAGGCCGCACATGACGCTGAAAATCGCGATTGTCGGCGTAGGGCCTGATGGCTTTTTATCTTCTCAAGGGATTGATAGCGTCGCCTACTCCTCTCTTCATCAACTTGTTTGAAGCTTCGGGTCTTGCCGGTGTCGGAATGCCCTACAGCCCGGATGCCACGCATCCCGTGAT
>Ga0105046_10016529_pt1 | contig 11323 bp, 7 predicted proteins | sample MAT03_FD_78385 | JGI IMG/M metagenome (GOLD analysis project Ga0105046, IMG submission 78385) | Freshwater microbial communities from Lake Fryxell liftoff mats and glacier meltwater in Antarctica - MAT-03 (megahit assembly) | ecosystem: Environmental > Aquatic > Freshwater > Ice > Liftoff...
CCGAGCGTGACCTACGAAAACAGCTCATCGCGAATAAACTCCGAGAATCGTCCCTAAACCATTTGTGGGGAAGCAATAAGGTCGGCAATGCGATTTAGCTTTCGGAGCTTTCGCTGCTTTCGCTGCCTTCGGCCGGGGGGGTGTGCAGAATGACCGAAACCTAAAATCTAAAGTTGGCTCAAAGGGCATGCCAAAAATCGAACCAATGGCAACGATTCTTCGAGATTCCATAAAATGGGAAGCCTCGAAAACTCCACCCGCCCTATGAAAACGTCCAAGAATCGTTGCCGAGGGTGTCAATCGCAGCGGCGATCTGCGATATTTCGGGGCAGCCTTCCGCCGGGCCGGCATAGGCTCAACCCAACGTCGATAATTTGTTCGCGCATCCTGAATCGATCCAAGCGGAGAAAATTCGTCGGTCACCCGGAGAACCACGCCGCGAACCAAGTTTTCTTCGCGGGCTTCGGCGGAGGGTTGTTCACCGGGAGCCCTTGCAGCACGGCCGTGCCCCAGATGCTGCCGACGCGCTCCGCGGCCGTGGCTCCCATCCATTTTTTCAACTGCGCGTAACCGGCCCGCAACTCCGGTCGGCGGCGGTCGATGCGGTGCCCGTCCGAGCCGAGCAGGTGGATCAACCCGCGCTGCGCCCAGAGTTTCATCGCGGGGCCGTCGTTCCCCGGCGGGTCGGCGACCGCTTCGGCCGAAAATTGCATCAGGCAGCCGGCGGCGATCCAATCGACCGCGAGTGCCGCATCGTGCAGCAGCGGTTCGTAGCGCTCGGCGTGGGCCACGATGATGCGGACGCCGAAGGGTCGCAAAGCGGCGGCCGTCACGCGATAGTCGAGGAATGCGCCCGTCGGCATTTCCACGAGCAGATACTTGTTGAGGTTGCCAACTGAGAGAACGTCGCCGGCGCGCCAGCGCTCGAATAGGTCGTCGGTCATCACGATCTCGGCCGTGGGAACCACGGCGAGGGGAATCGCTTGTTCGCGGAGCTGCCCCGCGAGGCGAGCGGTCGCAGCAACGATGCGTTCGGGCGTGTTGGCCGGGTATTCCGGGTGCAGGTGGGCGGTCGCGGTCGCGCTCCGCGCGCCTTCGGCGACCAGCATCCGGCACATGGCCAACGCTTCGTCGTCGGTGCGGGGGCCGTCGTCGAGGCCCGCGAGCAAATGGACGTGAGTATCGGCGAGCGGGAGCATCGGCGTAGCATACCTTCCTTCGCGATCCGGCGCACGATTTCACCCGGCTCGTTTTTCGGATGTCCCGGTCGGGGTGTCGTCGGAGTAGCTCTGCGTGTAGTCGTAATCGTAGGCGTATTGATAGCTGTAGCCAGCTTGCTCGAGGGGTTTTCCGGCGCCGTTGACGACGATCCCGAGGAGGTTAGCGCCCATGTCGGCGAGTTGTTCACGGGCGCGCTCGGCTTGCGGGCGGATTTTCTTCGTGATCTTGAAGACCATCAAGACTCCGTCGACGCGCTGGGCCACGACCCGGGGATCGCTGACGGCCAGCAGCGGCGGCGTATCCACGATGACGAAATCGTAGAGTTGCCGCAGCTCCGCGAGGACATCTTGGAATTTCAAACTCGACAGCAATTCGGCCGGGTTCGAGGGCCGGGTGCCGCAAGGCAGCAGGTCGAGTCGGTCGATGTCGCTGTGGCGGATGACGTCGGCGAGGGCCGATTGCCCATCGGTGACGGACGCCAGACCGAGTTCCGGATCCGGGATGTGGAACAACCTGTGGACGCGCGGTTTGCGGAAGTCGCAATCGAGCAGGATGACCTTTTTCCCGGCTTGGGCGATGGAGATCGCGAGGTTGGCGGCGAGGGTCGATTTGCCGTCGCCGGGGTTGGGGCTCGTGATTTGAATCACTTGGTGACCTTTGTCTTGAGTCAGCACCATGAGCTGCGCCCGCACGCCCCGGTAGGCTTCCGACTCCATCGACTTCGGACGGAGGGCCACCACCAAGCTCGGGTCGTACGCCGCCGAGACGTCGGCGTCCCGCTTCTGTTTGAGATCGATCGGCGGCAGGTGGCCGAAGATGGGTGCCCCGAGTCGATGGCGGATTTCGGCCGACGAGCGGAAACCTTTATCGGTGAGCTCGGCCAACACGGAGAGCCCCATGCCGAGCAGGGTGCCGAGGACGGCCCCGGCCAATAGCCAACTGACAAGGCCCGCGCCGACTTTGCCCCCTTCGCGCGGCGGCGTGATCACGGACGCTTCGTACCCGCCGGCCAGCTCGGCCTTTTGGGCCTGCCGCAGCGATTCGACCTCGAATTGCCGCTCGCTCATCCGCTTGGATTCTTCTGCGACGGCGGCTTTGGCCGCGTTGATCCGCAGGGTGAGGTTCAACCCGCCTTTGAGGCTTTTGTCGTCGTCCTCCCGGCGTGCCCGGATGACGTCGGTCTGAGACTTCGCCGTTTTCAGTCGGCGTTCGAGTTGGAGTTGCAACTGCTTCAACTCGTCGAGGACGCCGAGGGGATCGTCCGGATTCTGGTCTTCGACCAGCTTCTTGAAGTATTCGATCTGGCCATCGATGGCTTTGATCTGAGGGTGATCTTTGCCGAGCCGCTCACCCATCTCTTTGCGCTCGGCTTGCAGCCCGAGGAGTCGGAATTCGGGGGTCAAGGCGTTCGGCTCGGCGCCGATGCGCTTCGAACCGGTGAGCAGGTTCAGCGCCGCGATGCGGTCGCGCCGGTTGTTGCCCGTCGCTTTAATCAGGGCGAGTTGGTCTTCGATGTCCTTCAATTCGATGGCCAGCGCAAACTCGCGCTCCCGATCGGCGGAGACGCGGCCACGCACGACGACGAGGTCTTCGCCGGTGATGTTCAGCAGTTCTTTGGTGAGGTCGATCTCGGACTTCGACTGTTTGTCGATCGACGTTTTGTGGGCTTCGATGCGGGCTTCGAGGGCTTGGATTTGCTTCGAGGTTTGCCCCGCGTAAACGTCGAGCAACTTCTGCTTGTAGGCATCGATGATCGCTTGCAGGATCAAGTACGAATCGCGCGGATCTTGGCAGCGGTACGACATCAGCAAGATGTTGCTCCCGCCGCCGGCACCCGCGGTGGCGTCTTTATCCCGGGCGACGGTGAGCCCGCCCAGTAAGACACCGGCGGCGACGTTCGGGTTCTCGGGCAGCGGCCCGTTGAGCTGGCTCAATTCCGGGCGTTTGGCGGCCGCCGTCAGGATCAAATCCGACTTGATCAGGGGAATCTGCGTGGCGACGTAATCGTCCACATAGGCGGCGCGGGAATCGGAACCGGACACCTGTTCGACCCGCTGCTTGATGACCAGCACTTTCGCCGACGACTGATACTGCGGAGCTTGGGCCGCGAACGCGAAGAATCCGAGGAGCATTCCGACGCCGGCGCCGAGGATCAGCAGTGGCCAGCGGCGTAGCGCGGCGAAGAGCAACGAGGGCTGTTTGCCGGCGGTATCGTCGGGCGATTCGGACTGCGCGGCCACGGTGTGATCCTCGGGAATGGTCTACCCAATGTTATCGGCCGCGGGGCCGAGCGACTCCGCCGGGTAATTCGAACCGAGCGCGGACGCCGCCGTCGACAAAAAAAAGATCGAAGCGATTGCACCGGTTGCCCGGCGACGTGAGCCTCAAGCCGAAGCGGAGAGGGGTGCCGAGGCTATCGGCAAGATGGGCGCGTAGACGCCCGATTTGGACGCCATGGCGGCGCGGGCAATTTCGGACGCCAGCGTTTCGGCCCGGGCCACGATCCGCGACAGAACCATCAGCTTTTCGGCGATGCACTCTCGATCGCGCGAGCCGCTGACGCTCAACCGACCGATGAGTTGGCCGTGGCCCAACAGTGGCAGATCGACCCGCCACACCGAGAGTGCGTCGCCGGGCTGATCTTTGCGGGTCCAGCGGCGGTGGTAGCCTTCGTGCCAAACCGGCGCGTTGACGTCGAGAAACACGCTCGCCAGGTTCAGTTCCTGGGCTTGTTCCGTGATCTGATTCCAAACCTCGGCCCAGTCGGCTTCCCCTTGCAAGCGCACTTCCATTTCGACAGGGGCCGAACGACCGCGGAGGTTGCTAAATATCCCCCGGCCGCGCTCGCGGATGAGCCGGAGTTCGGCCGTGCCAAACAGGCCGCCTGACACCAGAATCGCCGCAATGGCGAGCGCCGAGGCCAGCGCGGCAAAATCGTTGTGCAGAACCGTGCTGGTGAGCGCCCCGATCGAGGCGATACCCGTGAGGGCGGCGATGAGGATGAGCGTCCGGGCGCGGGTCAGACCGCGATTCTGGAGGACGTGGTGCAAGTGGCCGCGGTCGCCGACGGCGATACCGCGCCCGGTGAGTTTTCGTCGGACGATGGCGGCGGCGGTGTCGGTGAACGGCAGGATCAGGAGGGCCAAGGGCGAGGCGATCGCGAGCGTGGGGCCTTTGAGGCAGGCGCGGGTCGCCAACGCCGCGATGGTCAGGCCGACGAGCATACTGCCGCAATCGCCCAAGTAAACCGACGCCGGGGGAAGGTTGAAGCGGAGGAAGGCGAGTAATCCGCCGGCCATCGCAATCGCCATGAATCCTTCCATCGGATGGCCGTATTCGAAGGCCATGGCCCCCAGGCAGGCGCAGATCATCGCGCCGACCGAGCCGAGCATGCCGTCCATGCCGTCGAGGAGGTTCAACGCGTTCACGGCCCCCAAAAACCACAAGATCGTGACGGGAACCGCGAAGCGACCGAGCGGGACGCTCCCGCCGAAGAGGCTGACGTCTTCGATGAGGAAATCGCCGGCGGCGATGAGGATCGCGATCGCGGCCAATTGCCCGATCAATTTGTGGCGGGCGCGGAGGTTGAAGATGTCGTCCGCCATCCCGACGGCCGCGATGATCCCGCCGGCGGCGAAGAGGGCGAGCGGCGCCCGGAAGTCTGCGGAGACCGCGTGGAAAACTTCATCGGAGACGAAGCAGGCGACCAACACGGCGAACGATGTCGATGCGAACAGGGCGATGCCACCCACCACGGCCACCGGCATGCTCTGGATTTTCCGGCGGCCATCCGGGCGGTCCATTAGCCCGACGCGCCAAGCGAAAGCGCGAGCGGCCCAAGTGAACATCAAGCCCGACGCGATGGCGATGGCCCCGACCCATACGAACGGACTCATCTCGATGCCCCCCCCTCGCTTCGCGAGCGCACGAAACCGAGCATTTCGCCGTCTAAAGTCACCGACACGCCCCGCCGGATGAAATCGACCATGACCAAAAACTTGAATCCGCCCATCACCTGTTCCACTACTCCGGTCATGCCCGCCAACGGGCCCGTCCGCACCGTCACGGGCGAACCGCGCGACACGCCGTCTTCGACGGTCACCGGTTCGCCCAAATCCAACACTTTCCAGACGCTTCGGAGATCTTCCAAGAAGCGGGTTTCGTTGCGGACGTTCAAAAAGCAAGCGACGCGTTTCGAGGCGGCGATCCGCCAGCGTTCATCGTCGGTGGATTGCACGAAAAGGTATCCGCTGAAGAGCGGAATTCTCGATGTTACGACTCGGTTGCGGACGCGAACGCGGCGGAGTTGACACGGCAGGTAGAACGGAACCCCCGCTGCGACTAGTTCCCGGGCCAACGCTTTTTCTTGACGGGGTCGCGTGTGGGCCACGCGCCAAGGTCGATCGACGTCAGGTGATTGTTCCAACAGACCATCGGGGGAGAGTTCGACTTCGGAACGCAAGATCGGCATCGAACCAAAACCTCGGTGAAGCGAACACGCGAGTACGCATTGGCCACTACTGATGTAACTCACGGCCTGCGAATAAGTTCCGGCAATATTTGAAATCATGGGAGCGTAAAGCATGCGAGTATTCGCAACACTCGCGCCAACATTTTCCCCACCTCACTTCTAAAATAAGTCTGCGTCGGTCGGCAACAAGTCAAAAAGGCCTGAAATGCGATGAAGAATCGGTGAGTGTCTGCTCGGGCTTCACCTAAGTTATGTGAAGGAAAGCTCTCAATTTTCAATCTATTTCTGCAAAGGGTGCGTATTGGCTGCGCAATCTCGCGGCACCTGTGATTCGAATCGATGCAGTCCGCGCATAATTGTTAAGCGACCATTGTCGGCTCGATGACCTTCATCGTCCGCCAGCGACCACCGCGGAAGCGAATCGCGAAGCAGATGGCCAAAACGATCACGTACAGCGTCGCGAAACTCCATGCGGCGTACAGGCCCCAGCCGAAGTGCCAACTCAGCCAAGTCGGAATCACCATCAACGGCCACGAGGTTCCGATGGCGATGATCGTGACGAACCGCGTGTCGCCAGCGCCGCGCAGGCCGAAGGCATAGATGATGTTCGCGCCATCCGCGAGCGAGTAAAGCGCCACGAAGAGCAGCAGCAGCGGGATAATCGGTTCGATCTTTTCCCACTCGGTGGGATCCATCTCGGCCGCGAACGGCATCACCATGACGTGCGGCAGCGTCAAATACAGCACCGCGATCACCGACATGTACGCCGTCGCCAAGATCGCCCCGGCGTGCGTCGTCCGCGCCGAAATCTCCGGCCGGCCTTCCCCCTGCCTTTGACCGACGAGCACCTCGACCCCTTGGCCGAGGCCCATCACCGGCAGGAACGTCAGCAGATTCAACGAGAACGTCAGCGTCGTCGCGGCCAGTTCTTTGTCGCCGATATTGCCGATGAAGTAGATGAACGCCGTGAAGGCCATCGCCTCGATGAAGAATTGGCCTCCGTTTGGCAAACCGAAGTGCAAGAGGCGCCGGAAAAGCATCGGGTCGAAGCGCCAGCCGGAAAGGGTGCCGAACTCGGCGCGAGTCTGCCTCCGAAAGAGCAGAATCAACCCGAGGATCGCCGAGACGCCGGTGCCGCAGGCCGTGGCCAAGCCGGCGCCGAACATCGCCGCGGCGGGGTCGTCGCGTTGCCAGAGAATGAGGGGAATTGCCAGCAAGGCGTTCGTGGCGGCTCCGACGACGTTGATCAGCAACACCGTCCAGCTTTTCTGCCGCCCGGCGAAGAAAGCATTGGTGGCCGCGAGGATCAACGTCGGCAGAGCCGCGAGGCTCAAGCCCCGGAAATAGGCCCGTTCGAGTACTTTCACCGCCGGTTTGTGTTCCGACGCCGCGATCAAAAGATCGGCCACGGGGATCAAGAGCGGGAAGAGAATCCCGGCGCCGATGGCGAAGTACAAAGCCTGCCAGACGACCGGGCCGACGCGATTTGGCCGGCCGGCGCCGATGTACTGCGCGACGAAGACCGTGGCATAAAGCACAGTGAACTGCAACAGTGCCAGCGGAGTCCAGAAATACCCGACGGTGGGCATTGCCGCCGCGACCGCGTCCGAATTCACGCCGGACACGAAGATGCGGTCGATGAAGATTTGCACCGTCGTGCAACTGCTGCTGACGATGAACGGCAGCGACAGGTGTAGCAATTCTTTCCCGGCCTGCGCAATGTTTTGCGGACCTTGTTTCAACGACTCAGCCGTGGCCGGAGAGGGTTCCGCGGCCACGGCTGGGACGATCGATTCCAATTCTTGCATCAGATCGATCTCACTTGATCGGAAGCAACCAAATATTGCGGTATTGCACGGGGTGGCCGTGGTCTTGGAGCATGATCGGGCCCGGTTTCGCAGGGTCTCCGCCGAGTCCGGCGGTGGTGTTGTCCTTCTCGACCTTCGCATCGTCGTGGACTTTCACCCCGTTATGATACACCGTGATGTGGACGGGTTCGGTCTTCTTTTTGCCGTCGGTGTCGAACACCGGCGCGGTGAACTCGATGTCGTAACTCTGCCAGACGCTCGGCGCCTTGCAGACGTTCTCTTTCGGCGGGAACAGATCGTAGATCGAAGCGCAATCGTTCTTGCCGCTCTTCAATCCGTAGCTGTCGAGCACTTGGATTTCGTAACGTCCCTGTAGGTAGATGCCGGAATTCCCCCGGCCTTGGCCGTTGTTGCCCGGCTCGTACGGCACGCGGAACTCGGCGTGAAGCTTGAACTTCCCGGCGTACTTGTCTTTGGTCACGATGTCCCCGTGGCCTTTCACGCCTTCCCAATGGCCGTCTTCAAGCTTCCATTCCACCGGCTTGCCACTGGTCTTCGTCCACTTTTCGGCCGACTTGCCATCGAAGAGCACAATCGCGCCTTCGGGGGCCGGGGTCGATTTCGCATCGACAATGTCGTCCGGCTTGAGGGGTTTGAACTTGTCGTCGAGCTTCCATTGGGCGAACAGCGGCGCTGCCGTGAGCAGCAAAGCGGGGAGCACGTAGCGGAGCATGGGAATCACCTCGGCTGATGGGAGGGGCAGGCGCTGGTAGCTTACGGGAGTCGGCAGAGTCTCGCCACGGGTCGCGGTGGAGATCGCCCGTTTTCGCATCGGCCCCGGCCCCATATCCTACTCTGAACAATTTGCGAACCGAAGAGACGCCCGCCCATGGCCGCCCCGAACCCGTACGACAACTGCCCCTGCGGCAGCGGCAAGAAATTCAAGTGGTGCTGCGCCGGCTACTGGGACAAAATCGAAACCGGCCTGGAGATGTACCAGCAGGGCCAGCTCGAAAATGCCCTGAAGATGATGGAAATATTGGTGAAAGAGCACGGTGCCTCCGCGCCGCAACCCTGGGGCTACTATGCCCACATCCTGTTCCGCGAAGGCAAGATGGAGAAGGCCGAGGAAATCCTCGAGAAAGCCTTCGCCATCGATCCGAACTTCGCCATGGGTTACCTGCTGAAGGGGCTCTTCCGCCAGAGCGAAGGCGAAGTCATCGGGGCGCTGTTGCTCTACCGCAAAGCGGCCGAGGCCTACCCGCCGGAAGCGCACGACCAACTCGCCCAAGTCCACGAGATGATCGCCCGCAACGAGCTGATCCTCAACCGCCCGGTGGCGTCCGCCGCGGCGCTGGCCCGCGCCATCCACTTCAACCCCGGCGACGCCGACGCCATCGGACAATACGACAGCCTCTTCGGCTCGGGGTCGCGGTTACCGAACTGCGCCACCAAGATGTACCAACTGCGGGCAACCGCCCAACCGGCCGACCTCCCGCAGACGGGCCGCTTGGCGGACGTTAAGAAGGCCTACGAAGACCTGACGGCGAAGATCCCCAGCGACCCGGCGGCATGGTTCAACCTCGGCGTCGTTCGTGCTTGGCTCGGCGACCAAGGCCCGGCGCTCGACGCGCTGACCAAGAGCCTCGACGCCGAATTCGACGATGCCCACGCCGAGGAGACGGCCGCGCTCGCCGAAGTGCTGAAGTGCGCCCAAGGGATGGAAGCCGAGTGCGATTACAAAGAGTTCCGCTACTACCTGCAGATCCGCGATCCGAACGCGGTGCTGCAACTGCTGCAAGCGTGGGATGCCGAAGGCCGGATCATGGGCGCGCAGTCCGACGAGAGCGGCACGAACTTCGGCTGCATGTTGGTCGAACCGCTGCCGTCGCTCGTCGATACCGGCACGACCATGGCCAAGGTCATGGGTAACCTCACGATCAACGGCGGCTTGGTGCGGCTATGGTCGGGGAATAAACGCTCGGCCCAAACACTGGCCGTGGAAATGCGAGACCGGTTGAACATGGCCGTCGAAGAGCCGGTGGAAGGGAGCGGACCGCCGCAATTCGGCGAGATCGTCCAAGAGGCACTCGCCTACCCGATCCGCATGACCGAGATCACCGAAGCCGAGATGAAACTGAAGGCCTACGCCGAGAAATACTTCGAGAACGACTGGGTGCACCGGCCGATGAAAGTCTTCGGCGGCGCCTCTCCACTCGACGCCGGCGGGAGCAAACTCCTGCGGAAGCGCCTGCTGGGCGTGCTCAAATTCCTCGAAGACTGCGTCGCCGGGTCGGCCCCGCGTAAACAGCACGGGGAAGAATCGTACCCGATGGAGGTCTACGACTTCAACCGCCTCCGGCACAAGCTCGGCGCCGAGCGCCAAGGGCCGGGTACGCCGCCGCCGGAATTGCTCGCGGCCGCCAAGAAGAAACTCGACTTCGGCGCGATGAACGCCGCCGACTTGGCCGCGTTGAAAGGCGACGACCTGACGCCACTGGAAATCGAAGACGCGATGCGGGCGTCGTTGAAGTTGGACGCGCGGGAACTCGCCGTGGCCTTCGCCCAAGCCGGGATCGCCAAGCCAGTCGATGCTGCCCGCCCCGACCGCTACACCCTGTTCGCCTGCCTCGTCGCCGCGGCGAACGCCGACGGCGATCCGGCGGCCGCATTGCAGCATGCCAGCGCCGGGGCCGAATACGACGCCGCGAACAACGACGGCAAACGGGCCAACGAATTTGGCCTGCAAAAGGCCCGGCTACTGGCGAAGTCGGGCCGGGCCGACGAGGCCGTGAAGGAATTCATGGATCTCATCGCCCGCAACCCGGACGAGGCCAAGTTCTACATCGCGGCGACCGAAACGATGCTGAGCGCGAAGCGCGGCACCGACGCGCTCCGCTTCGCCGAAGCCGGCCTGGCCAAAGCCAAGAGCATTGGCAACCGCGACCTCGAGGGCGCCTGCCTCGAACTGAGCGAAGCTGCAAGACGGTTGAGCTGATTTGTGTTGTCGGGCTTTTTCCACACCCAGATTGAAATTCGGCTTGCAACCGAACTTCGCGCGGGGGTAAACTCCTCTCTCGAATCAATAACCGGGGCAGGATGCCCTACAGGACTCGGCACCACGGAGGGTTTTCCCAGATGGCCGCACGCTCGCTCCCAACACCGCCGCCCCGCCCACTCATCGGTATCAACACCGACTTTTACGCTCCGAAAAACGGCCCCGCTTACAGTAAACTCAACGCGGCTTACTTCGAAGCGGTGCTGAGCGCCGGCGGCCTGCCGATATTGATTCCCCCCTTCCAAAAAGAAAACTACGCCGAGATCGAAACGATCCTCGACATGCTTTCGGGCGTCGTGATGACCGGCGGTCTCGACCTCGACCCGCGCCGCAACGGCATGCAGATCACCAACGCCGTGCAGCCGATGCTGGCCCGCCGCGAAGATTGCGACCGCTTCGTATTGAGCCGGGTCGTCGAACGCAAACTCCCGCTGCTCGCCATCGGCTCCGGCATGCAACTGCTCAACGTCTACTTCGGCGGCACGCTGTTCCTGCACCTCCCGGCCGACAATCCGAAGGCGCTCCCGCACTTCGATCCGTCGGGTGGACCGCACCGGCACATGGTCACGGTGGTGCCGCGGACGACGCTCGAAGACATCTTCGGCGCCCCGGAACTGCGGGTGAACAGCACCCACCACCAAGCCATCAACCAGATGGGCAAGCAACTGCGGGTCGCGGCGAAATCGGCCGACGGCGTAATCGAAGCCATCGAAACAACCGACGAGGAATGGTTCTGCATCGGCCTGCAATGGCACCCCGAGTGCG
>Ga0105046_10016531_pt1 | contig 11322 bp, 10 predicted proteins | sample MAT03_FD_78385 | JGI IMG/M metagenome (GOLD analysis project Ga0105046, IMG submission 78385) | Freshwater microbial communities from Lake Fryxell liftoff mats and glacier meltwater in Antarctica - MAT-03 (megahit assembly) | ecosystem: Environmental > Aquatic > Freshwater > Ice > Liftoff...
CGGTCACGGTCGTGGGCGGCACCAAGCGCGAGATCAACCTGTACCTCAACCCCGCGGCTTTGGAGGCCTACGCCCTGACGCCCGACCAGGTCGTCGCCGCAGTGCGGAGCGAAAACCAGGATCAGCCGGTGGGTACGATCCGCTCGCGCGCGCAGGAACAGGTGGTGCAGATCCAGGCCCGCATCGAGCGGCCGCAGGATTTTGGCAAGATCGTGGTGGCGCGGCGTAGCGGAACGCCAGTGCGTCTGGAGCAGGTCGCGCAGGTGGTGGACGGCGCACAGGAGATCGACAGCCTGGCGCTGTACAACGGCGAGCGCACACTGCTGCTGACGGTGCAGAAGTCGCAAGACGAAAACACCATCGAGGTGGTCGACGGCCTGCAAAAAGCCATCACCGAAATGCAAAAGCAGTTGCCCCCGGGCGTGCGCCTGGAGCAGATCGCCGACGGGTCGCGCCAGATCCGGGTCTCGGTGGCCAATGTGCGCCAGACGCTGATCGAGGGCGCGATCCTGACCGTGCTCATCGTGTTCCTGTTCCTGAACTCCTGGCGCTCGACCGTGATCACCGGCCTGACATTGCCGATCGCCATCATGGGCACCTTCCTGTTCATGGACCTGTTCGGCTTCACGATCAACATGATCACGATGATGGCGCTCAGCCTGTCGGTCGGGCTGCTGATCGACGACGCCATCGTGGTGCGCGAGAACATCGTGCGCCACGTGCAAATGGGCAAGAACGCATTCAATGCCTCGCTCGATGGGACCCAGGAGATCGGCCTGGCGGTGCTGGCAACGACGTTGTCTATCGTCGCGGTGTTCCTGCCAATCGGTTTCATGGGAGGCATCATCGGCAAGTTCTTCCATGAATTCGGCCTGACCATCGTGGCGGCGGTGTTGATCTCGATGTTCGTCAGCTTCACGCTCGACCCGATGTTGTCGTCGATCTGGCACGACCCCAGCATCGAGGCGCACGGCAAACACCATGCGCCGGTGAGCTTCTACGACAAGACCATCGGACGCGTCACTGGCGCGTTCGAACGCGGCACGGACAGCCTGATCGAGTCCTATCAGACCATTTTGCGCTGGGCGCTCGGGCACCGGCTCATGACCATCCTCGTCGCGGTCGCCATCTTTGTCGGCTCCATCCTGATGGTGCCGCTGCTGGGAACCGAATTCGTGCCCAAGTCCGACTTCTCGGAGACCACGCTCGATTTCCATACACCGGTGGGTTCCTCGCTCGAGGTCACCGAGGCCAAGGCACGCCAGGTCGAGGCCATCGTGCGCGCGTTTCCCGAAGTGGCCTACACCCTTACCACGATCAATACCGGCAGCGCCACCGGCAAGATGTACGCCAATATGTATGTGCGGCTGGCCGATCGCAAGGACCGCAAACGCAGCGTGGACGAGATGTCCACGATGATGCGCGAGCGCCTGCGCCAGGTGGCCGGCGTCACAGTGACCCACGTCGGCCTGCTCGACTCGGTGGGCGGCAACAAACAGGTGCAGTTCTCGATCCAGGGTGCGGACCAGGGCGAACTCGAACGCATTGCGGTGCTGGCGCTGGACAAGGTGCGCAACATTCCCGGCCTGGTCGACCTCGACTCCAGCGTCAAACCCGACAAACCGGCACTGGACGTGCAGATACGCCGTGAGGTCGCCTCCGACCTGGGTCTGGGTATCAACCAGATCGGCGCAGCCCTGCGCACACTTGTCGCCGGCCAGACCGTTGGCAACTGGCGCGCGCCCGACGACCAGACCTACGATGTGAACGTGCGCCTGGCCCAGGACGCACGCAATGCAGCGCAGGATCTGGAACGCCTGCCGTTCGCGGTGGGCAACAATGCCGACGGCAGCCCGCGCGTCGTGCGCCTGAACCAGGTCGCGCAGGTGCGCGAGACCACCAGCGCCAACCAGATCAACCGGCGCGATCTGGCGCGCGAGGTCAGCGTCACCGCCAACGTGTCCGGGCGCTCCGCCGGCGAGGTGTCCAACGACATCCGCACGGCGATGGACTCGATCAGCTTTGCGCCAGGCTATAGCTACAGGTTCGGCGGCTCGACCAAGAACATGAACGAGGCCTTTGGATATGCCGTATCGGCACTGATGCTGGCCATCATCTTCATCTACATGATCCTGGCCAGCCAGTTCAAGAGCTTCGTGCAGCCGTTGGCGCTGATGACCTCGCTGCCGCTGACGTTGATCGGCGTCGTGCTGGCACTGATGATGTTCGGCTCCTCGTTGTCGATGTTCTCGGTCATCGGCATCGTCATGCTGATGGGCCTGGTGACCAAGAACGCCATCCTGCTGGTCGATTTCGCCATCCGCGCACGCGAAGACCATACGGGCGACGACGGCCAGCTTGTGCCCGGCCTGAGCCGCAACGACGCACTGCTGATGGCGGCCCGGGTCCGATTGCGGCCGATCCTGATGACCACTTTGGCCATGGTGTTCGGAATGGTGCCGCTGGCGTTTGCACTGAGCGAAGGCGCCGAGGTGCGCGCCCCCATGGGGCAGGCCGTCATCGGTGGTGTGCTCACGTCCTCGCTGCTCACGTTGGTGGTTGTGCCGGTCGCCTATTGTTATATGGACGACCTGGCCAATTGGACGCGGCGCTTGCTGGGAGTCAAGGAACCAGTCCGGCAAGCCCCTAAAATCGACGGCCTGACCTGAACCCGAAGAGTGAGCCACGCCATGCATGCCACCATGAACATAGAACAAGCCCGCTTCAACATGATCGAGCAGCAGATCCGTCCCTGGGACGTGCTCGACGCCCATGTGCTGTATCTGCTGTCCGTGGTCCGGCGCGAAGATTTTGTCCCTGCCCAGCACCGGGCGCTGGCCTTTGTCGACATGGAAATCCCCTTGCCCGACGGCCAGTGCATGCTGGCGCCGCGCGTCGAGGCCCGCATGCTGCAGGATCTGGGGGTGCAAAAGCACGAAAAAGTACTTGAAATCGGCGCCGGTTCGGGCTACATGGCCGCCCTGCTGGCCCATCGGGCCCAGCATGTGTTGACACTGGAGATCAGCGCCGAGCTGGCGCGCCTGGCGCGCGCGAATCTGCAATTGGCCGGCATCCACAATGTCGACGTGCGCCAGCAGGACGGTGCCAGCGAGATGCCGGCGGACAGCCCGTTCGACGTCATCGTGCTCAGCGGCTCGACCGCCGAAGTGCCGCAGCAACTGTTGCAACGCCTCAAGATCGGCGGACGCCTGGGCGCTATCGTCGGAGACGAGCCCATGATGCACGCGAGCTTCGTGACACGTCTGGGCGAAACACAATTCCAGACCATCCAGCCCTGGGACACGGTTGCCCCGCGGCTGCGGAACTTCCCGGAACCGTCACGTTTCCGGTTCTGACCGCCACGGTCCAACCCCAAAGTATGCCCATGATTGACCAAATCCGCCCTCTCGAACTGGCCCACTGGATGTCCCGTCAGCATCAGCCAGGCGGCAAGCAAGCCGTGGTGCTCGACGTGCGCGAACCCGCCGAATTGCGCACGGCCAGTGTGAAGGCCGACGGCTTCACGCTGCTGGCAATGCCCATGGGCAGCGTGCCGGTGCGGCTCGCCGAACTCGACCCCGAGACCCCGATCGCCTGCCTGTGCCACCACGGCGGGCGCAGCATGCAGGTCGCCAGTTTCCTGCACTCCCGTGGCTTTAGCCGTGTGGCCAACATCGCTGGCGGCATCAACGCCTGGGCGAACGAACTCGACACCAGCGTTCCGCGCTATTGACCGACCAACGGACCAAACCCAACAGGACAACCGCAATGCGACAACTGCCGAAGCCACTCACCGCCGTCTCTTGCAAGTCTCATCGTCTGTTTCCGATCGTGATGGCTCTCGGCACGCTGTTGTCCATGCCCGCTGGCGCACAAAGCCTGGGCCAACTCCACGACGCCGCGCGCGCTTACGACGCCACATTGCAGTCCGCACGTTCGCAATACGAGTCCACGCTGGCCCGGGCTGAACAATCGCGCGCCGGCACCTTGCCCTCGGTCGGTCTGGCGATGTCGATGTCGCGCAGCATGATCGACGCCAATGTGCCCATCGCCAACTCGACCTTCGGCTCCCAGGGCGCCACCGTCAACGCATCCCACCCCTTGTACCGGCCGGCCAACAGACTGACCTACGAACAAGGCAAGAAATCCGTCATCGTCGGACAGGCGCTGCTGCAGGTCGCGGAGCAGGACCTGCTGTTGCGGGTGACCCAGGCCTATTTCGACGTGCTTGCGGCGCAGGATGCCGTGACCTTCGTGGACGCGCAAAAAACTGCGGTGGCAGAGCAACTCGCAGCGGCAAAACGCAATTTCGAGGTCGGCACCAGCACCATCACCGATACGCGCGAGGCGCAGGCGCGGTACGACCTGGTGCTGGCGCAGGAGATTGCCGCAACCAACGACCTGCTGGTCAAGCGCATCGGGCTCGAACGACTGGTCGGGCGCGATGGCGTCAGGCCCAAACCGCTCGCGCCCCCGGTTGTCTTGCCGCCCCTGCAACCCAACAACGTGGAAGACTGGGTCACTCAGGCGCTGGACGCCCACCCCGTGTTGCGTCAGTTCGCACTGGCGCTGGAAATAGCACAGCTCGAAACCCGCAAGGCCCAGGCCGCCAGCAAGCCCACGCTGGACCTCAATGGCAGTTTGGCACTGACCCTCAGTGACGGCACATCGGTGTCTGTGCGCGACAGTCGCACCACGGTGGCAACGGTCGCACTGGCATTTAACATGCCGCTGTTCTCCGGCTACGCGATCCAGAACCGGATCAAGGAAACGCTGGCCCTGGAAGACAAGGCCCGCACCGACCTGGAGGCGGCGCGGCGCACCGTGTCGCAGGCCACCCGCGCTGCCTTTTTCGGCGTGTTGTCCGGGCAGGGCCAGGCCAAGGCACTGGAGGCTGCGGAAGCGTCCAGCCAAAGTGCCCTGGACGCCAACAAGCTGGGCTACCAGGTGGGTGTGCGCATCAACATCGACGTGCTCAATGCGCAGAGCCAGCTCTACCAGACCAAGCGTGATCTTGCCAAGGCCCGTTACGACGTGTTGGTCGGCAGCCTGCGCCTGCGCCAGGCCAATGGCACGCTGACGGTGCAGGATCTGCAGGCGATCGACGCCGTTTTGAGCCAATAACATAGGCTCCGTGCCGGCCGGCCGCGCCCGCCGACAACTTGCGCGCAGCGGCAATCCGCCCGCGCGCTCACCAACCCGCCACAGGAGCCACAAACCATGCAGACCGTCAACGTGTTGTGCATCAAGTGGGGGCGCAAATACGGACCTGACTATGTCAACCGCCTGCACTCGATGGTGCACCGGCACCTGAGGCGGCCGTTTCGCTTCGTGTGCCTGTGCGATGACCGCGAAGGAATCGATGCAAGCATCGACGTGCGGCCGATCCCGCCGGTCGGATTTGACCAATTCGACAACCGGGCCCCTTGGACGTTCGGCCATGGCTGGCTCAAGCTGACCAGTTTTGCCGATCCGCTGTATGACCTGCAGGGTCCTACGCTGTTTCTCGACCTGGACATTGTCATCGTCGACAACATCGACTGCTTCTTCGACCATCCTGGCACGTTCTGTGTCATCAAGGAATGGGACAAGCAGGACGGCACCGGCAACACCTCGGTCTACCGCTACACCATCGGCGCCCATGCCGATGCACTGGACCACCTCAAAAACGGGTATCCGGCATCGATCGCCGACGTGCGCAACGAGCAGGAGTTCATCACCCAGTTTCTCGGGCGCCAGGGCAAGGTGCAATATTGGCCGCAGGGCTGGTGCGTCAGTTTCAAGCGCCATTGCGTGCCCGGTGGCCTGATGAGCTGGCTCAAACCCCCCACCATCCCGCCAGGGGCGAAGATCATCGCGTTTCATGGCAAACCCAATCCACCTGACGCCATCGTCGGCGTCAGCGGCAAGTGGTACCGCCGCGTACCACCCACCCCATGGGTGGCCGACCACTGGCGCTAGGGCCGGATCGCGTCAGGCCAAGCATGATGCGATGGGCTTACAGCCTGATGGCGTATTGCGCCGTCCCACCGCTGCTGGCCTACCTGTGGTGGCGCGGGCGCGAGGACGTGCGTTATCGTCAACGCTGGAACGAACGCTTTGCGCGCACCCGGACCCTTCCCACCGGACGCGGCGCGGTCGTCGTTCATTGTGGCTCCGTAGGCGAGGTGCTGGCCGCGCAACCCCTGGTGGAGCAACTGCTGGCTGACCCGCGCTGGGGCCGCCCGCTGATCACCTGCTCGACGCCGACCGGCACGCACCAGATCCGTCGCGCGTTCGCAGACCGGGTCGACCATTGTTATTTCCCGCTCGATCTGCCCGGCGCCACGCGGCGTTTCCTCTCGGCACTGCAACCCCGTCTGGTCATCCTGCTCGAGCGCGAACTATGGCCCAACTTCCTGCACCAGGCGCAGATTCGGGGCGTGCCGACGGTCGTCGTCAATGCGCGGCTATCAGCGGGTTCCGCCCAGGGTTACGCGCGTTGGCGCGCGCTCATGCAGCCGGCCCTGGCCAGCCTGCGCCTGGTCTGTTGCGAGGACCAGACCACGGCCGATCGTTTCAGCGCGCTCGGCGTGGCACCGGAGCGGCTGTTCGTGAGCGGGAACATCAAGTCGGACCTGCAACTGGCACCCAACATGCGCCAGGCCATCGAACAGACCCGCGCGGCGTGGGGCGAGCGACCGGTATTGACGGCGGGCAGCACCCATGCCGGTGAGGACGAGGCCTTGATCGATGCGCTGCGCCAGCATCTGGAGCACTCGCCCGATACGCTGCTGATCCTCGTTCCGCGCCACCCCGAGCGTTTCGACATCGTCGCCGCTGCGCTGCAACGGGCCGGTCTGCGCCATGTGCGCCGCAGCCTGGGGCAGGAGCCGGATGCGCAAACCCAGGTGCTGCTGGGCGACACCATGGGCGAACTGATGTTGTGGTATGGCGTCGCAAACGCCTGCTTTGTCGGCGGCAGCCTGATCGGACGCGGCGGCCACAATCCGCTGGAGGTGCTGTACCTGGACAAGCCTCTGATCGCCGGCCCGCACACGCACAATTTCGCACGCATGTACCAGGCCTTGCATGCGGACCAGGCAATGACGCTGGTGGCCGACGCCGCGCAGGTATTTGTGCAACTCGATGCACTGCGCTCGGATCGGCACCTGTGCGCACGGCAGGTCGCGCGGGGTAGACAGCACTACCTGAACATGACCGGTGCGACCCAACGTACGCTGGCGCAACTTTCGCCGTTTGCATCCCGGCAGCCACCGGGCGCCGTGCTGCAACAGCGCCAGGGGCCGGACTCGGTGTGGGCCGATCCAGGCTGTTTCGAACGTGCCGACGTGTTGTTGTTCGACCCCGCGTGGTGGCCGCGCGATGGCGGCGGCATCGGCACGGAGAGCGGCCGTGGCGCCATCCTCCGTGTCGGCGACGATCGCGCGAATTACCTGCTGCGCCACTACTACCGCGGGGGCCTGATGGCGCGCATCAGCCGCGATCTGTTCCTGCTCCAGCGGCTCGCACACACGCGTGCGATGGCCGAATTCACGCTGCTGCGCCAGTTGCGCGCGCGCAGCCTGCCGGTACCGCAGGCCGGCGCGGCGCGGTGCCGCCGCCTCGGGCCGTTCTACCGCGCCGACATACTCGTCCTGTGGATTCCCGATGCGCGCGACGTGGCGCAGTTGCTGCACCAGCAACGCGCCTTGTCACCACAGGAGTGGCAAGCGCTCGGGCGCGCCGTGCGCCAGTTGCACGACGAACAGGTTTTCCACTCCGACCTGAACTGCCACAACTTGATGCTCGATGGGCGCGGACAGGCCTGGATCGTCGACTTCGACAAGAGCGGATTCCGCGCCGGCGAATCCTGGAAGGCGGACAACCTGGCGCGTTTGCTGCGCTCCTTGCGAAAAGAGCAGCGTTTGGGCCCTGCACTGCACTGGACCGAAGCGGTGCACTGGCCCGCGTTCCTGGACGGCTACCGCCAGCCGCCAGGTGCAGAATCGACCCCGGTTCTCGCGCACGACCTCCACGCGCGTCAAGCTGCTTGACATGCCCCAACGAACTCGCATGAACGCACCAAAGCGACTGCTGGCCGCCACCGATCTGTCGGCTCCGTCTCGTCACGCCATCCAAGGCGCTGCGCTTGCGGCGGTCCAAGGCGGCGGTTTAGATAGTGCTTGTGATCGCTGCCTGGTGCAAAATGGGACGGTGCCAGCGCGCCGACGCGTGCAAGGATCCGGTTCACATGGCATTTACAAGGAGAACCCCATGCGCAAGACAACGAAACCCGAATCCACACTGACCGGCGCCGCCGCCAAATTGGGCGACGCGGCCCGCATCGAGGGCCAGGCCGTGATGGTCAAGGCCTCCGACATCGCCCAGTCTGTGGACGATGCGGCCAGCAGCGGCAAGAAGCAGGTCAAGCGCGCAGCCCGCAAGGCCAAGGGCGACACCGACGGTTTGGCCAGCGAGGTCAAGAAGAAGGTCGCCAGCGCCAGGAAGGCCGTCAAAGCGAAGATTGCCGCGGCCGAGAAGGACCTCGACAAGGCCGTCAAGACCGCCAGGCGCAAGGCCGAAAAAGTCACCAAGGATGCCCGCCAGCGCATCGCCAACGTCGGCAAGGCGCTCGACAAGGCCGCAAACGATGCCAAGAAGGCTGTCAAGCGCAAACGCGCGCAGATCGGCAAGGCGGTCGACGCCGTCGCTGACGACACCCGCAAGGCCGTGAAACGCGAGACCAACAAACTGGTCAGATCACTCGACCAGGCGGCCGACGCGGCGAAACAATCAGCCAGCGCACACAAGGCGGCCGCAACCCGCGCCGCAAAGAAAGCACCAGCAAAGACGGTGGCGAAAAAAGCACCAGCTAAAAAATCGGCCGCCAAGAAGACCTCCAAGGCCTGATCCGGGGCTCTGTCGGTGCCCGGTGGCCATGCCGCCGGGCGCAAGGTCAGGCGAAATCGTCGACCTGATTCACCCGAGCTGCGGCCAACAGGCAGGCCAGTGCTGCGGCAGGGTCGGGCGCCAGCATCCGGTCGCGCGGACCGCCGGTCGATGGCACATCCTTGTTCGGACACAGGCGTGCGACCAGTGCGCGGTCGGCGCGCAAGGCATCCCACAAGGAAATCAGGTCACGGTCGCGCAGCGGCGCCAGGTGCCTGGTGCCACGCAGCAGCAAGGGCGCAACGATGCGCAGGCCGCGCGAAGGCAGATGGGCCAAGGGTGGGGCAGTTCTGAAGATCTCCAATCGGGCTGCATGACGTCCTTGACTGCTGCTCGAGCCAGCATTCGCGGTGCTAGACTACGTCAAATGAATGCGCGTGTAGGCCACCTTCTGGACGAGGTTCTCGGCCTTCCTGCCGAGGAGCGCTCGGCCTTGGTTGTTGCCCTACTCGATAGCCTCGAGATAGCCGATGATGTCGCAGTCTCTGAACTGTGGCGGGCCGAGGTGAATCGTCGTCGCACGGACCTGCGTGCCGGTCGAGTGAAGGCGGCCCCCTGGGCTGAAGTTCGGCAACGCCTCAGTTCTCTGTGAGTTCCTTCGATGTCGAGGTTCTGCCCGAAGCGGAGGCAGAGGCCCGCGAGGCATTCCTCTGGTATTTCGAAAGAAGCCCATTCGCTGCGGATGCGTTCCGGGTGGAGTTGTTCGACGCGATTGATAGCCTGAGCGTCACGGCACTCGACTGGCCCGAAGACGACGATGGCAGCCGACACTACCATCTCAAACACTTCCCCTACCGGGTGCTGCATGAGGCCCTTGGCGCGAAGGTGACCGTCTTTGCGATTGTGCGGGCGAGCCCGTCCCGGTGGGCACGAAAGCATGCCGTTTGATTTTCCTATTCACCATCTTTTCAGGCGCTGGACTTCTGTATCGGGGATGCGTGCCATGGTGATCCTCCTTTTTTCGTCACCGCTATACACCGTGATGCCAAACAATTTGCCGTACGATTTCGAAACAGAAGCGGCTCCGGTTCGAGATGGCGCGTTAAACTCAAACAGCGTTTCAATCCGCGTAGCACCCCAAGCACGAAACCGCGCGCCCAGCGTGCTACCCAAACTACCGCCTGGCCAGGAGGCCCCAGCATGACCATGCTTCAGATCGAATTGCCCGACACCACCGCTCAGGCGGCACGTGCGGCGGGCTTGCTGACACCGCAGGCACTGGACCGGCTGCTGACCCAGGCGCTGCGCCAGCGCGAGGCGGCCAATTCGCTACTGGCGATCGCCGATCGGGTGGCCGCGGCAGGGATCGCGCCGATGTCGATGCAGGAGATCAATGCCGAGGTGAAGGCGGCACGCTCCGCGCGCAGGAAAAACGGCTGACCAGTGCGAGCGGTCTTTGACACCAATGTGCTGGTGTCTGCCTTGTTGTGGCACGGTCCGCCTCATGCGCTGCTGGAACAGGTGCGCAATGGCTCCATCGCCTTGATCACCAGCCCGGCGCTGCTTGCGGAGTTGGCCGATGTGATCGGCCGGGCGAAGTTCGATGCGATCCTTGTACGCGCGAACACGTCACGCGAACAGGCGCTGGCGCAAGTGCGCCAGCTCGCAGAGGTGGTCGATCCGCCGCCCTTGCCACAGCCAGTTTGCCGTGATCCCGATGACGATGCTGTGCTCGCCTTGGCACTGGCCGCAAAGGTCGATTGCATCGTCTCGGGCGATGATGATTTGCTCGTGCTTGAAACCTTCCAGGGTATCGCCATCATCACCTCGGCCCAAGCCTTGCTGCGTAGCGGCATCGGGTGAGCTTCATTGCGGCCCAAAAGTATTGGGCTTCGCTTCCGCCGGACACACAACGCAACTCCACTTCACGCCACCCCGCCGGGTTCGGGTGCCCGGCGTCCCAGAGTGCCGACATCCGCACGCTGATGCGCCGGCCGCCCATCGACGCGCGTCACAGATGTTCCGGTTTCCTGCCGCTACGTCACCCGCCCCGCGCGGGACCGTCGACTGACCTTTGGTGTCATGGTCCAGCCCGAAGCGCTGCGCGGATTCATCGAGCGTGCGGGCGCGCTACCCCGTGGCACAAGCTTTCTCGCCCGGTTCCTGATCGCCTGGCCAGAGAGCACGCAAGGCCAGCGTTCGTATCGGCCTGCGCCAGTAGCGATGCCAGCCGTCGAACGGTTCACCACGCGAATCAGCCAATCACAATGCGCCTTCTGTCCAGTCCATCACTGCAGCGCCGCCAATGCGGCCTCAGGCGCCTTGTCCAACACTTTGAGCAATGCCTTCGCGGCACCGGTCGGCGATCGCTTGCCCTGCTCCCAGTTGCGAATCGTGTCGAGGGAAACGTCGATGCGATCTGCAAACTCGGCTTGGCTGAATCCAAGCCGC
>Ga0105046_10016534_pt1 | contig 11321 bp, 9 predicted proteins | sample MAT03_FD_78385 | JGI IMG/M metagenome (GOLD analysis project Ga0105046, IMG submission 78385) | Freshwater microbial communities from Lake Fryxell liftoff mats and glacier meltwater in Antarctica - MAT-03 (megahit assembly) | ecosystem: Environmental > Aquatic > Freshwater > Ice > Liftoff...
CCGCCGCAGGCGGGCAGGCCGTGGTCCAGCGCGGTGCAGTAGTCCTCGTCGATCTTGCCGTCGACGATGCCGGATTCCTTGTCCTTGGCCGCGGTCGCTTCGGCAACCTGAGCGCCGAAGCGGCTGCGCTGGACGTCGGGGTCATTCAACTCGGTGTACGCGTTACCGACTTCCATGCGGCACATGAACAGCTCGAAACGCAGGGTCTTGGCCGGATTCTCGGGGTGGGCCTTGCACAGCGGGGTCAGCCAGGTCGGCTGATCGGTGATGAAGGTTGGCTCGCTCAGGTGCGGCTCGACGAGGTGTTCCCACACCTCGTTGGCCATGCGGTCGTAGGTGGCGAAGTCCTTGGGATCGCGACCCAGCTTCCGGCACACCGCCTCGACCGCCGGCTTGTCGTCGTAGTCGACGCCGCCGAGGGTCTTCATCGCCTCGTGGTAGGTGAAGCGACGGAACGGCTTGTCGAGGTCGACGGTGAACTCGCCCCACTTCAGCGTGCGCGTACCAAGCACCTTGTCGGCGAGTACGCGGAACAGTTCCTCCGAGAGATCCATCAGCTGGCGGTGGTCAGCGTAGGCCATGTACCACTCGATCATGGTGAACTCGGGATTGTGCCGCGGGCTGATACCTTCATTGCGGAAGTTGCGGTTCAATTCGAAGACGCGTTCGAGGCCGCCGACCAGCAGGCGCTTGAGGTACATCTCTGGCGCGATGCGCAGGTAGAGATCCAGGTCAAGCGCGTTGTGATGCGTCACAAACGGCCGGGCCGCGGCGCCGCCGGGGATCGGCTGCATCATCGGCGTCTCAACTTCGAGGAACTGCCGGTCGGTGAAGAAGCGGCGGATCTCGCTGACCAGACGGCTGCGGGTGACGAAGACGTCAAGCGATGCATCGCTCTGCATGAGGTCGAGGTAGCGCTGGCGCGAGCGCACTTCTTCGGACAGCTCTCCGGTATCGGCGCCGGCTTGGTGCGGCGGCGGCAGCATCGCCTTGCCCAACACGGTCAGACTGGTGACGAATAGCGAGATCTCGCCACGGCGGGTGCGGCCGACCGCACCTTCGACGCCGATCCAGTCGGCCAAGTCGAGTGTCTCAACAATCTTCCAGCCCTCCTCACCGATGCTCTTGAGGTCGACGAACAGCTGGATGCCACGCTCTTTCTTGCCCTCGGCGCCATCAATGTCGGCACGCCCGGCCAGCGCCTGCTGACGGTAGGCGTCGGCACGCGAGCGGTCGTAGAGCGTGGCGAAGAGCAGCTTGCCGGAATTGCGCAGATTGCCGATGCGGCCGGCCAAGCGCACCGCTTCCGAGCGCGGGCTATCAGGGGCCGGCCCGGCCAACGCGCGCGCGGCAACACAACTGTGAGTGGTCGCGAACCGGCTGCCGAAGGGGTCCTGGCCCAGGTCGCGCACCTTCTGCGCGTTGGCCTGGCGGGCGGCACGGTACTCGTTCTGGTCGGGCGTCGTCGTCATGGGGCGACTAGCCTAGAAGTCCGACCCCGGCGGCAATCGCCGCTTCCTCGACTTAGAGCCGAGCTGCCGCGCGTTCGGGCGTGTCGGCGGTCGGCACCTGCACCGCGTCGGCGATGCTCGCGGCGACGATGACGATCTGGCCCTGGGTCGACAACTCGTGGGCCAACAGCGCCAAGTCGACACCCGGCAGGCGCGACGGGTGCAGCCACAGCGCGGCGATGCCACGGGCCAGCAGCGCTTCCGCCACTGCCTGGCAGCGGTCGGCGGCTGCGCCGACGCCCATCGCCAGGATGACGCCACGATGGCCAAGCAGACGGGCGCGCACGGTGGCGGCGTCGCCGCCTAGTTCGCTGGCCGTCTCGACCGATTGCAGCATGCCGGCCGCGACCGTCGCGTTGTTGCCACGGTCGATCAGGATGAACGAACCGGTCGCGCGATTGCGCGCATACGGATCGGCGGGGATCGGGCGGGCCAACTCGATGGTGACACGAGCGATACCGTTCAGCGCCAGCACCTCAGACGGCTTGCGTTCCAGCGTGTTGATGTCGACGAGGTGATTGATCGCCACCACCTGGCCGGGCACGTAGCCGACCGACGAGCGCACCCAGTAGGTATAGCCAACGCGCAGCGGCTCTTCGTGCATCCACACCAGCATGGCCTCGGCACGGCTGACCAGATGCGGGACGTTGCCCGGATGCACCAGCATGTCGCCGCGCGAGCAGTCGATCTCGTCGTTGAGCTGGATGACGGCGGCCTGCGAAGCGAACGCCTCGACCACGCTGGCCCCAGCGATGGTGATCGCCTTGACCTTGCTGGCACGCCGGCCTGGCAGATTGATGACCTGGTCTCCGACGCGCACGAAGCCGCTGACCACGGTGCCGGGGAAGCCGCGGAAATCGAGATTGGGGCGCAGGGCGAGCTGGACCGGAAAGCGGAAGTCGTCGAGGTTGCGGTCGGAGGCGATCGACACCTGTTCGAGGTGCGACAGCAGGGTCGGGCCGTGATACCACGGGCAGACCGTGCTGGGACGGGCGACGTTGTCGCCATCGAGCGCCGACACCGGGATGACGTGGACATCAGGCAGGTCCAGCCCGCCGGCGAACGCAGCGAAGTCGGCGCTGATGCGATCGAACACGTCCTGCTTCCAGCCGACCAGGTCCATCTTGTTGATCGCCACCACGACGTGGCGGATGCCGAGCAGCGAGACGATGAACGAGTGCCGCCGGGTCTGCTCCTGCACACCATAGCGGGCGTCGACCAGGATGATCGCCAGCTGGCAGGCACTGGCGCCAGTCGCCATGTTGCGGGTGTACTGCTGGTGTCCGGGGCAGTCGGCGATGATGAACTTCCGCTTCTCGGTCGAGAAGTAGCGGTAGGCGACGTCGATGGTGATACCCTGCTCGCGCTCGGCCTTCAGGCCGTCGGTCAGGAGCGCTAGGTCGATGACGCCCTTGCCGGTGGTACCGTGGCGTTCGGAATCCTTGGCCACCGCCGCCAGCTGGTCCTCGGGCACCAGGTCGGTGTCGTACAGCAGGCGACCGATCAGCGTGCTCTTGCCGTCATCGACACTGCCGCAGGTCAGGAATCGCAGCAGATCTTTCTGCTGATGCTGGGTGATCCAGGTATCGAGTACGGCGGACATGCGTGATTCCAGAATCGAGGTGTCGTAAGGTGATCGTGGTGCGAGCGTCAGCGAGCTACGGAGCAAGGAACGTGGAACGGAGGCGGTGAGCGTCAGCGAGCCAACCGACGCCCGTCCAGGGTGGAACCCTGGTCGGGGGGTGCCGGGGGGCTGAGTCCCCCCGGTGGCTAAAGGCGCTAAAAATACCCCTCGCGCTTCTTCACTTCCATCGAACCAGCCTCGTCGTGATCGATGACCCGACCCTGGCGTTCGGAGGTGCGCGAGACGAGCATCTCCTCGATCACCTGCGGCAGGTTGTCGGCCAGCGATTCGACGGCACCGGACAGCGGATAGCAACCGAGGGTGCGGAAACGCACGCTCTTCATCACCGGCTGCTCGCCGGGTTCCAGCGGCATGCGCGCATCGTCGACCATGATCAGGTTCTTGCCGCGGCTGACCACCGGGCGCGGCGCCGCCAGGTACAACGGGACGATCGGCAGCTTCTCGAGCAGGGTGTACAGCCAGACGTCCAGTTCGGTCCAGTTGGACAGCGGGAAGACGCGGATGCTTTCGCCCTGGCGCACCTTGGTGTTGTAGTCGGACCACAACTCGGGGCGCTGATTCTTCGGATCCCACTGGTGGAAGCGGTCGCGGAAGCTGAAGATGCGCTCTTTGGCGCGGCTCTTCTCCTCGTCGCGGCGCGCCCCACCGAAGGCGGCGTCGAACTTGTAATGGTCGAGGGCGGCCTTCAGGGCTTCGGTCTTCATCACCCGGGTGTGGACCTGGCTGCCCGAGGCGAACGGGTTGACCCCCGCCTTCACGCCGTCCTGGTTGATGTGCACGATCAGCTTGCAGCCATAGGCCTTGACGGTCGTGTCGCGGAAGCGGTACATGTCCTGGAACTTCCAGGTCGTGTCGACGTGCAGCAGCGGAAACGGGATCGGCGCCGGTTCGAAGGCCTTTTTGGCCAGATGCAGCATTACGCCACTGTCCTTGCCAATCGAATAGAGCATGACCGGGTTCTGGAACTCGGCCGCCACTTCACGGATGATGTGGATGCTCTCGGCCTCGAGCTGTTTGAGGTGGTTCAGCTGGTGCATCTGCACGCCGGGAACGGTAGCCGTCATGGTGGGGCGGGACGTTAGGGAGGAGTCCCCAGGGGGCAATGGACGGTGCTTGGACCCTGCTCGCTGCGCTCTAACATGGCTCCGCCGCGCTGGACGGCCGCGACCATCGTCTCCCCGGGCAACCGGGTCGCGGTGATCGAGGAAAGTCCGGGCTTCGCAGGGCAGGGTGGTCGCCAAATGCGACCGTCTCCCGTCACAAGGGGATAGGGACAGTACAACAGAGAACAGACCGCCGGCGAGCCGCAAGGCCTGCCGGTAAGGGTGAAACGGTGGGGTAAGAGCCCACCGCGCGACCCGCGAGGGAAGCGGCACGGCAAACCCCACCCGGAGCAAGTCGAGTCTGATGAGGTGCTGCCCGCACCGTTTGAGTCAGGCGTCAGGCGCTAGATGGGCCGGGGCAACCCGGTCCGCGAGAGAAATGGCCGTCATCTACAGAACCCGGCTTACAGGCGCGCTTTGTGACCAGACACCCCAGCCGCAAGGCTGGGGTGTCTGCTGTCTGGACTCTACCAACGCGGGTCGGGCGACGGCTGGGGAATGAAGCGCTCCGGCGAGGCAGTCTGCGTCGGGTCCTCGATCATCCAGTAGCGCGCCTGGCCATGGAAGGCGGCCCACGAGCTGAACGACGACGGCGGCCCCATGACCAGGTCGCAGCGCGACAAGGCGTGCAGGTCCTGCACCAGATGGCCCGGCCCAAGCGCCACGCGCAGTCCCGGGAAGTCGGCGGCGGTGAACCGGCCGTTGCCGCACACCAGAAAGGCGATCCGCCGGCCCGGGTGGCAGGCCGCGACGTCGGCCATCAGGCGGGCGTAGACCGGGACCTCGTAGAAGAAGCGACCACCAAGGTGGGTGCGGTAGTCGCCATGGCGGATATGCACGCCCACCACGAGCTCGGCGTCCCGGCGCAGCCCGGCTACCACCTGCTCGGCAGGCAGGCGATGACGCTCGATCGGCGTCAGCAGGGCGCGGATGCGTTCGGCATGGCGAGCGCACCAGGCGTGTTGGCGGAAATGATAATTCTGGAACGCCACCAGACGCAGCCCGTTGGCCTCGGCGCGATCCAGGATCGGCTCAAGGTCCTCATGCATGGTGTTAGCCGCCTTGGACCAGCCCAACGGCGTGGCAGGCAGGCGATGGACGGCGAAGGCTGTTGCCCACAGCACCCGAGCACCGGCGAAAACCGCCTTTCGTTGCCACATCCACGGGACCCGCCCACCGCCGACACCGGGCACCAGCAGTCGATGGGTGAAACCGACGAAGTCGGGGGCGTATTCGCACAGCGCCGGATTCAGCAGAGTCCAGCCGCGTTCATACGCCGCGCCCAGCAGATGGGCGCAGACAACTAGGCGATTGCCCATCTGGCCAGTCTTGTTGGACATCAGCAGGAAACGGGCCGGCATCTCAGCGTCTCTGGTTGAAGTACGACAAGGTGGTGCAGCCGCTTAGCGGGGCTAGGCCGATGGCTACCCTGCTGCCTGCTGTCCGGACCAGGATCTTCGCATGTGATGAAAACATTATGTAGCAGGCCCTAGCGCGGCAGATTCAGCGGATCTGGCAAGGCCGCCATCACCGCGGCCCACTCGCCGGGCAATGGGGAGGAATCCATCCCGCGTGGAGCAAGCAGCGTGCGATCGCGACGCAACTCGGCGAGGGGCGCGGTCAAACGCTGGCCCTGATGCCACAGTTCCAGCCGCTCCAGGAGGATGGCCTGGCCATCGCGACTCAGCCCTGCCGAAGCCGCTGCACCTAGCACCGGTGCGCCCTGCCAGGTTCCGGCGATGTGCACCGGCCCATCCAGGGTCAGCAGACCTTTGGCCGCACTCCACGATCCCGACGGGGCGTTGATCGCAGCGTCGAAATCCGGCAGGACGGCCCGTACGCGCAAGCGTTCCAAAATAAGGCGGTCGAAGCGCACGCCTTCCTGCCGGATGCTTTCAGCGACCACTACGGTGGGCGTGGAACTGTGCGGATCCCACACATTGACCACGACCGTGCCGCTCGCTCCGGCGGGTGGCAGCGGCGGGGCCGCGGAGCCGCACGCGGACACCACCATCACTGCCGCAATCAGGATCAGCCGCTGCATCCCGGCACCCTAGCGGCGGACCCGGCATTCGCACGAATTGCCGGAAGTCTTGACTGGCCATGGCTTTCCGTTGCGCCTTGACCATCGGGGGGCATTCCCGACACTCCCCCACCCCAGTAACGGGGTCCACAACGGGAGACGCCAACGTGAGCGATATCCGCCTCAAGGTCATCGACATCATCGCCGACCGCCTGTCACGCGACAAGGCCACCATCACCGACGGCAGCGACCTAGTCGCTGACCTGGGCGCCGACAGCCTGGATGTCGCCGAGGTGACCATGGACCTCGAAGACGCCTTCGGCGTCAAGATCGAGGAAGAGCGCGCCCAGTCGCTCAAGACGATCGGCGACATCGTCAAGGCGATCGAGGAGAAGGTGGCCAAATAAGGCCGCCTTCCTTCGTTCAGACCTTTCAAGGAATCGAGCCATGGCTGCACGTCGAGTTGTGATCACCGGCATGGGTATCGTCGCCTGTAACGGCGTCGACGTACCATCGTTCTGGGACTCGCTCCAGAATGGCCGCCAGGGCATCGCCCCGATCACCCTGATCGATGTCTCCAGCCATGGCACCAAGTTCGGCGGCCAAGTGCCGCTGGACAACCTGACCCTGGCCGGTGGGGATCGCAAGATCCAGCGCCGCAAGGACCGTTTCGTCCTGCTCGCGCTGCGCGCAGCGGCCGAGGCCGTGGCGATGGCCAACATGCCGAAAGGCGCTGATGGCAAGCCGGCGTGGAAGGACCCCTTCCGCGTCGCCACCATCATTGGCGCCGGCGTCGGCGGCCTGACCACTATCGAGGAAGAACACAAGACGCTGCTCGAGCGCGGCCCGTCGCGGGTCAGCCCGATGCTGGTGCCGAAGATGATCGTCGACAGCAGCGCTGGCGACGTGTCGATCGCCTATGGAGCCAAAGGGCCGAACTACGCCATCGTCACCGCCTGCGCCACCGGCACGCACTGCATCGGCGCGGCGTTCCACCACATCCGCCACGGCCAGTGCGACGCTGCGATCTGCGGCGGCACCGAGGCGCCGATTTCGCACCTCGGCATGGCCGGCTTCAATTCGATCGGTGCGCTGAGCAAGCGGAACGACGACCCGGCCACCGCCAGCCGTCCATTCGACAAGGATCGCGATGGCTTCGTCATCGCTGAAGGCGCTGGTATCCTGGTGCTTGAGGAACTCGAGCACGCCAAGGCGCGTGGCGCGGTCATCCTCGGCGAGATCGTCGGCTACGGCTGCACCGGCGACGCCCACCATGAGACCGCACCAGACCCCAGCGGTGCTGGCGGCATGGCCTGCATGCGCATGGCGCTGAACGACGCTGGCATCGCCGCCGAGGCGATCGGCTACATCAACGCCCACGGCACCTCGACCGAGTTCAACGACAAGACCGAGACCGCCGTGATCAAGAAGGTCTTTGGCGACTACGCCTACAAGGTCGCGATCAGTTCGACCAAGGGCATGACCGGTCATACCCTGGGTGCGGCTGGCGGCGTTGAGGCGATCGCCTCGTTGCTCGCCCTGCGCCACGGCGTGCTGCCGCCGACGATCAACCTGAATACTCCCGATCCCGAGTGTGACCTCGACTACGTGCCCAACGTGGCGCGTAAGGCGAGCGTCGAATTCGCTCTGTCCAACAACCTGGGCTTCGGCGGACACAACGCCTCGGTCATTTTCAAGCGCTACGGCTGAGGCATCTGATGGACAAGAAACGCATCCGCGACGAGGTCATTGAGATCCTCGCCAACAAGCTCCAGCGCCTGCCGACCCTGGTCGATGGTGACGCCGACGGCTTCGACTTCATCGGTCAGAAGCTGATCCCCGAGATCACCGACAACCATCTCGACATCGCCGAAGTGGCAATGGACCTCGAAGACGCCTTCGGCGTCAACTTCGAAGAGGTACTGCCCGGTGGTCAGGGTATGGAAACGGTCGGCCAGGTCATCGAATTCGTCGCTGCCCGGTTCGACGCTCAGAAGTAGCCGTCTGACGGGCCCCCGCCCAGGATTGCCGACGGACTCACCGGGCTCGATGCACCATGGCTGATCCGATCACCACCCGTCTGCGCAGCCGCATGGTGCGCGATCAGCTCGCAGGGTGCACTGACGCGCGGGTGGTCGCAGCGATGGCGGCCGTGGGCCGCGAAGACTTCGTACCAGCGGACGCCCGCGCCAACGCCTACGCCGACGGTGCGCTACCGATCGGGGCGGGACAGACGATCAGCCAGCCGCGCCTGGTCGCCATCATGCTGGCCGCCCTGTCTCTGCAGTCCGGACAACGCGTACTTGATGTAGGCTGCGGCTCTGGCTATGCAGCCGCGCTACTCTCTGACCTAGTCGCCCCCGGCGGTAGCGTGATCGCGGTCGAACGGCAGTGCTCGTTGATTGAACCGGCTCGGCGACGACTCGCTGGCCGGAACGTTGTCGTCCACCACGCCGACGGCGGCTGGGGCTGGCCGGACGGCGCACCCTATGACGCCATCCATGTCGCCGCAGCGGCCGAGTGCATGCCCGAGGCCCTGCTCGCGCAGCTCACTCCTGGCGGTCGCCTAGTCATGCCACTGGGACCTGACGGATCCCAGGAGCTGTGGCTCTATGCAGACGGTGGACGCCAATCACTTGGCCCGGTGGAATTCGTACCGTTCCTGCCCGGCATCGCCTGATTAGTAGCAGCGTATCTCGACCATGGAGGCGGCGGCATCCCCATTGGTTGCGAGCACTACGACACGCAGTTGCCGCAAGCTGACGCGATGCGGTAGGTCATGACAACGACGCCAGGCAGTGTTGCCCGTGATGCGCAGGGCCTCCACGCTGTCAATCTCGATGGCATAGTCACGTGCCACCTGGGGCTCGATATAGAATGGACCTTCGCGATGCACTTCACCGAGCAGCTGGCCGGGGAAGGTCAGCTCGACGCGACCGATGTCCTGCGGCATATCCCACGCCAGCCCCAGCCACTGCGGCAGGCCTTGGCCAGGATCCGAACGCCAGGTATTGCTCGCCGAGCCCGGACGGGTCACGCCACTGAGCACCTGTTGCGGCCCGAAGGCATCCTGAGGTGGCTCGACGCGGAAGGCGAGTCCAGCGTGCATACCACGCCAACGCGACGGCGAGAGGTTGCTGAAGGCTACGTGACCCGGCAACACGCTGCGGGTGAAACACCAAGCCAGTCCGGGAACCGCGCCAGTCTCAAGGCGAAGCCAACCGCTGCCAAGATCCTGCAAACCGACGTCCCAGGCCACCCAACGTGATGCGCCGGGCGGTACGGTGATGTTCGCGCTGGCCACTAAGCCGGTGCCGCCCTTGCGGTAATCCCACACACTTGTCGCACGCACCAGATTCAACGGCAGCTCCAGCGCCGCGCCGGTGCGGTTATCCAGACACAGTGTTAGCCGATCGATCCTGCCGCTGCACCAGATCATCTGACCTGCCCCGCTGGCAAGATCGGCGCTGCCACGCGGCATGCCGCGCAGGGCGGTGCAGGGCCCCTGGTCCTCTGGGCCCACCCCGTGTAACGATGCGCTCGAGCTGGCGCTGACTCGAGCGCTGCGCGCGCGATCGGCCGGATCGACATTGATGACGCCGGGGATGAATGCGCCGTCGCGCAACAACGTCTGCTGCACGCTCGTGATGGCCGGCCCACCATTGGCCGCATCCGTGGCCAGCTGGGGCAGGTCCAGCCCACGGCGCTTGGCCTCGGCGGCCGCCGTGCCAACCGCCTGACCCATCATCGCGGTGGTGCCCATGACCCGTACCGTGCCAAGCGCCGCACGGGTCGTGCTGATGCAGCGCCCGGCAAGAAAGAGGTTGTCGACATCACGTGCGATCAGGCTGCGCAGCGGGATGCCGTACGGCCCGACGTAGCTCTTGGCAGCATACTCGCTGTCCGACTTGTAGCCTTCGGCTGAGGCAGGTTCAGAGGTCGGCGCCAGCAGTCCGCCAGGCGTGTGCAAGTCGACGAACCAGCCGCCGTGGCAGATCGCATCGGGGAAGGCCTCGCGGGCCTGCAGCTGCGTCTCGGTCAGCCAGTGATGGCCGACGACACGGCGGCTCTCGCGCTTACCCGGCACCTGGCCGATGAAGTCGAGGGCGAAATTGCGGCAGCGGTCCTTGGTCTTGGGATCTCGATTCTTCATCCAGTCCCACACCCCCAACGCATGACGGGTGAGTTCGTGGCGGATCGTCTCGTTGTCGTGGATGGTGTGCCACGGAACCCCGATCTCGATCCACCAGAATCCGCCGCGCATATCGTAGAGACCACGGCCCTGCTTGTAAAAGAAGTCGGGGTCTTCATGGCGCACCGCCCACGGCGGGGGCGTGAACGGCGCCTCGCGGCCGATGTCCTTGGCACGGATGTGGATCGAATTACCCATCGTCTCGGTCGAGGCCAGTTCGGGCGCGTGCAGCTCGCCATGCTCGGCGCGCGATTCGCTGCCCATGCGCCAGGCGCAACCGGCACGATCGGCGACGATGGCGTCACCGGTACAGTCGGCAAACAGCGGTGCACTCAGGCGCAGTTCGACCTCGGCTGAGAGCGTGCGTGCGATCAGCGCACTGATCTGCCGGCTGGGCGCGCAGGCCTCTCGTTCGTAGTAGCCCTTGCGCGTATGCGGCGGGATCTCGACCTCCCCCGCGCCGTCCATCTCGACACGCAGCACCGGCGTGTTGAGGTGCAGAGTCAGGTTGGGCTCGCGCACGCAGGCGTCGTACAGCACCTGGTCGAAGACCGAGTTGGTCCAGCCGTTCTCGTTGATCTCCTCGTGGTTGCGCGCGCGCTCGTCGGCGAGCAGCTCGGCGATGATGCCGGTCTCGCGGCCATAGGCGTGGTGGCAGCCGGCGCCATGCACGGTGACGCGCATCTCCGACGAGGCGACGCCGCCCAGCACCGGCCGCTCGTGGACCAGGCAGGTCTTTAGTCCGTGCCGGGCTGCCGCGATTGCCGCGCACACCCCGGCGAGTCCGCCGCCGGCAACGATAAAGTCGAAGAATTGCTCGATGCGTTTAGTCATGGCTGCTCCGTGA
>Ga0105046_10016537_pt1 | contig 11320 bp, 10 predicted proteins | sample MAT03_FD_78385 | JGI IMG/M metagenome (GOLD analysis project Ga0105046, IMG submission 78385) | Freshwater microbial communities from Lake Fryxell liftoff mats and glacier meltwater in Antarctica - MAT-03 (megahit assembly) | ecosystem: Environmental > Aquatic > Freshwater > Ice > Liftoff...
AAATCACGACGGCTGACATGGTCAACCGCTTGCGTCCCTGCGCGACTACTCGGTATTTCATCGAACTTCCCCCAAGTTGATTATCTGGCGGCCCTGACCGTACTCCGGGTTAGCAAGGGAGTCAAGGGGGGGTGTCCGGCGGCACATCCGGTTTCAACCGGGCATAAGCCGGTGAATAGCTACCCTTCTATGTATGGACGCCACCATCACCGACATCGCTGCCGACTGTGCCGCGGCCAAGAGTGCCGCCCGAACTCTCGCTTCAGCACCGACTGAAAACAAGAACCGCGCCCTGGCCGCGATTGCTTCCGGCCTGGTCGAATCGGTCGACTCGATCCTTGCCGCCAACGCCGGGGATCTGGCTGACGAAAGGGCACAGGGGCTGAGTTCCGCCCTGGTCGACCGCCTGACCCTCAGCCGCGAACGCATCGAATCGATGGCTGCCGGGGTCAGGGAGGTCGAAGCGCTCGAAGATCCCGTCGGCGACGTACTTGAAGACAAGACCCTCGACAACGGCCTCGAACTGAAGAAGATACGGGTGCCGCTGGGCGTGGTCGCCGTCGTTTACGAAGCCCGTCCGAACGTGACGATCGACTGCGCCGTGCTCACCATCAAGAGTGGCAATGCGATCCTGCTGCGCGGGTCGAGCTATGCCGAGCGCACCAACACGGCGCTGGCCGATGTCGTCCGGGCCGGACTTGCCGAAGCCGGGCTGCCGGTTGATTCCGTCGTGCTTTCGACCGGCGGCGGGCGTGAAGCCCTGGCCGGTCTTGCCACGCAGGAAGGCTCGATTGACCTGCTGATTCCCCGTGGTGGAGAGGGTCTAAAGAACGCGCTGAAGGAAGTCGCGACCGTGCCGGTGCTCTACGCCGCGTCCGGCAACTGCCACGTCTACGTCCATTCGGATGCCGACCTCGAGATGGCCCGTGCGGTCGCTTTCAATGCCAAAGTCAGCCGGCCTGGAGTCTGCAACGCCGCCGAGACGCTCCTGGTCGACAGCCAGATTGCCGCCGCTTTCCTGCCGAAAGCCCTGGCCGAGCTGGCCGCGGCCGGAGTCGAGCTGGTCGGCGATGATCGGGTTCGGGAGAACGCGGGCGACACCGAGGTCAAGATCGCGGTCAGCGATGACTGGGACACCGAATTTCTCGACCTGAAGCTTGCGGTTGGCGTCGTCGACGATCTCGAAAGGGCAATCGAACACATCAATCGCCACGGCAGCGGCCATTCCGAGGCGATCGTCACCGAGAACGTCCAGGCCGCTGACCTGTTCACGGGCAACGTCGACGCGGCGGCGGTTTACGTCAACGCTTCGACCCGTTACACCGACGGCTTCGAGTTCGGCATGGGTGCCGAGATCGGTGTTTCCACCCAGAAGCTCCACGCCCGCGGCCCGATTGGCCTGCGGGAGCTGATGACCACGAAATACGTGGTGCACGGCAGCGGGCAGGTACGTGGCTGAACGATCGACAGGAGTCTTCGGCTCCGCGTTCAACCCGCCTCACCTCGCACATCTGATCTTCCTCGCCGAAGCCCGCTGGCAGCTGGGGCTGGACGAGATTTTCGTGGTCCCGACCGGGGATCCTTACCACAAGGATTCGGATTCGGATCCCGGTCCGGAGACCAGACTGCGGCTCGCGCGGGCAGCATTCGAGGGAATCGACGGCGTTGAAGTCAGCGATACCGAGGTTCAACGCGATGGTCCGTCCTACACATGTGACACCCTTGAGGAGATTGCTGATCCATTCGGAAAATACGAGACCCACTTCCTGATGGGAGCTGATGCCGCCATGAGTTTCGCGGGGTGGAAGCAGCCGGAGCGGATTCTCGAGATGGCCCGAATTGGAATCGCGCCGCGTCCCGGCATCGAAAGGGATGAAGTCCAGGCCGTCTTCGACGGGCTTGGTGGCGGTGACCGGATCGACTTCGTCGAGATGCCGAGGGTGGACATTTCTTCGACGCTGATCCGTGAACGAATCAAGGCGAAAGAGCCGTTTCGCCATCTGGTGCCGACGAAAGTCGGACAAATGATCGAGAATGAGGATACGTATGGGACTGAGTAGCCAGGAACTGACAGAAGAGATAGTGCGGCTTGCCGATGACAAGCTGGCCGAAGACATCGTCGCGCTCGACATGCGCGACCTCGTCGCCTACACCGATTACCTGATCATCTGCACGGCGCGGAACGAGCGCCAGGCAGCAGCGATCTCCGATGACGTCCACATCAAACTCAAGCAGAGCCAGAGCCTGCTGCCGGTGAATCCGGACCGCTCCGGCGATGAAGGCTGGTCGGTGCTCGATTACCTCGATTGCGTTCTTCACGTCTTTACCGAAGAAGCCCGCGAGAAGTTCGACCTCGAAGAACTCTGGCATGAAGCACCGCGTCTAGAGCTCACGCTCGATACCCCTGAATCACGCTCCACGACTGCCGCCTGACCAACCGCAGACACACCGCAAAGCCCGCCCGGAGATTCGCTGTAAAATGCGCGTCCCGTTGGATACGGGGCTGTAGCTCAGCTGGAAGAGCGCCGCCATGGCATGGCGGAGGTCAGGGGTTCGAGCCCCCTCAGCTCCACTTCTAACCAGGAAACCCCGCCACGTTGCGGGGTTTCTCTTTGGGCCGGGGTTGCACCGGAATGGCGGTCTGCGTCCGCCTCCGGCGGCGTTGGGCTAGGTTGCGCGAGTGGACTTGGAAGAACGCAGCCGGGCTCGCTTCGGTGCAGGGGATCCACTGCGCGCAATCGCGGCTCTCGGCGTCGTCTTCGGACACACTTTCGCGTATGCCCTGATTGCAACCGGGCACAGCGAATTGATCGGCAAGGAGGTCCCCGGGATCGGCTGGTTGGTGTGGCCGGTGCAAGCGGGGCCTGAGCTCGTCTTCCTCTTCTTCGCGCTGTCCGGATATCTGATCGGGCGGCCCTTCATCCGAGCGTTCGTCGAAGGAACCGGATTTCCGTCGCCGGGCCGCTACCTGAAGCACCGGTTCCTGAGGATCGTTCCCGCCTATTGGGTTGTTCTGACCATCTGTCTGCTGGTGATAACGGTGCCGTCGAAGCCTCTCGGTCCTGTGATCGAGGCGTACTTCTTTCTGTTGGACTGGTACCAGTCACCTATTGAGGGCACCCTGGCCCAGGCCTGGACGCTGCGGATCGAGATGCGCTTCTACCTGGCGCTACCGGTGGTCGCGGCGCTTTTCATCTGGGCCGCCCGCCTTGCGAAGCCCCGGATCGGGCGCACCACCCGCTGCTGGATCGTGATCGTACTGGCGGTGGTCTGGGGGGTGGGGTCGATCCTGGCCACTGATGCCGCGAATCCGTTCACGAACGGGGCCGGAGTTCTGCAGACCGCATTCGCGTTCGCCCCGGGGGTGATGCTGGCTGGCGTCGAGCTGCTTCCTGTCCGGGCGGAGACCCTGCGCCGCCGGTCCGTCGCCTACGCCGCCGGCGCGGCGGTATTGATCGCGGCCTCGATTTGGATCTATCCGTGGGTGAAATTCCTCACCTCCGACATCATCGTGTTCCGGTTCAGGGAGATGCTTCTGCTGACAATGATCCTTGGTGGTCTTCTGGTCTGGCAATGGTCCGGACGTAGCACCTGGCGGGTTCTTGACAATCCTCCGATGAGATGGCTGGGACGGCGTTCGTACGGCATCTACCTGCTCCATCTGTTGGTCCTCAACCAGATCTACGAGGCGCTGGCCCAGGGCGATGGCTACCGGCGGACTTTCGCGGTTCTTCTCCCGGCGACACTGATCCTTTGTGGCCTCGGCGCCGAGCTCCTCTACAGGCTGGTCGAGCGGCCGGCCCTGAACTTGAGGGACGTGCCGGTGCGGGACTGGTTCCGCTGGCGGAGGGATAGCCGGTGAGTGACCCCCGGAGAGAAAAGGGGAGGGGTCACTCACCGGCTTCGCGCAGCATGAACCACCGCTGGTCAGCTGTTGTTACCCAGCCGTGTCCTTCACGTGATGAACGGGTGGCTCCAGTTCAGGCGACCGGCGGGGGCAGGAAGTTCGCGTGGCTGATCAGGGTCCACTTGCCGTCCGACTTGACGAAAGTCGAGAGGCGGGGGATGTAGACACCGGGCACCTGGGTGCCGTCGATGATCTGGTCGGTCTTGGCTTCGAAACGGATCACCCGGATGTTGCCTTTGCGGGTCGCGACGATGTTCCTGATCGTGTAGGCGTCGACCAGCGCGGGGTCCGCGAGGTATTCCTTCTTGTTCAGGTAGCTGCCGTCACCGCGCTGGAGCAAAAATGCGGAATCGAGGAAGTTCTTCAGGCCGCTGTTGTTCTTGGCCTTGAGTAGCAGAAGGAATTCGGAGGCGAGCACCTTGTTCGAGGGGTTGCCCTTGAGGATGCCGTTCTTCGGGGTCGCGTCAGCGGATGCGGCCACTGAACTGAGGCCCAGCAGCAGGATGAAAGCGCAAACCATGACGACGATCGGCTTGCGAAGTGTGGAAAAGCTCAGGTCGGTGCTCATTGGTCTCCCTTGGGGTCGAACGGTGTGCGGTAAGGTTATCGCCCGTTGGACAAATCGGCGAGGGTCTGATTTGAATGTGAGGGTCAGGCCGAGGACGCCAGGCAGGGTCAAGGTTACTTTCCAGGTGACTTTCGACAACGCGGCCGAGAGGACCGCCACCAGGACGGTGACTGTCAGGCAGCGGATGTCACACCTGGATATCCACGAAAGCGCGGGCTTCAGAAGCTCCAGCTTCGGAGGTCCGCAATGTCGCTTGTCAAGCCGATTTCAGCTCCTGGTTGCGGGGTAGCTACTGACTTCGGATTCGTAGTCAACCCTGTGTCGCGGGGCATCTTTGGCCGGTAGCGTAGCTGGCGGAATTTGAAGTCCTGCTGGCTGGCCCCTTGCTGTGTCGAAAGTCCGTGCCGAAACCAAAAGGGAGAACCGCGATGAAGACCCGAAACAGCCGTATCCGCCTCCTGCTCTTCTTTGCAGCGCTGTTTATGGTGGCGGTGCCCGCCACCGCCTCGGCGGCCCTCACCCTGAAGCCGGCTAGCAACTTCGGGGTCGGCAGCGCCCCGCAATCAGTGGCGATCGCCGACCTCAACAACGACGGCAGGCCTGACTTGGCGACGGCGAACAGCAACTCGAACAACGTTTCGGTCCTGCTCGGCACCGGCACCGGCTCGTTTGGTGCTGCAACCAACTTCGCGGTCGGCAGCCAACCGGGATCAGTCACGATCGCCGACCTCAACAACGACGGCAGGCCCGATCTGGTGACGGCGAACTACAACTCGGACGACGTCTCGGTCCTGCTCGGCACCGGCACCGGCTCCTTCGGTGCGGCAACCAACTTCGCGGTCGGCCGCCTCCCGTCCTCCGTCACGATCGCCGACCTGAACAACGACGGCAAGCCCGACCTGGCGACGGCGAACACCAACTCGGACGACGTCTCGGTCCTGCTCGGCACCGGCACCGGCTCCTTCGGTGCGGCAACCAACTTCGCGGTCGGCACCTCCCCGTTCTCGGTCGCGATCGCCGACCTGAACAACGACGGCAAGCCCGACCTGGCGACGGCGAACATCGGATCGGACGACGTCTCGGTCCTGCTCGGCACCGGCACCGGCTCCTTCGGTGCGGCAACCAACTTCGCGGTCGGCAGCTTCCCCCAATCAGTGGCGATCGCCGACCTGAACAACGACGGCAAGCCCGACCTGGCGACGGCGAACACCGGATCGGACGACGTCTCGGTCCTGCTCGGCACCGGCACCGGTTCGTTTGGTGCGGCGACCAACTTCGCGGTGGCCGTCACCCCGTACTTGGTCGCGATCGCCGACCTCAACAACGACGGCAAGCCCGACCTGGCGACTGCGAACTTCGCCTCGAACAACGTTTCAATCCTACTCGGCACCGGCACCGGTTCGTTCGGTGCGGCAACCAACTTCGCGGTGGCCGGCAGCGCCGTGTACTCGGTCACAATCGCCGACCTCAACAACGACGGCAGGCCCGACCTGGCGGTGGCGGGCAGCGCGAACCACGTCTCGGTCCTCCTGAACGCCCCGACCGCCGACCGCAGTCCGACATCGCTCACCTTCGGATCACCGACCCCGGTTCCTCAAGGAACGGTGAGTGACCCCCGGACGGTGACGATCACCAACAACGGCTCGGCTCCGCTCAGGGTGGCCGGTTTCGCGATCTCGGGAAGTAATGCCGCTGACTTCTTCACGGTAAACGGCCAGTGCCAAGACCTGGTCCTAGAGGGACAAAGCTGCCAGGTCCAGGCGGTATTCGCGCCCAAGGCGCAAGGCTCCCGCACAGCCACCCTCACCATCCTGACCAACGCCGCGACAAACCCGACGGTGTCGCTCTCGGGTACCTCCGGCCCGCTGCCTACCGGCCCGACCGGCCCAACGGGGCCCATCGGGTCAACAGGCGCCACGGGTAGCACAGGCCTCACCGGCTCTACGGGTCCCAGCGGGGCCACGGGAAACACCGGAACTACCGGCTGGACCGGCGTGACGGGCCCCACCGGACTCACCGGCCAGACAGGAGCAACCGGCCTGACCGGCACAACAGCAGCGACAGGCTCCACCGGCTCCACCGGCTCCACCGGCTCCACCGGCTCCACCGGCCCCTCAGGCCCGACCGGTCCCGGGCCCAGCACAAAGTTCCCCCGTTTCTCAAAGGTTTCCGGTGGTGCGATCAGGGTCCCGGCCAATCGCAGGATCAGGGTGGTCCGGGTGAGATGCCCGGAGGGAAGCTGCGTAATCCGCAAGGCCACTGTCCGCTTCAACGTTGGCGGCATGGTGTTCTCCGGCAAGGGCATCTTCTCACCGGATCGGATCCCCGCGGGTGGTTCGGCAGTGATCTCGACCGTGGTGCCGCCCCGTGTCTACCGCCAGCTCGCCAGACGGGTCAAGGGCACGGTGAGCTTCGGGGTGCTGGCCACCTCAAGCAACGGCAGCCGCACCCAGGGCACGGTCAGGAGCGGGCTGAGGCGGTAGCAGGGAGTCCGGGGCGCCGACCTCGGGCTGGCTAGGATCCCCATATGGGTTTGCGAACACCAGAGGAGGACGGGATTTGATGCTTGGTGCCCTGTGGATGCCAGCCGAGTGGGCCGAGCACGAGATGACCCTGATTGCCTGGCCGCAACGCGATGAAGCCTGGCGCGGCACCACGATCGAGGCGGCGCGTGACAGCCACGCGGAAGTCGTGGCCGCGATCAGCCAGTTCGAGCCGGTCACACTGGTTGCCGACCCGTCGCAGGCCGATGACGCCCGTTCCCGGGTGCCGGAAACGAACGTCGAAATCCTCGCGGTCCCGATCGACGATTCCTGGCTGCGCGATTCCGGGCCGATCATCGTCACCGGCATCGACGGCCGCCGGGCCGGGGTGGACTTCAGGTTCAACGCCTGGGGCGAAGCGTTCAGTCCTTACGACAACGACGCCGCGGTTGCCGAACGCATCCTCGACCACCTCGGCATCGAACGCCTGGCGGAACCTCTGGTCCTCGAGGGTGGCTCGATCGCGGTCGATGGTGAAGGCCTGCTGGTCACGACCGAGCAATGCCTGCTGGACCCGACCCGCAATCCGGAGATGGGCAAACACGAGATCGATGCCGAGATCTCCCGCGCACTTGGAATCGAGCGTGTCGTCTGGCTCGACCAGGGACTGCTCGAAGATGCCGACACCGACGGCCACGTCGACAACATCTGCGCTTTCATCGAGCCCGGCAAAGTCATGCTTCAGACTGTCGCCGACGAATCCGACCCGAACTGGGAAGGTACGCGGGAGAACGTGCGGCGCCTGGCCGAGGCCGGCGTCGAAACGGTCGAATGGGAACTGCTGCCGCGGATCCAGCGCGAAGATGGCGAGTCGGTGGTCGTGCCGTACATGAACTTCTACATCGCCAACGGCGCCCTGATCGTGCCGGTCGGCGGCGTCGATCCGGACATGGACCAGGAGGCACTGTCCCGGCTTGGTGGATTATTCCCCGGCCACGAACCCGTCGGCATCGACGGGCGTACCCTCGCCTTGGGCGGTGGCGGAATCCATTGCATCACCCAGCAGATACCGGCAGCGAGCTGAAAGGCGTTTGAAGAACCAATGAGCACCCTCGACTATGAAGTGATCGACGCAACCGGCGCGGCCCCGGAGTCCATGGCCCGCGTCCGGGAGACCGGTCGCAGGTCTTTCCGCATCGGACTGGTCCAGCAGGCCTGGAACGCCGACCCGACAGCACACGAAGCAGCACTTGCCGACGGCATTGCGATCGCGGCTGAACGTGGGGCCGAGATTGTCTGCCTGCAGGAACTCACGCTCTCTCCTTACTTCGCGATCACCACCGACCTGGTCGATGAAGCCGACCGTTTCACCGAAGAGATCCCCGGTGGGCCGACCACCGAATTCGCCAGCCGCATGGCGAAGCAGCACGGAGTGAACGTGCACGCTTCGCTCTACGAGAGAGCGCCGGACGGTGGAATGGGATTCAACACGGCGATCGTCGTTTCACCCGAAGGTGAACTGATCGCCCGGACCCGGAAGCTCCACATCCCGGTCACCGCCGGCTACTACGAGGACCGGTATTTCCGTCAGGGTGACACCGGCTATCCGGTGGTTGGTGTGGGCGACGCGAAATTCGGTTTCCCGACCTGCTGGGACCAATGGTTCCCCGAACTGGCCCGCGCCTATTCCCTGGGTGGGGCCGAAGTGATCGTTTACCCGACCGCGATCGGCTCCGAGCCGGACCATCCCGACTTCGACACCGAACCGCTCTGGGAGCGGGTGATCGTCGGCAACGGCATCGCCAACGGCACGTTCATGGTCACGATCAACCGGATCGGCAGCGAAGGGCCGCTCAAGTTCTACGGCTCCTCCTTCATCTCCGATCCCTATGGCAGGATCCTGGCCCAGGCACCACGTAACCGTCCGGCGGTGATCGTCGCCGACCTCGATCTCGATCAGCGCAAGGACTGGCTGGAACTCTTTCCGTTCCTCACTACCCGGCGGCCCGACACTTACGGTCCGCTGGCCGAAACCTGATCAGTCCGTTTCGGCGTACTTCTTGAGGCCTTCGGCGGCGTCGTTGGTCAGCCAGCCCTTGACCTTGTCCTGAACCGGTCCCTTGATCAGCAGTCCGAGCATGCGGCCGGTGTCGGCTTCCAGGGAGTAGGTGGCACGGGTCCGGTCATCGCCCAGATCCTCGAGTTCCCACTTGCCGTTCAGCCACTTCATGTCGCCCTTCTTCTGCTCCCAGGTCATGCTGTCTTCGGGCTGGTAGTCAAAGGCGAGTAGAGACGTGACCTGCCGGACCTTGGCGTCCGACTTGATCTCGACCATCCTGGCGCGGCCGTCGGAGTCGGTCTCGAGGACCTCGGCAGAAATCATCGACTCCTGCCAGTCCGGGGTGTTCTCCAGATCGGAAATGATCTCGAAGCACCGCGACTTCGGTGCGTCAATTTCAACTGTTCGTGCAGCCTTGAGGATTCCCATGTAACGGATGCTACCTGCTGCGCCGAAACGACCGGGTGGGGGTGATCAGTACGCATATAGCGTGCGGATCACCCCCGCCACTCGCTCGATCCAACTTGACTCGTTCCTTAGTCTCTCTGCATGACCGATTTGAGACTTGAAGGTGTCCATCACATCAGCTGCATCACCGGGGACGCTCCCGGAAATGTCGAGTTCTACGTGGGCCTGCTCGGCATGCGTCTGGTCAAGAAGACGGTCAACCAGGATGACCCCTCCGTCTACCACCTTTTCTATGGCGACGAAACCGGCCATCCCGGATTCGACCTGACTTTCTTCGAGTATCCCGGCGCGCGTCCCGGGCGGGCAGGTTCCGGCATGGTCCACAGGATCCTGTGGCGCCTGCCTTCTGCCGCAGCGCTCGAGTTTTGGAAAAAGCGCCTCGGCGACGCCGGCACCGGGTCCGAACTCGATGGTGAAACCCTGACTTTCGCCGACCCCGAAGGCCTCACCCACGAGTTCTCCGTCTACAGAGGTGATGAAGCAGCGCTCATCCCGCGCCAGAAAGACATCCCGCCGGAGTTCGCGATCCAGGGCTTCGAAGGTGCGCGTGCGTATTCCGGCAACCAGGAGGTCACCGAGCAGGTCCTCGGCGACGTTCTTGGTTTCGTCAAAGAAGGCGAGAACGGCTGGCGCCGCTCTGGCGAAGAGCGCTCCGGCATCTACTATCTCGACCCGCCGCCGGAAGAGCGCGGCATTCCCGGCGCCGGCACCGTTCATCACATCGCCTGGGCTTCACCGATCGATCAGCACGAGCAATGGCGTGAGCTGGTTGCCTCTACCGGCCTGTACGCAACGCCGGTCATTGACCGCTTCTACTTCCGGGCCGTCTACTTCCGCGAGCCGGGCGGAGTCCTTTTCGAGCTGGCCACGACCGGGCCCGGATTCACGACCGATGAGGAGCTTGACCACCTCGGCGAAAAGCTCTCTCTGCCGCCCGATTTCGAAGCCGTTCGTGAGCAGGTTGAACCGAACCTGCGCCAGATTCCGGACGTCCGGCAGTGGCGCCCGTCTGAAGCTCCTTAGACTGCGCGCTGATGGCACGATACGAACCTCGCTCGATCGAGGAAAAATGGCAGCGCGTATGGGCGGATGAAGGCACCTGGGAAGTCGCGAATTCCGGGGAAGAGGGTCACAACCCCGACAAGCCCAAGTCGTATGTTCTCGAGATGCTGCCTTACCCTTCGGGTGAGCCGCACGTCGGCCACCTGAAGTGTTATTCGGTGGGCGATGCGATCGCGCATTTCCGCCGTCGTAACGGCTTCGAAGTGATCCACCCGATGGGTTACGACTCTTTCGGCCTGCCGGCAGAGAACAACGCGATCAAGACCGGGGTGCCGCCACGGGTCGCCACCGAGAAGTCGATCGCTTCCTTCCAGAAGCAGTTCACGGAGTGGGGCATCTCGATTGACTGGTCGCGTTCGCTCGCGACCCACACCCCCGAGTACTACCGCTGGACCCAGTGGATTTTCCTGCAGCTCTTCAAGGAAGGGCTCGCCTATCGCACCCAGGCACCAGTCCAGTGGTGCCCGAAGGACGCAACCGTGCTGGCCAACGAGCAGGTCGTCGACGGACGCTGCGAGCGCTGCGGCACCGAAGTCGAGACCCGCAGCCTGCGCCAGTGGTTTTTCAAGACGACCCACTACGCCGAGCAGCTTCTGGCTGACTTCGACGAGCTCGAGTCCTGGCCCGACCACGTGGTCACGATGCAGAAGAACTGGATCGGACGCTCCGAAGGGGCAGAAGTTGTATTCCGCTCCGAAGATGCCGGTCTCGACTTTCCCGTTTTCACCACCCGCCCTGACACGCTTTTCGGCGCGACATTCTTCGTCATTGCC
>Ga0105046_10016538_pt1 | contig 11320 bp, 11 predicted proteins | sample MAT03_FD_78385 | JGI IMG/M metagenome (GOLD analysis project Ga0105046, IMG submission 78385) | Freshwater microbial communities from Lake Fryxell liftoff mats and glacier meltwater in Antarctica - MAT-03 (megahit assembly) | ecosystem: Environmental > Aquatic > Freshwater > Ice > Liftoff...
AAGTTACACAGAGAACCACAGAGATTCACAGAGGATTTTTAAATTACTCTATGTGGTTCTTTGTGTATTTTCTCTATGTAATAAAAGGTACACGGAGAACCACAGAGGATTCACAGAGGTACACAGAGGTTTTTTAGGTAAATTCCTCTCTGTGGTTCCCATTTCTCTTTATAATAAAGTGTATCATAACTTTTATCTCATAACTTAAAATTTATAATAATTCAATATTGTGTTCCCTGGCAGAGACTAAGATGGAATGAGGTGCAGTAATCTGAGTTTCTGTTAAGGAAATGGTTTGATTTTCCAAACGGCTGTAATTAAAAGTACCGTCTTCCATGATTGTAAATTGGTTCATCGAGAGATCGGCTAAATAATCCACATATTCTTTATTATCTAAAAAACTGATAATGGACGACGAATAAATTTTTGTTGAATAGGAGGGAGCATCTGTGTCGACGGCCCAGGGAGTTAAAAACTTAATCAGGTCGTCGTTTAATTTTTGTAAGTAAAAGCCTTTGTCCACTTCTGCTTCAAATTTCACCTTACAGTTTATCAATATATATTCCGCCAGTGGGTTTATCGCATGTATTTTTACAAAAGGCGACGACTTCCTTTTTAGAAACTCTTCGATATTTCTTAATTCGAGAAAACTGGCACTTGGAAGTTCCGTTTTCAGGCTGGCCGACTTATTCTTTAAATTTAAGATAGGTACCACGGTTACATGACCAGGAATAAATTGTCCCTGGTAATAATTATTAATGCATTTTACCTTAAAAACATATGGGAACTGTTCCAGTATCAGATGTTCATAGTCCCAGTTGTTTACAGCCCTCGATTTATGCTTTAACCTTTCACTCACGCGGGAGTAAAATTCCGGTTCGCTTTCTTCAATTTTTCCGTTAAAGGAAGCATCGGGTTGCCTGATTGTTTTTACAGCAGGTATCGTTTCTTCGAACCGGGTAATTTTGTTTGGGGGCAGAGCGTTTGCAAGATGTTGGAGATCGTTATTGTTATTTTCGAAAGTTACTGTAACAGCCTGTGTAATAATGTTAATCAATCCGGGGAATGCATCAGTATCTTTCTTAACAGTTGCACACAGCCAGTAAAGGCTAGAAACATCAAACATGGTATTCCGGTTATTTATGTCGTGCGGAGTGGATATTTCAACTATTCCTGTAGTTTGCAAACAATGGGTGCTGTCGGAAATTAACCGGTCATTTTCAAGTTCCATCCATTCATTATTTCTCAAATACCACCAGTCAACATCCGTTGGCCTGTTACCGGATCGTTTTGTACTCTGGTCAATTTGAAAAAATAAAGTAAGGTTTTGGTCAGGGACAAGTTCACTTATGCCAATGAAAAGTATTCCTGCCGGATCTACATCTTTTTCCTTCAGGGAAATTATGGTCCCTGGAAATAACACCGCTGTTGGAACCTGCAATTTTAAAAAGGAAACAGGGCGTATATTGCTGATAAAAGGACCTGTTTCGGCAAGGCCAAAAGGTAAAATATGGTAAAAGTGATCTTCTTCTTTATTCAGCTCTTTTGTAGAGGTATAGCTTACCGAGATGGAGTTTATAAGCGGAGTGTATGGCTTTGGCGGGATGTCGTGTGCCGAAAGAAGTATAGCAATTTTTCTGGCTACCATGTCGTTGATGACTTCATTGGCATCATTAATTTCCTTTGTAATTATGCCTGAAATTGTATTCTCGTCGAAAGGTTGTATTTTTTTGCTTTCGATAATCTTGTCGGCAGCTTTGGCTACAATCCTTCTGATAGCGTTGTTCACTTCACTGATGATCAGGGAAACCAATTCTTCATCGGCAGGTAAAATGAAATCGATTCGTTTGTTCAATTGGTTATTTACGTCCTCTACAATGCTTTCCACGGTATCCTTATCGCGGTCGAAGTGAATGTGCTTGTCGATTAACTTCACTTTCTTTAAAAAGCGGAGTACCCTTTCAATAAAATTATCATCATTTACCAGTGTTCTGACCGGATCTTGCGACATTTTTTGAATGTCCCTAACAGAGATATTTACACCATTGAATTTGGTGAGCGAGTAATTTAAGGCATCATTGATCATTCGTTTGCTGATATCCTTTTCTTCTGTGTCTTTCAAAATATCGAGCACTATGTTAATCCTGTAATTTTCATCCTGCGGTCCGGGCAACTTGATTGATATTTCAGAGTCGGCAAGTTCTTTCTTTATAATCTCATAAAAATCGACCGTTCCCCGTTTTGATGAGGCTTTTTCCATGGCAATGGAGGTAACCAGTTGCGGATAAATTTCATGGCCAAAGTCAGGATAATTCAGTTTCAGTTTCAGGGTTCCGTCTTTCTTTGAGACATCGAATTTTGAAACGTCATTTTCAATCACCGGCGTTGGTAATGCACGTGGTTTAGCTGGAACCTTGATCACCCTGAAACCAGGCTCATCAGTATCTGCTTCAATAATGGATATATCTCTCAGGTTGTTCCATTGCCGATTACGCAACACACTTAAAGTTGCAGTGAATTTATTCGAATCGTAAGGGTGAAAATATTTATCATAGTATGATTCAAAATTATCGGGTAACATCCAATCGATGCTGATCGTAAGGTTTTCAATATTTTTTTTATAGAACAGGTCGTTACAACCGATATAGAAAGAGGATCCTACTTTCGGCGTGGTGGTAAAAGGATAAAATGGCTTTTTAGGATCCAGAATTGTTTCATGATTTTCGATGAGCAAATCCCTGATTCCATCAAAACTCACTTTTTCGCTGATACTGCCTACCTGCACTTTTATGGTGGTGTTGGTGATGCTTACAGAGAGAAGAAAGTTCAGTTGTTTGATTTTCAATAATGCATCATCGGGGATTTCTTTATTTTTTGGGGTTGGCGGGAATTGAAGCATAATCTTCAGAACCGGCATGTGAAGATTAAATTTATCAGGATGAATTTCAGGATCAAAAGCAATAACTGCTGATGCCTGGGCTATGGAAATGTTGAAATTTAATTCCAGGTTTTTTTCCCCGGTTATCTTAAGGTAATTAACAGTAATGCCGTCAAGCGAATTTTTACTGGTAATCCAGCCTTTTTCGCCGGTTAACATTATCTCAAAAATGGAAATATCGAAATTTTCCCATTCCGTAGATTTTATTTCCTGTCTGGTTTCAAAATTTACAATTACATTCCGCTCACCTTTTGCAAGATATAACTGGTTAGATGCTATGGCAAATCCGGTTTGTACTTCCTTTCCCTTTTCAGGAATTCCAAATGTCTTCAGGGAGGAATTGGTAACAGCTTCATTAACTGTAAGCAGTTTTTCATCCTGCTTTAATGTATCGCAATAATATTGGGTAATCAGCCCATCCTTTTTTTCAAGGAAAATGGTTTTCAGCGAACTTATCCTCGCTTTATTGATTATTATGTCCTTATCTGGAGTGTATACCAGTTCTTTCTTATTTTTATCTTTCCCCGCAAGCAACCGGGTTCCTTTATCAATTTTATAAAAATCAAATCCCTTTACCAGTTCAAAAACTACAAAGGCTTTGTCGGGTGTTGCTTCTTTAGGACTAATTTTCAATACGTCACCGAATAAAAATTTAAAAGCCTGCCGGGAATTTTATTTAAATCAGTCTGAACATAGCCGAAGAGCTTTATAAAAGTGATGTATAAGGCAATATGGGGAGAAATATTCTGCTGTTGATAGATCGCCTCAATGAAAAAATTTCTGGACAAATTTATGATCTGTGAGGTAACATGAAAAACGGTATCGAATATTTTATTGGTATATAGCAAAGCGCTGTAAAGCTTATCCTTGTCGTTTTTACCCTCAAATACATGCGATCCTAACGAAATCTTTATCTTTTCGGAAAGTTCCCAGATATCATTTTTATTGATAAGTTCAGTATTAATCGAAAAATCTTTCTCGGTATCTTTATTTAATTTGTTGATATATAAAATGATCTGTGATAATTTTTGAAGTTCTTTCGACAGATATGATCGGATATACATATCAAGCTCTTTGTTCAAAACACTTTCGTTTGAAGAAGAAGCATACCACTGATCGATTTTCTGAAATCTTGAAAATACATATTCTACAATGCGGCTAAAGCTTTCAATTGTTTCTTCTTTGTGAAACTGATCGTATAAAAAGTCATAGTCTTTTTTTATTTCCTTATTGTCCTTTTTAGCAATATTGGCACTCAGCAGCACCAGATTATCCTTAAAAAGTTCTTCCCAGCTTTTGGTAAGGTCAGTAGTATCCCCATCTATGTCGACAAATAAAATGTTTTTGGAATATTGCTGGGCATATATCACGAAATCTCCCAGCCGGCGATCGTCAATCGGGAAATTTTCGGGATTTAGAACACGAGGAAACCGTTCGTTTCTGGAAGTACCTTCCTGCTTGAAAATACTGACATATGACCGCAAATCGTTTTTCACAGGATTAAATTTGAATGAATGTTATTAAAATTATCTTGACAAATTTGTTCCTTCTTTTAAATAAAAGGGATACACATAATTATACCGGTTATTAGTTGCAGAAACTGTATAGTCGATTTTAATCTCAATGTAGGATCGGTCCTTAATCTGAGAATCGATTTCAATTTCATTCACCACAATCCGGGGTTCGTTAAACAGAATGGCATCGCTTATTAAAGCCTGCATATATGTAATTGTGCTTCGGCTCAGGTTTTCAAAAACGAACTGGTCCAATTCCGATCCATAATCGTGTTGCATAATCCTTTCGCCCATACTGGTGGAAAAAAGGACATCCAGACTGTTTTGGATCAGCTCTTCGCCGCTTAACATGGTCACTCCCTTGTTGCTTCTTCTAAACTCTACTGGAAACTTCCAACCTTTGCCTATAAACTCATCCGATGCATTCATTTAACCTCCTATATTTACCGTTAAACATCCCGCTACTATAGTTCCACCATGCACAGTAGCATCGCCCAAGCGGGCAGCCGGTTTGCCATTTATCAACACAGTGGCCGAACCGGCGACAATTGTATCCGGCCCTCCGGCGCAAACAAGCATGTCGCCCATTGTTGCAGCCGGCAAACCACCAATAAAAACGTTGATACTTCCCGGAGGAAGAACCGGTCCGCCAACATGAGGAACTACGCCACTCACCATCGGACAAATATGCATATCAGTTATTCTTGCCGCAAATGCCATATTTTTAATATTTAATGCGAATTAAGGTTCAAAATTTTTCCTGAGGCTGTCTCAATAGTTAAAAAGGCTTCGACTACGCTCAGCCCGACGCTTCAAAGTCAATTGTTTGTCATATTGAGCGGAGTCGAAATATGGCAAACAATTGACTTATGAGACAGCCTCAATATTTGAATACTTTCATTTTTTTAATTAATATTTACAATACTGCCTTTAACAACTGTTAGACCCGACGATTTAATTTCAGCCGAAGCATTGCCATTGATACTGCTTTTCGCAGAAGCCTTGACATCGATATTTACCCCTTCGAGTTTTATATTTCCGGTTGAGGTTTTGAATGAAATGTCTTTGGCACTTTCAAGGGTTATTCCGCTTGCATCCAGCTTAATTTTATTATTCTGCTGATCCGAAATGCTTATCTCATCCTTATCATCGTTTATCTCAATTATTTTGCCTTTGGGTGTTTCGAGCCGGATCGATTTTTTATCGTCGTCGAAAAGCAGCTTCATTTTGCTTCGTGTGATAAACCCTTTTTCATTGTTTTCATCTTTAGCCTTGAAAGGGGAGGGGTTGGCGCTGCTGTTCAACATCCCTAAAATTATGGGATGCCTTGGATCGCCGTAAATAAAGCCTACAACTACTTCATCATTTATTTCGGGTCGGAAAAATGAACCTCTGTCTTTTCCGGCATCCAGAGATGCAACCCTGGCCCACAAACCTTCGTTCATATCCACGGCGGGCAATCGAATTTGAATACGGTCTTCATTTTCAGGATCACCTTCTATCTTGATTACAACTCCTATTTGCAAACCTGTGATGCCTGGTACAAGGCCGGCTGCAGGTTTCTCAATAATGTCCTCTCTATCGTAAAACCAATTTTCGGGTAAACCAAAAAATATTTCAGTTTCCCAGATCGATTTGTCATATGAATTCCTCACTCCTGTTACATAAACATTGCCATTGAACCGTTTTCCGAAACCATTCAGTTTCACAACATGCCCTGGTTTAATCTCGGTCATGCCTTTTACTTTTATTCTCCCGCTACTTTTGGCCATTCTGCTTTTCAGAAGACAAGCATTGCTCCACGACTTCAACTCAGCCGTTTTCAGGTTTCCCGAATGTATGAGGTTAAATTCTTTTACTCCGAAAGCTTCGGCCAGAGTTTCACCTTTGACATTTCCATTTTCCTTGAATTGGATGGATGCTGTATCGGAATCTTCTATTTTTTGGTTCTTATAGTTCCACGAATGGCTTTTTACTTCCTTAATCTGTGTTTGGCCATCCAATTCACTGTCGAATTCAATTACTTCCTTTCCGTAAGTAATTTCTTTGAACGGCTCTTGACCGGTATCGGGCTTTTTGATGATCAGTTTGTTATTGTCAGTAAATACCAGCATAGAATTCATTTCGGCACGTGATACTATAAAATCCCAGTCGGCAACATTGTACTGTACCATTTCCGTATGTTTTACCATGGTATCGTCAATTTCGAGCTCTTTAAATCCCGACTTCTTCAGGATTTCTTCCATAATTTCCGAATCGGTTTTGTTAATGAAATTCTGATTTTTTCTACCAATGGCAAGCTTCACTGATTTATCTTTTGCTTCAATGGTGAGGGTTGAAGTTTTGTTTTTATTTGATCTGATCGTTTGTTTTATGATCATGCCTTTGAAAACGGTTTTTGATTTTCCCTGGTATCCCATCTGAATCTCAAAATCATTTCCCGGAACCAATGAATCGTCCTTGCTGCTGATAGGAAAGTCCTGCTTTGCCGGGTCTCCGTCGACCATCACAATTTTAGCCGACGAAATTTTGTTGAAATATTTCGATACTTCGATGGAAAGAATACTGTATTCCCCGCTCAGAGGTTTGCTATCGGAAAGCAACTTGAAGCTGACCAGGTCAGTAGCTTGTTTTTCGGGCGATATGGATGTGCTATTGCTCATTATTTATATTCCTCATTGTAATCTTTCATAGGGGGAAGGATAAGCTTTATGCCGGGAGGTATATTCCTGAAGTTTTTCAGTTTATTAATTCTGGCAACCTGCATGTAATAAGCAGAATCGTTATATTTAGCCTTAACGATCAACGGTAGCAGGTCTCCTTCTTTCGTCGTTTCATACTTTGTGAGATCAGGAGATTCCAGCCTCGATTTTCTGCCACTTTTCCCCGGACTAATCCTTTCCAGGAAACTGCAATTCACTTTGGCTCTGAGGGGAATCCCGGTTCTGTCGAAAAGGTTATAGGTAACGTTTAAGGACACGAGCACGCATTCGATATAAAAAGTTCCCCATAGCAGTGCAAGATAATTGGGCCGGTGTATGTCTCCGTTGATATTGCACCCGGTTACGTCCCTTAATAATTTTATCCTCTTTTTTACATATTCCTTTTGGTTGCTATCTGGAAGGCTTCCTACGTTAACCCCTGAGCCGTCAATGGTAAATTCGATACTAAATTCGAGTGGCGGAATTTTTTCAAACTGTGGATCTCCACCATCCTGACCTTTAGCTTCGGTCTTTTTGTATTCAATTTTATTATTGACTGTAAAACTGCCCGGGTTGAAATCGACCACAAACTCACCAATTTCGTTTTGCTTCTTTCCGCCTTCGGGGGTGTCGTAGGCAATTATTTTAAGGTTCGCTTCGGGCATTATCGTTCTTTTTTATTTTTTAAAATTTCAAGAATGATTTCGGTGCATTCCCTGATAATATCATCTTTACTGACATTGCTGTCAGTAGGTTTAGTACCATTCAACGGCTTATCGTTTGGCTCCAGAATATTCGCCCTAATGATCATTTCGTTTATCTGAACCGGCATAGTTATTTTCTTCTGAAAAATTGATAAACAAGTTCAATGGTTTCTATCACCAGGGAATTGTCCTGGGCTTTAAAGTCGGAGATAACCCATTTCACGGGGTATGCCTGCATAAATATCCACGAAGAAGTTATTTCATGATTTTCGTTCAGCAGGTAAACATTTACATCTACGGGTTTAAATTCGAAGTCCTGAATGGCATTGGTAAACCAGGCGATCAGGCCGGAATCCTGAAGCATTCCTCTTTTTAAAACGAGGTTATTGAACTTGCCCCTGACAGGCAGGCGATAGGTAAACCTGTTTTCGCCACCTACCTGTAGTTCTTCCGTGCCTATTTCGGCCGTTAAACCAGACACTTCCTGAAAACGGGTATCGGAATCCCCGGAACCTACTCCGGGGAACTCAACCTTAAAATGAAAGCCAACTGGAGGATAATATGCAGGCATTTTAACCGTGAGATTAGTAAATGTTTAGTCTGTTTTCCAGCCTGATTACAATGAACCATCAATCGTTTTGCAATACCAGTCCTTCATGCGCAATTTCAATTGATTCGATTGCAATTTCGTTACCCGAGGCTTTTAAACCGGGCCCTTCAACCTTAACGGGAAAAGCATTGTGAGCTTTCCAGATCATAACAGGTTCATGACTTTCGTTTAGCAGACTAATGGTGAGGTCGCGCCGTTCGATGGTATTTAACTTCACGGTATTGAGCCATTTGAAAAAGTCGTTATCGCCTTTTGAGATGCCACGTTTGAGGGTAATGTTATTGTATTTGTGCATTCCCGGCATTTTAATAGTGGAATAATCGGGACTGGTTCCTTCACGGTATTCAATAAGTTGTACTTCCTGGGTAAGCCCTGAAGCTTCTGAAAACCCAATTTTCATATCTCCGCATTCAACGCGGAAATGAAACACTGGAAGAGGATATACTGCCATATGCTTAATTTAAATTTGTTAACAATTAAGAAACCTGTAACTTATGTGAAAATTTCAGAATGATGAATTCTGCGGGCCTAACCACGGCAAGTCCAATTTCAACGATCATCCTTCCTTCAAGAACATCTTCCTGAGACATGGTTTGGCCTAAGCCCACCCTTACAAAAAAGGCATCGTTGGGTTTGACACCAGCTAAAGCTCCGTCTTTCCATTTCATGATCAGGTAATTTTCGATCATGGCTCTTACTTTCGTCCAGGTATTGATATCGTTGGGCTCGAATACAGCCCAGTAGGTTGATTTTTTAACCGATTCTTCCACCATATTGAAAAAACGGCGGATATTGACAAACCTCCATTCATTATCATTTCCGGCCAGTGTCCGTGCTCCCCATATTTTTGTTCCCTTTCCAATAAAGGATCGTATGGCATTGATGGATTTACCGGCATTGACGTCAATGTTCAGGTCCTTTTGTTCGTCGTCGGTAATCCGGATAACAGGAGCTTTAACATGATTAAGAGGTTCGTTTGCAGGAGCTTTCCAAACTCCCCTGGTATTGTCAACTCTTGCATATACCCCAGCAACAGCCGACGAAGGTGGCAATTCAACGCCTAACTCTTTAATTTTTTGTTTGATCTGATTTTGAGTAGCATTGGGCAAATCAGCAAAACCCTGGGCTCCCGAAGCTGCTGGCGAACCTCTTCTGGCTCTTGGAGGAGCAGTTTCTTCTGGTGCTGGTGCAGCAGTTACTTCAACTACTACAGGAGGAGCAGAAGTTGCTGCCAAAGTTTCCAATGAGCCGGTAACTACAATACTGTTTTCATCATATTTAAATGGTATAGTAGTGCTCAGGTAAGGGAAATAGGCAGCGCCATACTTTGCCTGTTCTGCCGATGCAGCAATTTTTCGAAAATCGTCCGATGCTGCCCTTAAATCGTTATCCGGATTATAAAGTACATCCATGATAACAAAGCGATCTCCCAAATGTCTGCATTGTTCAAGTGCATCAACAATCAAATTGTAATACGTCCCCGCAATCAGATAAGGAGCATCAGGAAAAACCAGCAAAGTAGGTTCGTCTTCTTTACCTATTTCATTCAATGCTGCTTTATAAACCTCATTGGAGGCATTGGCACTGGCATCGAAATTACCGGTTGGAACAATATAACAGGGGCCGCCTCCATTTTCAAAATACAGCTGTACTGCATAATAAAGTACATTTTTCGATCGTTTTGCTGCATCCATGGAAACGCTGATGGAATCGCCCTGAAGAGCTACAGTGATGTTCCGCTCAGGTTGGGCACTTCCAAAATGCAATTCATACTCTACCAAAGAACTGATCCTTCGGGGAACATTTTTTATCCCCTTCTCAGTATAGCCGATAAAAGCAGGGATTGCTGTTTCTACTTCGGCTACGGATGGAGGCAATGTGGCTATCTCTTCCACATACACTCCAGGAGTTTTGTATATTGCCATTTTTAAAGGTTTAATTATTTATAATATGAAAATTCAACCAGATAACTACCGTTTGGTATGCCTATGTATTAATTTGATCGTTTTTCAACATATGTTTAATATGAAATTCCCTTTCAGCAATTGCTTTATGTTCTTCTCCTTCTTTTCCGGTATCAATAGTAATCATCCTCACTTTATATATCACAGAAGGTATGTAACCTGCACTTAACGATGTCCAAATCTGGTTTTGTTGTTCTAATGTGGCGGTATATAATTCCATTAATACCTTTTCTACTTCCTTCGGCAAATCCTCCTCGTTTCCATTATTCCTGACAAAAACATTATTACTCTGAAAGAAACCAACTACCCGCGAAATAAATTTCAAAGCATCATCATAACTCTTATTATAGGCACTGATGAGTATAAATAAATTTAGTTTTATATCGGGTTCCCTTGTGGTATACACCCCGTTTGCTTTCTGAGCCTTAGTTTGGCTTATTTGCCAACCCTGTGTTTTAAAATTTTTTTCCTCTTCAATATTGATCAGGGAAATTGAATTCAGAAAAGTTGCTCCCTTGTTACTGTCGTTATTCGTCCATGGGTTTGAAAGAACCACAATAGGTTCAGCATTTCTCCGAACCTCCGACAAGGAAGAATTAAGCTTATTCTTTATAAAATTTAAAATTTCATAAATCATTGTAATCAGTAATAGGGTTATTCCAGAAATACAGTTTCAATAAAATTAAAGTCCAATTATGAAAAATTGGGTATTACAAAATTTACTTTTAACGGATTAACGATCTTTAAAAATCAGGGGTTTTATTATTCCCCGTGAACATGAAAAGAAATATTATTAAGAATGATTCTAAATACAAAATTAACGCTATTCAATTGACATATCAAAATATATTTTTAATTTTTAAAAATATATTTAAAAATTATTTAATT
>Ga0105046_10016540_pt1 | contig 11320 bp, 12 predicted proteins | sample MAT03_FD_78385 | JGI IMG/M metagenome (GOLD analysis project Ga0105046, IMG submission 78385) | Freshwater microbial communities from Lake Fryxell liftoff mats and glacier meltwater in Antarctica - MAT-03 (megahit assembly) | ecosystem: Environmental > Aquatic > Freshwater > Ice > Liftoff...
CCGGATCCAACGCCGGACGAACAAAAAAACGTTCCCGTCGAAGGAACGTAATTAAACATTCAGAGGACATAAGGCGGTTCGGCGAGCGTACCTCGACCCTCTTTGCAGCACTTCGCCGACAGCGGGCATTGAACCCAACCACGGCTGTCGATACGTCCCGCACGCCACGGATCGCAACTCTGCCGCACCTCAGAATGCGATTGTAAGACGTCATATACTTGCTGCTCGGCAATTCACCGTCTCGGTTTTGGCGGGCCCATCAATTCATCGAAACCGAATGACACGACTGTAGTGATCCCCAAAAAGCCTGCTATTACGATCATCACTAGCGCCAGGAAACTCCATGACTGGGTGAACTGTCTCCACTCATCTGACGGCTTGTTGATTCCGAGCGAAACGCGTCGCCGCGCAGCCCAGATGTATCCGATATACACTCCCAAGGCACCTACAGCGACATGGAGTGAGAGCGCAGTGGGACTATGGTAGTCATTATTATTTACGGCAAGGACAATAGTAATTACCGCTGCCACTACGCTTGCAATGAGGAAGCCGACAAACGCACCGAAGAAGAGCGATGGTGCCGACGTTTCAGGTTCTAGGTGTTCCACTCGGACCTCGCGAAAACCGAAGCCGCCGAACTGGTGATTAGCCCAACCGGCGCCGGTAGGCTATGCAAGCGCCGGCAGGCTATCACGTCGCGCCGGCAGCGTATCACGGCGCCGGTTGGCCTATTTCCCGGAAGTGTAACCCTACCGGCGCGAGGTTTCAAACGAATTTTATCTTGTGACGAAATTATACTTATGTATACCACTCTTTGCACGTTGGGCGAGCGGCAGGAATTGATCCGTCGTAGCCGCGTTCGCCAGAACGCGGGCTCGCCGAATCCCGCGTTCTGGCGAACGCGGCTACGATATTAATCTCCTTCTGCCGGTCACCTTTTCTAATCTCCACCTGGAGGCGTCATGTCTGCCCCGAATGACGTCGTGAACTCGCCCGTTCCCCGGCCGGTAACCGGCCCGAAGCTTCTGGATCAGTTTCGCAAGTTGGCTCGGCAGCATGGCAGCCGGCAATCCCTCCGAATCGTACCGACTCATCTATCTTTCCACCTTAAACCCGCGGCCCTGGCAATTGGCACACACGCCGCAGGGGTGCGCCTCCGGGTCATCCAGGGCCCGGGCCAAGAACTCCATCAGGCAGCCGCGTTGATCGAGGTATTCGCCCATCTGCGTCAACTCGTCCCGTCGCCTACGGATCGTCTCTTGAATCCGGTTGTAGTCGGGTTTCCATTCCCAGGCGGTTCGCTCGTAGCGCGGTTCGGCATCGGCGGTTGAGACGGCGATCGCCTCTTCCACATGCAGGAACTTGAGTACGCGCTCCAGATCGTCGCCCGGAATCTTCAACGACGCACTCAATTCATCGAAGGTTTGCTTGCCCGTCTTGTCGAGATTCCGGAGCAAGCGCGTGGCCACGTCCATCGGCGGGAAGGCGTGGGCAATGAAGTGTTCGTGAATCGACCGGTCCTCTTCACCCGCGAGCAGGATGCCATATGACTTGTCGATGGCTCGGCCCGCCCGGCCGACTTGTTGGTAATACGTGGCCAGCGATCCGGGCATCTGGAAGTGAATGACGAATCCCAGATCAGGCTTGTTGAAGCCGCTGTCGAGCGCGGTCGTCGCCGCCAGGGCCTTGACCTCGTTGTGGCGCAGGGCCATTTCGAGAGCCGTCCGTTCGTCCGCTTTCAGTCCGCCGTGATAGGCTTGCACGTTCAGGCCCTGCCGGCTCAATCCCGCGGCCACGCGTTCCGTATCGGCAACCGTCAGACAAGCGATCAGGCCGCTGCCGGGGAAGAGGTGCAGGTTCCGCCCCAGCCAGGCCAGCCGGCCCGCGGGATCGGGGATACACAGATTCTGTAAGCGGATGGTCGTGCGGACGAGCGGCCCACGGATGAGCAGGGGTGCGCTGCCGAGCACGGTCCCGATCTCGCCCACCATCTGGCGATTGACGGCCGAGGTCGTCGCCAGCAACGGCACATCGGGCGGACAATCGCGCAGCCATTTGCCAATGCGGCGATAATCGGGTCGAAAGCCGCCGCTTTCATCCGCGAGGAGATGAGCGTCGTCGATCACGACGAGTCCGAGCCGGGCACGGATCAAGGGCCAGATCGTCTCGCGGAACGGTTCGTGCCCGAGAAGTTCGGGCGAGATGAGCAAAAGGTCAAACGCATCGCGTTCCAGACCGTGCACGACACGCGGCCACTCGTCCCGGTTCTTTTCGTACAAGTTGGCGAACTGCAAGCCGAGTCTCGACGCCTGGCGAATCTCTTCCCGCACCCGCGAACGGCGGGAGGCGATCCAGAGGGCCGGCCCTGCTTTGGCGAAGCGTCGCAACTTCACGGCCAGGAGGGCAACGAGATTCTTCCCCCAGCCGTGGCGTTGGACCAGGAGCACCCGACGTTGTTGCTCAACGATCGCTTCCAGCGTACGCCATTGATCGCGGCGGAAGTCGGCCTGCGGGCCGAGGAGCGATCGCAAGTAACTCTGGGCTCGATTGAACATGACGGGGCTTCAAACTGCTCACTCAACAGCAAGAATGTAGAAAAATGAGAAGGAACCACGAATCAAACGAATCACACGAATCGAAACCAGGGGATCGGAGATCGGACCTATCTCAGTTGAGTGCTGGTTTTCTCTGCTGCCTCATTCGTCCGATTCGTGTGATTCGTGGTTCCATTCTTGGCGGCTGTGGGCGAGAACAGCGTTCAGGGCTACTTCTTGTATTCGCGCACTTTGACGTTGCGGAGGGCCACCGGACCGTGGTCGCCCTGGAAGAGCAGCGGACCGACGGCCATTTCTTTCTTCACGTAGTTGTGGCCGGTCGGCGTCGCCATCTCCTGGTTTTCGTGAATGATCTGGCCGTTCAACTTCGCCAGCACGATCTTGGCGTTGGTCGTCTTCGCGCCAGCGGAGTCGAACCGCGGAGCGAGGAAGATCACGTCGAGCGACTGCCATTCGCCGGGGGCCTTGCAGGCGTTGACTTTGGGTCCGATGCCCTTGTCGATGTGGTGATACTTCGGCTTCAATTCCGCACGCGGGTAGATGCCGCCGCAGCCGTCGCCCTCGAGCTTCTCCTTGCCGAAACTGTCGCACAGTTGGATCTCGTAATGGGCGTGGAACTTGACGCCGGAGTTCGAACCGGTCGGCATGCAGAATTCCATGTGAAGTTCGATGTCGCCGAAGGTCGCTTTCGTCAACAGGTCCTTGGCGTTCCCCTTCTCGCCATTAATGAGGATCCCCTTGCCGGGAATGAACGCGAGTTTCTTCGGGTTGGCCTCGCTCAGCTTGACCGCGTCGGTGAATGCCCAACCTTCGTACTTGCCATCGAACGCTTCGCCGGCCAGCAGATTGGTCCAGGGCGTCTCGTCGGCCGCGCGGGTTTGGCTAACCACGCCAATGACCAGAAGACAGATTGCGATGCGTGTCATGAGAGGAACTCGTCAGATGTCGGGGGAGGGATACGGAACAATCTTAAGCGAGGCGGCCAAGTTCGACCAGAAGTTCCGAAGCGGATCGAGCCCCTGGCAGGCGTTTGGTTTTATACGCTTGTATATCATTAAATGGTCCCAGCACCTCGTTCAGCTCCCACAAGAACAGTTTGGAGGCCTGAATTTGAGGGTAATTCCCGCGACGCGGACCAATTGTTTTGCTCGGATCTAAACCGTGTTCTACAATTCGGGTGCCCCAAAAGACTACACTGATAGTGTCAGGGTCGGAACGTGCTATACTTGCTTACGGGGTTCTCGGGCCGGACGGCGGAGACTACCGGCATTTTGGGGACGGGGAGGCCGGGGCCATGAAACAACCAGTCCGCCTGCGCGGCATTAGCGGCGATGTCAAAGGCAAGCTTTGGGAATCTGATAATCTGCTGCGCGCCGGCCGTCTCGGAACGCTCGAAATCGTCCTCGATGATAGCTCCGTCAGCCGCCGCCATGCCGAAGTTCGCAATATCGAAAATGGCTGGTGGGTTCGCGACCTCGATAGCACTAACGGCACTTACGTCAACGGCGTCCGTCTCGGCAATGGCGAACGCCAGCTTCATGCCCGCGACATCATTCAGTTCGGCAAAGTCGCGATGATGGTCGAGATCGTCGAGCCGGCCGAGACGCCGAACGGCCCCGCATCCGATCAAATTCTTGTTGAAGCATCCACCAGTTCTTCGTGGGAAGAAGGCTTCCAGCGCCTCGCGTTCGATCGCAATCACTGCCCGCGCGCCGGCGATCAGTTGATGGCCCTCCTCCGGGCCGGCCATCACCTTGTGACCACCGAAAGCGAAGACGAGCTTCTCCATTCGATTCTCAACGATTCCGTGTCGGTGCTCGACGCCCAGCGCGGCGCCATCGTGTTAGCCGACGCTCCGGACGGTAGTCTGCGCCTGCGGGCGTTGGCATCCGGCAAAGGCGAGGCACCGGGCCGTTTCCACTTCAGCAAGAAACTCGCCCAGCGTTGCTTCAGCCACGGCCAGTCGATCCTCTGTTGTTCCGTTGAGGACGATGCCGAACTCAAAGGCGCTGTCAGTATAGCCGACGGTGCCATGGCCTCGGTTCTTTGCGTCTTGCTGCGAACACCCCGCAAGCGACTCGGCGTTCTCCATCTTGATCGCAGTTACTGGCAGAAGGCGTTCACGGAAGATGATCTTCATCTGGCCGACGCCCTGGCCGCCCATGTGTCGGCCGGCATCGAAATGGCCAGCCTGCTCCGCCGACAGCGCGACCTGTTCCTGAATACGATCACAATCCTGGCCCAGGCGGTTGAACTCCGCGACGAGTACACCGGCGGCCACACCGCCCGCGTAACCAATTACTCGCTGCAACTGGCGAAGAAGCTCGACCTCTCCGCCAAGGACATCGACCTCATCCGCATCGGCACACCGCTGCACGACATCGGCAAGATCGGCATCGACGACGAGATTCTCCGCAAGCCGGGCAAGCTCAGCGATGCCGAGTACGAGATCATGAAGACGCACACGGTCAAAGGCGCGGCGATTATCTCGACCATCCCCGACCTGCACCCCATTATCCCGATCGTCCGTTCGCATCACGAACGCTGGGACGGCCGCGGCTACCCGGATAAACTAGCGGGCGACGCGATCCCGCAACTCGCCCGCATCGTCGCCGTGGCCGATGCCTTCGATGCGATGACTTCCAACCGGCCGTACCATCAGGATAAAAAGGGCCGCCCGCCCGAGGTGGCGTTCGAAGAAGTGCGCAGCATGGCCGGCAAACAATTCGACCCCGACTGCGCCAAGGCGTTCCTCGAGATCCAGCAGGAAATCACGGAAGCGATGAGCTCGAACCGGCAGACGACGTTCTTGCAGGTGCGGTGAGGCAGTTGTGGGACAAGCCTGGAGGCTTGTCCCACGTAGCCGTAGCCGGGCGCCCAAACCCTATGGACAAACCTGGAGGTTTGTCCCACAACTCTAGTGGGATAAGCCTCCAGGCTTGTCCAAATTCACACATCGCGGAAGCCCCAACATGCGTGAAACATTCGTTGTTCGCCATCGGCATCTTCCACACTGGGATGTGCCTGGCGGGAGCTACTTTGTCACGACCTGCCTTGATGGGAGCATTCCCGCCCAGGGACTTTTGGATTTGGCCAAGTACGTGAAGGAATTGGCGTCTCGTTCGCGACCGGAGCATGTTTCGCCGGCAGAACATGAACGCAATCTCTGGAAACTGCACTTCGCCCGCATGGACGGGTGGTTGGATCGACAGCCAGCGTCGCGTCACTTGGAAAACCCGGCGCTAGCGCAGCTTGTCGTCGATTCGTTATTCTATTTCGCGGGCGTTCGCTACGATCTGTTTGCTTATTGTGTCATGCCCAGCCATTATCACTGGGTCTTCCGTCCTATCGACGCGTGGGTCGCGTCGATCGATACATTGCTGGGGGAGAAGGTGCGTACGGCACGGGAGCGCATTGGGCATTCGGTCAACACGTACACGGCAGGCAAGTGTAATGGCCTTTTGAATCGGCATGGCGCCTTCTGGCAGCACGAATCTTATGATCACTGGATTCGCGACGCCGACGAGTTCAACCGCATTATGGAGTACATCGAGATGAATCCGGTCAAGGCTGGCCTGGTTGCCCGACCGGAAGAGTGGCGATTCTCCTCGGCTTTCTTGCGAGCCCAAGCCAAGCTTCCGCCTGGCATCCCCTTGATGAAACCTGTGGGATAAGCCTGCAGGCTTGTCCCACATCACTTGTGGGATAAGCCTGCAGGCTTATCCCATATTTTCTTGGACAAGCCCAGAGGCTTGTCCCACGTTCCTTCCCAATCCGACTACCGGTTATCGCGCACATAATAAACCGGTTCGCTGAAACGGCTCTTGGCGATCGTCTCGGCCGTCACTCTCTTTCGACCTCCGTACATGCCGCCGTAGGTTCCTGGCGTGTTCGACTTGCGGATGACGCCGACGCGTTCGAAGCCCGCTCGTTCGAAGAACGGGTTGGCGTGGCCCATGGCCGAGAGCGTTTCGATCCAATTAACCGGGCAGGTCTCACAGGCGCGGCGGACGAATGCGGCTGCGATCCCCGCCCCCCGGTAAGTGGGATGCAGCACGACGCGGGAGAGGAGCCAGAGCTGTTTGTTCATCGCTTGCATCGCGATTCTTGAGCGGGCGCCTTTGAGACCAAAGTACCGCGAGCGCAAGGTCAAGGCAGCCGCGGGAGTCGCGAAGACACAGATGCCGATGGCGACGTTCCCATGCCAGAGGACGACGACTCGTTTGACGTAGGCGAGGTGATGGCTGCGGTAATGCCACCGAGCGAAGGGCGGCCAGTCGGCTCGGGAACCCTCCGAGAGCCAAAGCTCGTTCGCGAAGCTGACCGGTTTTTTTTTAAGGGCTCGCGCCGTGTCTCGACCTGCCCTTCCCCCAAACAACGCACCCACAAATCCGGTTGCAGGTCGTCCGTCAGGTCTTCGTGTGTGGTGGCCAGCAATATTCCTTTGCCGGTGCGCGTCACCAGTTTGCGCAAGTTGAAGGCCAGCACCTTCGCCAGCGTGCGGTCGAGATAAGCCGCGAACTCGTCGGCCATCAAATATGAAGCAGGCGATGCCAGGGCGAACGCGAGACGGAAGCGGTAACGCTGGCCATCCGACAGTTCACGCGGCGAGCGCAATAGCAATCGCGCCTCCGAGAGTCCACACGCGGCCAAGAGATCAAGCCGTTCGTTCACCGCTCCCGGCAACGCATCGATCAACGGCGCATCGGGAAGTTCCAAACTCATGGCATCGATCGCGGCCAGTTGCTCGCTAGATTCACGAAGAATGGACGACTTGCCGCTCCCGGAAGGCCCGGTGAATAAAACCAGATCACCCGGACGAACGTCGAGGCGCAACTTTTCCGCGACCAAGTGCGGCGGCTCCGTACCGGACAGGCCGAACAGGTCGGCCGCCTGCCCGGTCGCCAGGCTCCGGCGCGCGGGGCGAAATTCGTAACGGATGGTGATGGGTTCGAGCATGGGAGAATTTCCTTGATGATTGGTGGAAGGCGAGCCGAGCCGCGTAAGCGGCCGGGTATCCGAGAGTTGTTCCATTTCACATACCCGGCGTACGCCGCTCGGCTCGCCCAGAAGTGTCATCGAGCTGCAGTCATCACCATGCCCGCGGCTCGCGCGAGCCGAACAAAAACTCCGCGCCCGTCGCGGCGGCATCGAGCAGATCATCATGTTCGCCGGTGGGGAATGTCGTCATCTCATCCCACAATTCTTGTTGCCCGGGGTCGACTCCTCCGGTCGGCGCCCCTTTCAGCAGAAACGTGCCGTTATGAACGGCAATGCTGAACGACGAGACGCGGGCGTCCTTGTCCCGGCTCTGCTGGATTCCCTTGATTCGTGGCCCGAACGACGAGTGCCGGACGAGCAGATCCATGATGCCCTTGAAGGCGGCGTTGCTCTCGAAGAGAATCACGTCGGGCTGCCAGCGGCGATCGGCATCGGCGATGAGATTGACGAGATCGGGGGCCGACACCCGCCGCGCGATTGCTTCAAGGCAGTAGACCGTATTCGGGTGCTTCAAGCCCAGTGTCACGAGTGCCGAGGCATCCGCGCGGGCATGAGTCGAGACCGCGGGATCGACTGAGAGGATCGTTCGTTCGAACGGAACTTCGTCCCGCCAGAATTTAATCCACTCGGGCCGGACGGCGGCTTCATCTTCCGCCAACGGCAGCAGGCGATAGCCGCGCGTGAAGGAAGTAACGCCGATTTCGCGTCGGCGTGCCTCGAGCGCCGCTGTCGGCCAACGTTCGGGCCAGATCGGTTCCAGGTTCTCGCCAATCGCTCGGCGGAAGTGCGCGAAGGCGTCGTTCCGTTTCAATTCGCTATTCAGATCGTTGCGATGCCAGGGGGTGAACAGGTTCCAGCAACGGCCGTCCGGTTCGAGCAGGTTCATCAAATTATCGCGGAAGTAGGCCTTGATGCGTTCGCGCTCGGCCTGGCTGGAAATGGATCGAACATCGACGATGTCATCGCAAATGAGCAGATCGGCCCGGGTGCCGGTGAGCGAGGCGCCGACGCCGATGGCGGTTACACTCGGGCCGATGACATTGGCCGGCCGGCGGATCGTGAAGCGCGTCGCACTCCAGGGCAACGCGGGCCTCAGGTCGGGAAAGACGAGCCGTAAACGTGGGTTCGCGTGGATGGCATCCTTGATGAATCGCCCGCGTTCGGCGGCGACGGCTTCCGTCGCGCAGACGACTTTGACGCGTAAGCTGGCGTCTCGGCCGAGTTCCCAGAGGATGCGCGAACAGACCTGCATGCTCTTGCCATGATCGCGGGGAAGTTCAATCAGCGCCTGCCGATGGTTGAGCAGAAAACGTTGCAAGTCCCGGTGAATTTGCCCCTGCCGCAACCGCTTGCTAGTCGGGTCGGTGAAGCAGAGTTCAAGAAACTGGTTCGGGTCGATCCGGGCCTGGCGGGCTTTCCGACGGAGCGCCAGCGCCGCCAGGAGACGGCGCGGATCCGTCGAGCAGGTCGGTGATATGGGCATCAAGCTCGGCGTCATTGATCTTCTCCACCTCGTCGGCCAGCCGAACGGCCTCGCTCGACGGGTTCTCTTCACCTTTGGTTGCGCTGCGATACTCCAACTTGCGCTTCGCGATTTTCAATTGCAGAAGCATCTTCACTCCGTCGCGGCGAATCTGATCTTTTTTTGAACGCATCATAGCTCGAAGAAAATGCATGCCCTCGGCATCAATCTCGTCCTCGACTTGCACGAGCGCCCTGGCGTAGGCCAGCTTCCAAGCCGCTTCATGTTCGCGCGGCCAGGCCTGCACACGCCTGAGGTGGCAGCCCAGTTCCGTGGCCACGGAACTCCACGAAGCGCCCGACGCCCGCATCATCGCGGCGCGGCGGATCAATTCGGGCATGTTATTTATGCGTTTCGGCATGGGAGGTCATCGTTTGACATGAGAAGTCAGATCGAACTCGCCGATGAGTTCATCAAGCCGGGCGGCCACGGCATCGTAGGTTTCCGCATCCATCTCGAGCGTCACGGTCACTTCGGTCGCGGATTCCTCGTCGTCGTCCGCGTCTTCGTCTCGTTCCAGGCGCAACTGGCTCAGCGTCTTTTCATCGAAGCCGGTCATCTCGAACTCGGGGAGATCTTCCAGTTCGGTCAGGATCTCGGTGAGTTTCGTCGTGTCGAAACGGCCCTGGGCTTCTTGATTGTTCAGCACGATATTGAGGGCTTTTTCTCGGGTCGCGTCAAGCCGGACGACCGAGACCGGCACTTCGATGACGCCGAGCTTGCGCAAGATGCGCAGCCGGGCGTGGCCGCCAACGATGTGGCCGGTGGTCTCGTTCCAGATCAGCGGCTCGACGAGACCGAAGTCGCGGAGGCTGGCTTCCAACTTGCGGAGAGCGGCATCAGAAGATTTGAGTCGTTGCCGGGGGTTGTACGGCGCCGGGCGCAGTTGCGCAAGCGGCATGACGCGAACGTCGAGAGTGGCATTCATGGGGTGGACCGTTTGAAAGAAGTGGGAGCGTTGAAGTGCAAGAAACTTGTACGATCCAAATTGGGATCTGTCAAGAAAATCCCGCCGCTTGCGGCGTCGCGCGAGCGGCGACGGCACTTGACCTATTCGTCATTCACCATTGCGCGTAAGATGGCGGAACTTTATTCTTCCATCACGCGACGGACTCCCCATGAGCAAGTTGGCACTCGTCACCGGCGGCGCCGGGTTTATTGGCTCCCATCTCGTTGATGCATTGGTCGCTCAGGGCGACCCCGTTCGCGTTCTTGACGATTTCAGCACGGGGCTCGAGTCGAATCTCGCCCATCACGGGTCACGCATCGAGATTATTCGCGGTTCCATCACCGACCCGGCCACTGCCGCCCGCGCGGTGGCTGGGGTCGACGCCGTCTACCATCTCGGAGCGCTCGCTTCGGTTACCCGGAGCATCGAGAATCCGCCGCTCTCCCATGCCGCTTGCGCCACGGGCACTCTCATCATGCTCGATGAAGCACGCAAGGCCAAGGTCCGCCGAATGGTGTTCGCGGCCAGTTCCAGCGCCTACGGCGGCGCCTCCAACGAGACCGGCCAGAAGGAAGATCAACCGCTGGCAGCACTCTCACCGTACGCCGCCGCCAAGTTGGCCGGTGAGTTCTACATGCAGGCCTTCGCGGCCTCGCTGGGGATCGAAACCGTTCGCCTGCGCTTCTTCAATATCTTCGGCCCCCGCCAGCGCTCGGATAGTCCGTACTCCGGGGTGATCGCCATCTTCACCGCGATGATGAGCAAAGGCCAGGCGCCGACCGTCTATGGCGACGGAATGCAATGCCGCGACTTCACCTACGTGGCCAACGCCGTGCAGGCCATGCGGAAGGCGGCAGCCGTTCCGGGAATCTCGGGGAACGTGTACAACGTGGGAACCGGCCGAAATGTGACAGTGCTCGATCTCGTCGCGGCGCTCAATCAAGTATTGGGAACCAAGTTGACCGCCTTGCACGGACCGCCGCGGGCCGGCGACCCCCAGTTCTCGCTGGCCGACATTTCACGAACGAAAGCCGAACTCGGCTTTGAACCGGATGTGACCTTCGAAGATGGTCTGCGGCGAACGCTCGAATGGTATCGAGAGCAATAACCCGTTAGCCGCGCCGCGTAGTCTTCGAAGCGTAGGGCGTGAGGCGCCCGGGCTGAATGCCAAGGGGTCGGGAGTCGTTTATTTTGACTCCCGACCCCTTTTTTCGCCCCCCCCAGCCCCGTTCACGGGGCTGAAGAATCGATCGCAGACGAACGCCTTCGCCGGATCCAACGCCGGACGAGCAG
>Ga0105046_10016541_pt1 | contig 11319 bp, 13 predicted proteins | sample MAT03_FD_78385 | JGI IMG/M metagenome (GOLD analysis project Ga0105046, IMG submission 78385) | Freshwater microbial communities from Lake Fryxell liftoff mats and glacier meltwater in Antarctica - MAT-03 (megahit assembly) | ecosystem: Environmental > Aquatic > Freshwater > Ice > Liftoff...
CTGGCGGCGAAGGTCAGCTGGCGGGATAGCGCCAGGCCCCTGTCGCCCCTGTCGCCCCTGTCCTTACAGCGGGATGATAGCTTTATCGGGGAAGCATGGCTTGAGGTTGGGCCAACCCACGTATTCAATCCTGATTGCCGGGGCAGGCGCGTCTCCACGAGGTTTGGCAGCTTATGACCAACACGGCGTTGGCGGGCCTCGCAATCTGGATCGCGGCGGCCCGAAAAGACCTGCGGCTGGCAAGCGCGCTTGGCCTTGTCATCCACATCGCGTTCTTGGCGGCCCTCGTTGCGGCTCCAGCCTATGGCGAAACGATGCGCCCTAGCGAAGGCGGCGCATTGACCATCGGCGGGATCAACATCGCAGTGGTCATCATGGTCGTCGCCACCATCGGCCTGCTCACGCTGTTTATCAGATCTTTCGCCAGCACAGGCCAGGCACCACAAACGGACAAAGTAATCCCGTGATCAGCTCTGATCACCTGATGCGGATGATCCGGCACGGTGAAACCGATCCGGGGTTTTCACAAATAATCTCGCTAAAGGCCCTCTCACCCCCGCACCCCCAACCGCCGGTAACTCAGCGCCTCCGCCACATGGATGCGCCCCACCCCCTCCGCGCCCGCCAAGTCCGCTATCGTCCGTGCGACCCGCAATATCCGGGTGTAGCCGCGCGCTGAGAGCCGCATCGCCTCTGCCGCGTGCGCCAGCAGTTTGCGGCCAGCCTCATCAGGGGTAGCGACGTTTTCGAGGAGGTCGCCGTCGATTTCGGCATTGGTGCGCGCGGTATGGCCAGTGTAGCGCGCGGTTTGTCGGTTGCGGGCTGCGGCAACACGCGCTGCGACTTCGGCGCTACCCTCTGCCGGGGGTGGCAGGACGAGATCGGCGGCGCTGACGGCTTGCACTTCGACGTGAAGGTCTATTCTGTCCAGCAAAGGCCCGCTGAGTTTCGCCTGATAATCCCCGGCACAGCGCGGGGCGCGACTGCAGGCCAGCGCGGCATCGCCCAAGTGGCCGCAGCGGCATGGGTTCATCGCCGCGATCAACTGCACCCGCGCAGGAAAGGTCACATGGCTGTTGGCGCGGGCGATGCTGACCTCGCCCGTTTCCAGCGGCTGGCGCAGCGAATCAAGCACACCACGCTGAAATTCGGGCAGTTCGTCAAGGAACAGCACGCCAAGGTGGGCGAGGCTGACTTCGCCCGGCCGCACGCGCAGGCCACCGCCGACCAGCGCGGGCATGGATGCCGAATGGTGCGGGCTGCGGAACGGGCGCGCGCGGACCAGCCGACCCCCTTCAAGCTTGCCCGCGACCGAGGCAATCATTGATACCTCAAGTGCCTCTGCCGGAGTCAGGTCGGGCAGGATGCCGGGCAGACAGGCCGCCATTAGCGATTTACCCGAACCCGGCGGACCGGACATGATCAGATTATGACCGCCCGCCGCCGCGATTTCCAGCGCACGTTTGGCGACCTCCTGCCCCTTGACCTGTTTCAGGTCGACGCGGCGGACGGGGGGTTCGACCACGCCCGGTTGCGGCGCGGGGAGCAGCGCGTGGCCCTTGAAATGGTTGAGCAGCGATAACAGGTCGGGCGCGGCGAGCACCTCGACATTGCCTGCCCATGCCGCCTCTGACCCCTGCGCGACGGGGCAGACGAGGCCCTTGCCCTCTGCCCCGGCGTGCAATGCCGCGAGCAGCACGCCAGGCGAGGCGGCAACGCGGCCATCAAGGCCTAGTTCCCCCACCACGACATAGGCGCTGAGGGTTTCGGCATCGACCACACCCATCGCGCCGAGCAAGGCAAGCGCGATGGGCAGATCATAGTGCGACCCTTCCTTGGGCAAGTCTGCGGGCGACAGGTTGACGGTAATCACCTTGGGCGGCAGCGACAGGCCAATGGCGGACAGCGCGGCGCGGACACGTTCACGGCTTTCCCCCACCGCCTTGTCCGGCAGGCCGACGATGATGAATTTGGGCATGCCGGGGGTGATCTGGCACTGCACTTCCACCCCGCGCGCTTCGAGGCCGAGATAGGCGGTGGTGGAAACGATTGCGACCATGATGCTCCCAACTTGCCCTGCGCTAACTTTGTGCCACTTTTGTTCCTGCTGGCATAGCGGCAGTTTGCAGGTGCGGTCGAGTCGTTTTTTCGGAGGGGCCACAACAAAGCGGCGCGCGCTGCCGGGATGGCGAAAATGATGTCGCCCGATTTCATGGACCCGCGCATGGATCAGAAAACCAACCCGACGCCGTTCGATGGCAAACGCATGATTTTTGGCAGCTTTCCACCGGTGGTCGACAGGGCTGCAGAGGACGCCGAGGGGTTCTGCCAAAGGCTGGGCCGCATGCGCGGATCAGCCAGCAATGCGGCATAAAGCCGGGAATTATACCAACAAGGTTAACTGCGGAGTTACCGCGAGTCTTCGGCATCCGTTGACGGCCATGCGCGTAGGCGCGTGGGATGGTTGCAAACCTTTCCTTGATGCGCACCGCGCTGGTGGCCCTGTTTGCGGCGACGCTGGCGTTTGCACCCGCGCGCGCGGCAGATGGGCTGAACCTTTCGGTCGAGGCGACCATCTCCTATGACATTGTCGAAGATGACCTTGCCGAAGATAACGGGGGTGATCACGATTGGGCTGAGAACGGTGCCGCACAGGAAACCGGCGCGGTGCAGCGTCATGCGGCCTCCCCCGCCCCCGCCCCCGCCCTCACCCGTGACACGCGCGAAGGTCGGCGCTTTGGCCCCTTTACCGTGGTCGATGGCACCACCGTACGCATGGTCGGCGGCGTCGGCAGTGCGACGCCGCGCCAGTTCGCGGCAATGCTCGCCGCGCATCCGGGGTTGAACCGGATTGAACTGCTCGATTGCCCCGGCAGCCTGGACGAGGACGCCAATCTGCGCCTGGCCCGCGCCATCCGCCGCGCAGGATTTGCCACGCATGTGCCCGATGGCGGGTCGGTGAGGTCAGGCGCGGTTGAGCTGTTTCTGGCGGGCGTCACCCGCAGCGCCGCGCCGGACGCCGAATTCGCCGTCCACAGCTGGCGTGATGAAAGCGGACTGGAAGCGCGCGATTATCCAGCGGGCGACCCGGTCCATGCCGAATATCTAAGCTATTACCGTGAGATGGGGATGGACGACAGCACCGCCCAGGCATTTTATGCGATGACCAACGCCAGCGGGTTTGATCAGCTTCATTATCTGACACGGGCGGACATGGCACGGTATGTCGCGCTAAATTGACCTTTGGTCGCCGGGCGTCCTTGCCGAACGCAGCAACGGTCCCACATTGCACAGATGGCCCACCGCTCGCTTTATCAACGCCTTCGCCAGAATGCTGTGGTGCGATTGTGCCTGTTCGGGTTTGGCGTGCTATGCTTGGTTCTGACACCAATCATTGGCATTCTGCCGGGGCCGGGCGGGCTGATTTTGCTGCCGGTTGGCCTTGCGCTGGTGTTACAAAACAGTCTTTGGGCGAAACGCGTCTATGGCCGGTTCAAGCGCAAGCATCCCCGCTATGCCGCCTGGGCCGACCGGATCATGCGCCGCCCCAGCGCGGCGCGGCGGCGTGCGCAGGACAGGATTAACGAAGCAAAGGATGGTAATTGACTTTCACAGACGAGGCCCGTATCGGACCGGGAATTGGCGGCCGCCCCCGATTGGCGGCCCTTTTTCGTTGAAACGACCGATTCGATTCGGACCAAGTTATTTTTTGAGGAAACCGCGATGAAGCGCACTTATCAACCCAGCTGCCTAGTGCGCAAACGGCGTCACGGTTTCCGTTCACGCAAGGCAACCGTTGGTGGCCGCAAGATTCTTGCCGCCCGCCGCGCGCGCGGCCGCAAAAAGCTGTCGGCCTGATCACGCCATCGTCGGACGGCGCCGTGCTGCGCCAGATGACAGCGCGGCGTGACTTTCTGGCCGCCAATCGCGGTCTGCGTTTTCCTAACCCTGGATTTGTCCTGCTCATCCGTCCGCGCGGCGATGATGACAGGGCGCTGGGCATGGGTTTTACCGTTAGCAAGAAAGTCGGCAACGCCGTCACCCGCAATCGGATGAAACGGCGGCTGCGCGCACTTGCGCGGGCCGCGCTGCCCACGGGCGGATTTGCCGGAGCGGATCATGTGCTGATCGGGCGGCACGGCGGCAACGACATTGGCTTTGCCGAACTGCAACAGCAGCTTGATGGTGCGCTGGCCCGCGCCGCGAAAAAGCTTGGCCCCAAGACCCCGATAACGCCATGATCGCCCGCTTGCTGATCCTGATTGCCCGCGGATGGCAAATCGGTCCTTCACGCATCCTGCCCCCCACCTGCCGCTATAGTCCGTCGTGCAGTGCCTATGCCATCACGGCCCTGTCACGTTATGGCGCGATGAAGGGTGGCTGGTTGGCGATAAAGCGGCTATTGCGCTGCCACCCATGGGGCGGTCACGGCCATGACCCGGTGCCGTAGCGGCGTCCGGTCCCCAGATATTGAAGCGAAGAGAGAGCGATAAGCGTGGACGACAAACGTAATCTGATCACCGCCATCCTGCTGTCGGTGTTGATCCTGATCGGCTGGAATTTTGTGGCCGAGCGTTTCTTTCCCAAGCCGCCGCCGGTGCAGGCTGCATCAAAGAGTGCGGCAGGTTCGGCCACTGCGCCCGCCACAAGCACAGGCGAGCTCGCCGCGCCGACCGCCGCCACAACCGGTGCCGCCGCGCCCGCGCCAACCGCACAGACGCAGCGCAGCCTGGCTGTCGCACTGACCGATGGGCCACGGGTGGTGATTGCCACGCCAAAGCTGAAAGGCTCGATCAGCCTGATCGGCGCGCGGATCGACGACATCACCCTGACCAATTACCGCCAGACGGTTAAGGATGATGCCCCGCCCGTGCGCCTGTTCGCGCCAAGCGGCACCCGACAAGCCTATTTCGCCAGCGTCGGGTGGACCGGCAGCGGCGTTGCGGTGCCCGACCAGCAAACCTTGTGGACCGCAAGCGGCGCCAAGCTGACCCCGCAAGTGCCGGTCACGCTGAGCTGGACGAACCCCACCGGCCAGACCTTTCGCATCGCTTACAGTATTGACAAGGATTACCTGGTCACGGCCAAACAGACCGTCACCAACGCGGGCACAGCCCCGATCAGCGTCGCCAGCTATGCCTTTGTCAACCGGCGCGGCAAACCAACCCATCACGAGGATATCGACAGCTGGACGATCCATGTCGGCCCGATGGGACAGATTGGCGGCGCAACCAATTATGAGTGGGATTATACCGACCTGGACGAGGCGCCAGGTAATGCAGTAAATTTTGCCAGCACGGGCGGGTGGATCGGCTTTACGGACAAATATTGGCTTGCCGCCGTCATTCCATCCGCAAAAGACAAGGTGACGGCAGAGATGAAGGTTGGCGCTGGTCAACTGTATCAGACCAATTTCACCCGCGCTCCGGTTACGATTGCGGCGGGTCAAATGGCAAGTCAGACGAGCCGCATCTTCGCCGGGGCCAAGGAAGTCAACGTCCTCGATGATTATACCGAACGGCTGGGGATCACCCGCCTGTCTCACGCGATTGACTGGGGCTGGTTCGACATCATTGCCAAGCCGATTTTCGCGCTGCTCGACTGGCTGTTCAATCTGGTCAAGAATTTCGGTTTTGCGATCATGGTGCTGACGCTGATCATCCGCTTGATGATGTTCCCCATTGCGCAAAAGCAGTTTCATTCAATGGCGCAGATGCGCGTCGTCCAGCCCAAGATGAAAGAGCTGCAGGACAAATATAAGGACGACAAACCCAAGATGCAGCAAGAGCTGATGAAGCTCTATAAGACCGAAAAAATCAATCCGCTGGCGGGTTGCCTGCCGATCTTGCTGCAAATTCCGATCTTTTATGCGCTGTACAAGGTGCTGATGCTGACCATTGAAATGCGGCACCAGCCGTTCGCGCTGTGGATTAACGATCTGTCCGCGCCCGACCCGGCAATGGTGCTGAACCTGTTCGGCTATCTGGATTTCCAGCCGCCCGCGTTGCTTGGCGTCGGGGTGCTCGCCATTGTGCTGGGCATCACCATGTGGCTCCAGTTCCGCCTCAACCCCACGCCAACCGATCCCATCCAGCAACAGGTTTTTGCCATCATGCCGTGGATGATGATGTTCATGATGGCACCCTTTGCCGCAGGGCTGCTGTTGTACTGGATCACCAACAATATCCTTTCGATCGCACAGCAACAGTGGATGTATCGCCAGTTCCCTGCGCTCAAAACCGCGGCACCGGCAAAGTGATGCGGGGCATCAGCAATCATTACCCTCGCGGTGGCGGGGGTCCATGCCCTGCCCAAGCCATCTTGCCCGGGCATCGGCTGGATTCCCTCCTTCGCCGGAATGACGAAGATGGAGAGTGATGCCCTGCACCTTGAATTGGCCGAACGCGCGCGCAAAACATTCTCTGGGCCAATTCAATTTCTGAAATCGGCCCCGGCGCTGCAATTTCTGCCCGATGCGACCATGCCCGAAGTGGCGTTCGCGGGCCGATCAAACGTTGGCAAATCGTCGCTGATCAATGCGCTGACAAACCGGAACAGCCTGGCGCGCACCTCGGTCACGCCGGGGCGGACGCAGGAACTGAACTTCTTTGACGTCGGCGATCCGCTGGTTTTCCGGTTGGTCGATATGCCCGGTTATGGCTTTGCCAAAGCGCCCAAGGATGTCGTCAAAAAATGGCGCTATCTGATCAACGATTATTTGCGCGGGCGTGCGGTGTTAAAACGGACATTGGTCCTGATCGACAGCCGCATGGGGTTTAAGGACGTCGACCGCGAGGTGCTGGCCATGCTGGATGTGGCAGCGGTGAGTTACCGCATCGTGCTGACCAAGGCCGACAAGATTAAAGCGACCGAGCTGGACGCCGTGTACGCCGAGACGTTGGCCGAGGCTCGCAAACACCCGGCGGCGCATCCGGAGGTGATCGTGACCAGCAGCGAAAAAGGGCTGGGCATAGCCGAATTGCGCACAGCGGTGCTGGAGGCGGTAGAGGGATAAGACGGGTTTAGCGCCCCCCTCCCCCAAGGGAGGCTCAAGGCGTGATGGCGACAGCTGGGCAGGGCGGTGCAATCCAGCTGCGGATTGCTTCGCTGCGCTCGCGATGACGATCTTATGCTATCCGCACCGCTGGGTACGGCGTGCCATCCTTGTGAGTATAGCCATCGGGCGTGAACAGCATGTCGATGTCCGAATACCCGCCACCCGTATCATATTGCTTACCCCCGCCAAGCGCGACGAGGACGCAGTCACAACCTGATTCATTAATCAGGTGGTGGCCGTTGGTGCTGCCCTTGGGCCACACGGCCATATCGCCCGCGCGCAGGGGCGTGCGCCCGTCATCTTCGACCAGCACGGCTTCCCCCGCCACGATGATGACCATTTCATCCTCGCCATTATGCCAGTGGCGCTGGGACGACCAGGCGCCGGGTTTCAGCGTGACATGGCTGGCGGTAAATTGGGTGAGGCCGCTGGGCGGGGCAAGGCGGCGGTACCATCGGTCCTTCACTTGTCCATCAAAGGGGGCGGGATAGCCGGTGGTGTTGGTTTGCGGGATAGCGGTGAGGTCGATTTTAGGCATGCAATGGTCCTTTGTTCGCGCGCGCGCATTTACCGGATTTCATACACAACGTCTCGACTTTGCCAAACGCCAACGGCAAGAGGAGCTGGATGACCAGCCCCCTTCTTCTCGCCCAAGCCTTGATTGCGGCGCCCAGTATCACCCCCGCCACCGGCGCCGTGTTCGATGTGCTGGAGGCGGCGCTGATCCCGCTGGGGTTCAGTGTGGAGCGTTTCATCGACGGGATCGAACCTGACGGGCCGGTCGAAAACCTGCTCGCCGTGCGCAGCGGCGCTGCTGGAACGCCGCATTTCGGTTTTGCCGGACATCTGGATGTCGTGCCGCCAGGGGTGGGGTGGGCCAGCGACGCCTTTGTGCCCGATCTGCGCGGCGACCTGCTCTATGGGCGCGGCGCGGTGGATATGAAGGGCAGCATCGCCGCCTTTGTCGCTGCCGCAGCCGAAGTACCGCCAGCGGCCGGAACGATCAGCCTGATCATCACCGGCGACGAAGAAGGCCCGGCAATTTTCGGCACCCGCACGCTGATGGACCATATGGCCGCGCGCGGGGTGCGGCCCGACATGATCGTCGTTGGCGAGCCGACCAGCGTCAACCGGTTAGGCGATATGGTCAAAATTGGGCGGCGCGGTTCCGTCAACATCTGGATTGATGTGCCGGGGGTGCAGGGCCATGTCGCCTATCCCCATTTGGCCGAAAATCCGATCCCCAAGCTGATCGCGATCCTGGCAGAGATTGAAGCCATCACGCTCGATACCGGCAACGCCTGGTTTCAGGCATCGAACATCGAGGTGACGGATATCGAGGTTGGCAATCACGCCACCAATGTGATCCCCGCCCAGGCCCGCGCGCGATTGTCGATCCGGTTCAATGACGCGCATCAGGGCGCCGATCTGGTCGCGCGGATTGCGGCGATTGCACACACCCACGCCCCGCACGCCAAGGTGCTGGGCAAGATTTCGGGAGAGGCGTTCCTGACCCCACCAGGCGACCTGTCGGCAAGGGTGTGTGCAGCGATTGCGGACGAGACAGGGGTCACGGCTGAACTGTCGACTACCGGGGGCACGTCGGACGCGCGTTTCCTGCACAAGCTTTGCCCGGTGGTCGAATTTGGGCTGACCAATGCGACGATGCACAAGCTGGATGAAGCGGTGGCAGTGGCGGACCTGGCCACGCTAGCGGCGATTTACCGGCGGATCATGACTTCAGTTTTCGGCCAGGCGGCGTAACACAACATACACCGCCCCGCCGCCGCCGTGGGCCGGCGCAGCGGGCCGCGTGGCGAGGATGGCGTCGGCCTGAGCGCTGGTGGCCAGCCAATCCGCCAGCGCCGCGCGAATCGCCCCGCGCGGGCGCGGTTCGCCATGCTGCGGCGCGTGGTGCGGACCGGGGCGAACGCGGCCAGCGACCACCAGCAACACCCGCGCGCCGCGCCCAACCGCACGGTCCAGACTGGCCTCCAGCAGCGCGTGCGCAGAGGTCAGGTTGTGGCCGTGCAAGTCGATGCTCATGTCGGGCCGCACCAGCCCCTTGCGCAACCGCCGGTCCCAGTGGCCATCCAGGCTGGCGCGGGCGAGTGCCGCGCGGCGGGGCGCAGCGGACGTGATTGGCGCAGCAGGGCGCAGCGGCGGGATGCGGCCCTTGGGTGGCTTGACCATGACGGGAACGGGCGGGGCTGCACCCGGTTCCGCTGGCGCTGGCGCTTTGGCGGGTCGCTTGGCGATCGGCGCGACCGTGGCGGCAACACGCTTCCACAGCGCACTTTCCTCTGGTCCCAGCCGCCGGGCCATTAGGGTTTGGCCGTCAGCCGTTCAGCGCTAACTATGGGCAGCAGCAGCACTGCGGCCCCGCGCGCCGCCATGCCGCCTGCAATCGCGCGCGCCTCGGCGCCCGCACCCCAAAAGGTGTCGACGCGGTTTGCGCCCTTGATCGCGCCGCCGGTGTCCTGCGCAATCCACAGGCCGTTCGGTTCCGCCCGGTCCATGGCCAGAAAAATGGGTGCGCCCAGCGGGACATATCGGGGGTCCGTGGCCACGCTCGCGCGCGCGGTTACGGGCAATCCCAGTGCCCCAAGCGGCCCCGTACCGGTCAGTTCGCGAAAGAATATCCAACTGGGGTTCTCGCGCATCACCGCCGCCCCGCGCGCTGGGTCGGCGCGCAGATATTCGATGATCCCCTGCATGCTGGTCTGGTTCGGCTGAAGCGCGCCGCGTTCGCGCAGCAACCGCCCGATGCCGACATAGTCATGACCGTTTTGCGTATCATAACCGATGCGGACGACGGTGCCATCGGGCAGACGCAGGCGGCCTGACCCCTGAATTTGTAGAAAGAAAAACTCTGCCGCGTCGGCGGCCCAGGCGATTTCCAGCCCGCGCCCGGCAAGCGCGCCATTGTCGATGGCGGTGCGGTCGGCATAGCGCACCAGCCCGGTCCCATCGATCCGCCCGCGCAGCTTGCGGCCCGCCAGATCCTTGGAAAAATCACCCAGATCAACCTCGATCAGGTCCGGTGGGCGGCGATAAACGGGGACATCATACCCCGGCTGGCGCGTGCGCGATGCGGCAATTTCGGGTTCGAAATAACCGGTGGCAAAGGCCTTGCCATTGCCAATCTGCACGGTGGTGAAATGGCGGTCAAAAAAGGCAGCGGCATCATCGTTGCGCCAATCGCGCGCGGCGGTACAGGCCGCCGTCCAGTCACGCGTTTGCGTCAGACCGCTGGCGTCGGTGCGGCGCTGCACCGAAGGACACGAGATACGAAAAGCCCCCAGCGCGGCGCGGGCGTTGGCGGCGGAAATGCCAAGATCGCGGACTGGCGGACCGGCAATTACTCCAGCGGCAGCGGCCGTCGTCGCTTCTGCCGGTACAGGCGGTGCGGCAAGCGGCGTTCCGGGCGTGGCGGGCATGGGCTGAGCCACTGGATCGGTTGACGACGATGCCGCGGCAGATACAGTCGGCGCCGGTGCGCCGGCCGGGCTGCCGCCAGCAGGAATCACGCTGCACCCGCCAAGCAGCGCCAAGGCACCGGCCGCGATCAACCCGCGCACGGCGGTTAGCCCGATTCGGTTTCGTCGAGTTTCCAGTTGGGATCGCGGCTCGCCGTATCGCGGATGAACGTCCAACGGTCGATGGTTTCGACGGCGTCGGACAACGACCCTGCGACAACCGCGCCATCCTTGCCGCGCGTGACCGCCGCGATATCGGCGGTAAAGGCAACTGTCACCCGCGCCAATCCGCGCGTTACATCAGCTGCAGAAATCCGGGCGCTGTCGATTCGTATCAACCGGTTTTCAAGCGTTTCGCCACGTTCCGTGCGGGCGGTGATGGCCGCATCAAAGGCCTCATAAGTGTCGCTGTCGCACAAATCGCGCAGGGTATCGCGATCGCCCGACCAAAATGCCTCAAGCACCATGCGATACGCCGCTTCTGCGCCGCCGACAAAGCGGCCGGCATCAAAACTGCGGTCAGCGGCGAGCAGCGCCTTGATCCCGGCCTCTGCGCCCGGATCATAGACGGTACCAAGCGGCGCAACCGGCGCATCAGCCGTTGGCGCCGGATCGCCGATGTCGGGCATGCGCGATTGGGGCAGAGTGCGATCATCGGCGCGCGGCAATACCGGTTCTTGTTCATGCCCGGTCCGCTTGCCGAGCACAGAATAGAGGCGCAGACCCAGAAAGGCCGCTACCATCGCCAAAAGGACAATCGAAATCATAGTCACAGGTAAAAAA
>Ga0105046_10016542_pt1 | contig 11319 bp, 9 predicted proteins | sample MAT03_FD_78385 | JGI IMG/M metagenome (GOLD analysis project Ga0105046, IMG submission 78385) | Freshwater microbial communities from Lake Fryxell liftoff mats and glacier meltwater in Antarctica - MAT-03 (megahit assembly) | ecosystem: Environmental > Aquatic > Freshwater > Ice > Liftoff...
CAGCGCTGCAACCGGGCCACCCATCGTGATCCCGTGGCGAACCCCGGCGCGGATCTCGACCGCGTCGGTCTCGATCTTCATACGGCCACCGCGGCCATGTCCGAGCTGGCGACGGGCCATGTCACTGTCGAGGATTTCCCGGTCCAGCTCGAGCCCGGCCGGCAGGCCTTCGACGATCGTGACCAGGCCGGGACCGTGTGACTCTCCTGCGGTTGTGAATCGAAAACTCATCGGCCTCTAGGGTATTGACAACGACACCGGACACGCCGTCCGAGTACCCCGAACCCGACCCTTCCGGATACCACTAGAAATTTCATGGCAGCCCGCCGACTGATAATCGTGATGATCATCCTCCTTGGGATCTCCACCGCAATCGCGATCGTGGTTCCGGAGCCGAGGCAACCCGACTCGCAGGAAGAGACCGCGGACAGTGGCACTTCCGGTGCGACCGGTGCGACCGGAGGGACCGGAGAGGCTGGAGCGACCGGTTCCGGCGGACCGGACCAGCCCGGTGGCTCAACAGGCAGCGAGGGCCCCGGGTCGGGAACCCTGATCGAAGCAACGGTCAAGTCTGACAGCAAGCCGGATGTCGTCCGGGCGGCTCCAGGCGACCGGCTTGTCCTGACCGTCGAGACCGTCGAGACCGCAGTGGTCGAGATCACGGACCTGGGCTTGACCCAGACCACCTCCCGGTATGCCCCGGCGGTATTCGACCTGATCGTGCCCGGCGAACCGGAAGTGATCAAGGTCACGACCACCGATGGCAAGAAGCCGCTGGCCACGATCAGGTCTGGTGCCTGAAGGGACTGCCGGTCAGCCGGCGGCGGCTTCGCGCATCACTTCAAGCGATGGTTCGAGACCGGTCCACGAAGCCAGCGAGAGGGCGCCCTGGCGAACCAGGATCTCGAGGCCGTCAACCGTTCGTGCACCATTCGCGGCGGCGGCCGTGAGCAGGGTGCTCGGTTCATCGCCGTAAACCATGTCGACCACCACCTGAGACGAACGGAGACCTTCAGGGTCGATCGGTAACTCAGCGATCCCGCCCTCCCCGCCCAGCCCGGCCGCACTCGCATTGACGATCAGGTCGAACCTGGAGACATCCGGCTCTGGATCGAGAACACCGCCGAGAGCGGTGACCAGTTCCGCGGCTCTGGACTCGGTCCGATTCCAGACCGACACCTCCGCCCCGGCCCCGTTCAGCGCCCAGAGCACCGCCCGGGCAGCCCCGCCCGCCCCGAGCAACAGGGCTTTCCGGCCTTCAACCGGAGCTTCGATGGCCTGAAGGAGTCCGGGAGCGTCGGTGTTGTCGGCCCTGATCCCTTCCGGGCCAAAGCTGAGGGTGTTAGTGGCACCGATCTCGCGGGCGGCCAACGTCGCCTCATCGGCCGCCTGCAGCGCGGCCTGTTTGTGGGGAACGGTCACGTTGGCACCGACGAACCCTTCTGACCCCATCCGGCTGATCAGACCAGGTAGATCTTCCGGTACCACGTCGATCGCTTCGTATTTCCATCCGGCAGCCAGGCCGAGCTCCTCGAGGGCCGCGTTCTGCATGGCCGGTGAACGTGAATGGGAGACAGGATGGCCGAGGACGGCGAGGCGTTTGACGGGCATCAGCACTCGGTGGGCGAGCCGCCCGCTTCCTCCTGCGCCTGCTGGTACTCCTCGACGTTCGCGTTATGTTCATCCAGCGAAGACGAGAAGACGTGCTCGTTGCAGGTTCCCGGCTTGACCACGTAGAGCCAGACGTCGGTGTCTTCTGGCTTCGTCGCGGCTTCGATCGAAGCTAGTCCCGGGCTGCCGATCGGGCCCGGAGGCAGCCCCTGGTTGGTGCGTGTGTTGTAGGGCGAGTCGACGGCCAGTTCGGATTCGGTCAGCGGTTCGGTCCAGTTGTCGACCGCGAACCTGGTTGTTGCGTCGATGAACAGTGGTTCACCCATCGAAAGCCGGTTGTAGATCACGGCTGAGACGGTCTTCCGTTCTTTCGGTACCGAGACTTCGCGTTCGACCATCGAAGCGATCGTCAGCACGTCGTACACGGTCAGGTTCTTCTTTTTCGCGTAGCTCATGTTGACGCCCGCCAGGTTGTCCTTGAATGCCTGTAGCTGCTGGTCGATCAGGTCCTGGGTGTCCGAGCCGGGCTTCAGTTCGTAGGTGGCCGGGAAGAGGAAACCCTCCAGGCTTTCCGCCTTGCCGTCTGCCCCGTACTCGTCGGGGTCGAGCGCCTTGTTGCTGATCGAGTCGGCCATGTAGTCCCCGGGAAGTCCGGCCGCTGCGACCGTTTCGGCGGTTTCCGAGCGGCTGAGCCCTTCAGGGATGACGATCGTGACCGTCACTTTCTTTGGCTGCTGGCCCAGCTCTTCGAGGGCCGCCGAGTAGCTCATGTCCTTCTTGAACTGATGGTTTCCGTGGTACAGCTCGGCCCGCTTGCCGGAGATCGTTGCGTTCAGTTCGAAGAAGCGGGGGCTGGCGATCACGCCTTCGTCGGATAGCAACTGACCGACGTCGCCGACGCTGGCACCGCGGGGCACGTTGACGCTGAACGGTTCGCCTTCACCGTCGCCCTTGAGCGGCTGGAAAAGGGAAAAAACGAACCAGACGATGAAGATCAGGACGAGCGCCCCGGCGCCGAGCGCGATCAGGCGGCCACGACTGGATCCGGAACCGCCGGAACCGCCGGACCTGCCGGACCTGCCGGACCTGCCGGACCCGCTGGATCCGCGCGATCCGCTCAGCCCGGCTGCCAAAGACGAAGTGCCGACTTTGGGGGACTTGCCAGGCTTGCTGGACCGGCCGCCCTTGCCGTGGCGCTTCGAGGCCCGCTCCTGTCGACGCAGGGCACGTTCGACTGCGTCGGGATCGTCCGGGTCATGCTCGGGTACGTCTTCGAACCAGCGTTCAGCCATCGGACTCCGCCTTTCTGGCCTGGGACATCAGGAAACTTTCCAGCAGGTGCGCGGCAGCGATCGAGTCCTCGGCGGCGCTGGCACCGGACGAGCGCCTGGTCTGGGCCGCCATGCGCGTCGTGAACCGTTCGTCGTAAGTCTCGACTGGAATCTCGGTGGCATTTTCCAGGTCGGTGCAGAAGCCTCTGGTGATCTCGGCCTGGCCACCCTCCTCGCCGGAGAGCGAAACCGGCATGCCAACGACTATGCATTCGACTTCACGTTCTTTCGCCACGGAAACCACTTCACTGACTTCTGATGGCTCGATCGCGGCGATCGGGGTCGCCAGGGTGCCAGTGGCGTCGGAAACAGCGACACCGATCCGGGCAAGTCCGTAGTCGAGCGCCAGCACACGCATCAGGCTTTGCCTTCGATCCATTCGCGGGCCGCCTCGAGGGCGCCTGCGACTCCATCCGGTTTTTTCCCACCGGCCTGGGCCATCTCGTCGCTGCCGCCACCGCCACCACCGATCAGGGGGGCCACTTCGCTGATCAGCTCGGCTGCGGAAACCTTCGAAGCGTCTTCGCTGTTGAACAGGGCGACAACGCCGACCTTGCCGGAGCCCGCGTCGGCGCCGGCCAGAACAACCCCTGCCCCGGGGCTCTCGGCCTGAATCGACTTGGCGAGAGCGAGCATCTGTTTCGGGTTCGCAAGCGGGACTTCGGCGATCACGGCTTCGATCGGGCCGACCGTCCCCACTTTCTCTGCCAGATCCTTCGCTACCGATCCGAGCTGCTTCTGCGCGGCCTGCTTCTCCCCGCGACTGGCTTCCTCCAGCTTCCCGGCGGCCCGTTTTGCGGCACCGACCGGATCACGTTTCTCACCGAGCAGTTCGCCCACTTCGGCCAGGTCGGCCGATCGTTCGCGGTACCAGTCGATCGCGTCCGGGCCGGTGATCGCTTCGATCCGGCGTACGTTCGCGGCACTGGAGGTCTCGCCGGTGATCTTGAAGATCCCGATCTCGGCCGTATTGGTGACGTGGGTGCCACCACAGAGTTCGCGGGAGACGTTCTCGACTTCGACCACCCGGACCCAGTCCCCGTACTTTTCGCCGAACAGGGCCATGGCTCCGAGCTTCACTGCTTCGTCCTTCTCCATGGTCATCCAGCGCACCGGATCGGCATCCTTGATCCAGCCGTTGACCCGGTCTTCAACGAAAGCGAGGTCGGGCTGGGAAAGGGCCTCCCCGTGGTTGAAATCGAACCGCAGCTTGTCCGGACGGACCGCGGACCCCGCCTGGTGGACATGGCTGCCAAGGCGTTCACGCAGGGCGGCGTGAAGCAGGTGGGTCGCCGTGTGGTTTCGCATGGTGCGGAACCGGGCATCGCGGTCAACCGTCGCTTCGATCGTCTCGCCGACGGCCGGCAGTCCGCCGTTCGAAGGCTTGAGTTCGAGGACCTGGTCGTCGCCGACACGGATCACGTCGGTGACCAGCGCCTCGCCGCCCTGCCAGGTGAGCTTGCCGGTGTCGGCGACCTGGCCGCCGCCCTCCGCGTAGAAGGGGCTCTCTTCGATCTTGGCCAGCACGTGATCGCCGTCCTGGTCGAGAGCGCCGATCCCGGTCTCGGACCGCAGGTACTCGTATCCGACGAATTCGGAGTCCGGAGCTCCGGAAGCGAAGTCGAGGATCTTCTCGTGCTTTTCGCCCCGGCTGCCCCCGCTGGCACCGCTGCGGGCCCGGCGGCGCTGGGCGTCCATCAATTCTTCGAAACCCTGGTCGTCGACTTCGAGTCCCCGTTCGGCGACCATCTCCTTGGTCAGGTCGTACGGAAAACCGAAGGTGTCGTGGAGCTGGAAGGCGTCTTCGGAGGAGATCCAGGACTGCTTCTCCGCCAGGGCCTTTTCGACCAGCTGGTCGAGCAGGGCAGTGCCACGATCGAGGGTCCGGCCGAAACTTTCTTCTTCGACTCTCACCCAGCGTTCGATGCGGTCCTTCTCAGCGACCAGTTGCGGATGGGCCTCGCCCATCATCTCGACCGTGCGGTCAGTGAATTCGGCCAGCCAGTTTCCTTCGAAGCCGAGTGCCCGACCCTGCTGGATCGCGCGGCGCATGACCCTGCGGAGGACGTAACCGCGGTCTTCGTTCGACGGCACGACGCCGGCCGCGAGCAGAAAGCTCATGCCGCGGGAATGGTCGGCGACGATACGCATCGCCCGGGTGGTCGCCTCTTCGGTCTCGTATTTGAGGCCGCTGCGTTCTTCCGCAAGCTGGATCAGTGGCTGGAAGAGATCTGTTTCGTAGACCGAAGGCACGTCCTGAAGGATCGCCGCGAGGCGTTCAAGGCCCATGCCGGTATCGATATTGAGGTTCGGCAGCGGTGTCAGCGTTCCGTCTTCGTCCTGGTTGTAGGACATGAAGACGTGGTTCCAGTATTCGAGGAAACGGTCGCTGTCGTCTCCGGGAAGGTCATCCTCGGAGCCGAACTCGACCCCGCGGTCGAGATACATCTCGGAGCAGGGGCCGCAGGGACCGGTCGGGCCGGCCTGCCAGAAGTTCTCCGAGCGCGGCAGCTTGACGATGCGTTCGTCGGGTACCCCGAGGCCCTTCCAGATCGCGATCGATTCTTCGTCCGGTCCGAGACCAAGCTCTTCGTCGCCGCCGAAAACGGTGATCCAGATCTTCTCCGGGTCGAATCCGAAACCGTCGACCGAGAGCTGCCAGCCGAAGGGGATCGCTTCTTCCTTGAAGTAGTCGCCGAAACTGAAGTTGCCGAGCATCTCGAAGAAGGTGAGGTGCCGGAGGGTCTTGCCGACCTCTTCAATGTCTGGTGTGCGGAAGCATGTCTGGCTGGTGGTCAGCCTCTTCGCTGGCGGGGTCTCGCGGCCGAGGAAATATGCCTTGAAAGGCTGCATGCCGGCGACGGTGAGCAGGGTCGACTTGTCGTCGGGCGGCGGGATCAGGGAACCCGACGCAACCCGGCGATGACCATGCTCCTCGAGGAAACCGAGAAACGTTTCGCGAATGTCAGCGGACTTCATGGTCGTCGGACCCTACTTGTCAGCGTTGTGTGAGGGACGGGTGATGGTTGCGTGGCCGACGACCGTGTCCCCGCTCATCAGGACGGCCGCCTGGCCAGGGGCCGGCCGGTCGAACGGCCGATCGAGCTGAACCTCAAGCGAAGCGTGCTCTCCGGCACCCGCAGACACCCTCGCCGGCACAGTTTCCGAGTGGTAACGAAGGCGTACCCGGTCGACCGTTGAACCGTCCCTGTGCATCACCGCATTGCGCACCGATACACGGTTCACGGTCAGTTCTTCCCGTCCACCGACGGTCACCGTATTGCTTCGCGCGTCGGTGTCGATGACGAACAGCGGATGCCCGGCCGCCACGCCCAGGCCACGCCTCTGGCCGACCGTGAAGTTGTGGTGGCCGCCGTGAGTGCCGAGTTCGTTTCCGGTGCTGTCGACCACCGCGCCACCCCGCTCCTCGAGCCCGCCGTGCCGGCGCAGGAAGTCCCGTTTGTTCTGCCCGGCGAGGAAACAGAGGTCCTGGCTTTCCGGCTTCTTCGCGACGGCGAGTGAATTCTCTTCGGCAATCCGTCGCACTTCGGTCTTGGTGATCTCGGCCAGAGGGAAACTGAGACGGCTGATCACGTCGGTGGGCAGGGCCGCCAGCATGTAGCTCTGGTCCTTGCTGCTGTCTTCGCCGGCGGCAAGCAGGGCGCCGGCGCCATCGTCGACGATCCGGGCGTAATGCCCGGTCACCAGGTGGGTTGCACCCAGACGATCGGCCAGGTCGACCATGGCGGCGATCCGCACCTCGCCGTTGCAGAGCACGCAGGGGTTCGGGGTCCGGCCTTCGCCGTAACCCTTCACGAACTCGCCGACGACCCGCTCGCGGAACTGGTTTTCGAGGTCGAGGGTGAAGTGTGGAATTCCGAGTGAATGAGTCACCGCCCGGGCACCGAGCACCGCTTCCGGCGAGCAGCAGGCCTTGGTGCCGTCGGTGTCCGGGTCGGCCCAGAGCTTGACCGTTACCGCCACAACCTCCGCCCCGCGTTCCTGTTCCCGCAGGGCAGCGACGGCACTGTCAACTCCGCCGGAAACGGCAACCAGCACCCGGACGGGGTTCGCCTCGGCCAGCTTGACTCCCGAGGATGCTGCCGCCGAGAGCGCCCGGTGAAGCGCATCCGCGGTGAGAACCACGGCGTGGCGCCGGGCCGGGCTGAGGCCGCCCAGTTCAGCTTCGATGTCATCGGGCCCGATCCGGGCCGCGTCGAGCACACTCTGTCCGTCGACCATCTCGCAGAGGCAGGCGCAGGCAGCCCGGGTCGCAGCGCAGCCTTCGGAGTCAAAAGTGATTGATTCGACCCTGCCGTCAGTGATCACCGGTGATACCCGGGCGAGGTCACCGCAGGCGGCACCACCGGCCGCACCGGTGAACGAACCTTGGGCCGCGGGGCCGAGGTACGAATCGTCTTCGACGTATTCCTGGAATAGTGACTGCATCGGATGAAGAGCCTATCCCGGTAGCCTGACCGGCATGAGCAAGGGCTGGAGCGCAGAAGACATCCCGGACCAAACGGGCAAGACGGCGGTTGTGACCGGAGCCAACAGTGGCATCGGGCTGATAACCGCCCGCGAGCTCGCCCGGCATGGTGCGAAGGTGGTTATCGCCTGCCGCAGCGAAAGCAAAGGCAACGACGCAATCGACCAGATCCGGGTAGCCCTGGCCCCGAACGGCAATGACGCCGAACTCGAGGTGCGTGTGCTCGACCTGGCCAGCCTTTCTTCGATCCGCGAATTCGCGGCAGGACTGATCGCCGAGCATCCGGATGGCATCGACCTCCTGATCAACAACGCCGGCGTCATGGCCCCACCCCGCCACGAAACCGCCGACGGCTTCGAACTTCAGTTCGGCACAAATCATCTCGGCCATTTCGCCCTGACCGGTCTCCTTTTCGAGAGCCTGAAGAGGAAGTCCGGCTCAAGGATCGTCACTGTTTCCAGCAACGCCCACAAGATGGGCAAGCTCAACTTCGACGACCTTCAGGGTGAGAAGAGCTACCGGCGCTGGGGCGCCTACGGCCAGTCCAAGCTCGCAAACCTGGTCTTCGCAATCGACCTGCAGACCAGGATCCGTGAAGCCGGCCTCGAGATGAAGTCGATCGGCGCCCACCCTGGCTATTCGAAGACGAACCTCTCGACCGCCGGCAACTCGCTGGGCGGCGGTGGGATCGTCAGCATTGTTTCGAAGCCTTTCCTCTTTTTCGGCGAGAACGTGCTCGGCCAGGATTCCGAACACGGCGCCCTGCCGACGCTCTACGCGGCGACGAAGCCCGGACTCTCCGGGGGCGAGTACATCGGCCCCGACGGCATCGGCGAGTTCCGGGGTCACCCGACCATCGTCGCCCCGCGCAAGGTCGCACACAACGTCGAAGTCGCCAACCGTCTCTGGGACGAATCGGTGAAGCTGACCGGCGTTGGCTACGACTTCGGTACGACCGGGGTCACTGCCGCCTGAGTTTCCGCGCCCCGGCCTCGGCGCATTCGAGCAAAAACAAGGCCCCAACCCGCCGTTACCGTCTCTGGCATTGATCCCTGTATTTACAGGTGGGTGCCTACCTCCTATCCCGCGGGGGACAAGGAGAGATCGGCTCCCGTGCCGATGATGTTGGGTCAATTTATGAGACGGCTCGCGAACGGGTTCGGGCCTTGAAAACAACCTACCACCCCGACCGGGTTGCAACCCTAAATATTGACTCAACGCTGATGCTCGATTGCGACTTTTCCCTTTGATAGAGGGAAAATCGATTCAGAGCTTGGGGACGAATCAATCCAGATCGATGCCGGAGACAAGTACTTCGGCCTCCGACCACATGCCCGGAGGTACCTGCAGCTGTATGTCCCCGCGGTTGAAGCGGTCGAGTTCCCAGTCTGAAGTCAGCACCGCTTCAATGCCGTTGTCGAGCAGGACCTGCTTCCAGGCGAGGCCGGTCTCGAGGTCCCCGAGCTCGTGGACGACTTCCCAATCGTCATAGCGGGGATCGTTGATCTGAATCCGGTCGGACCCGTCGCCGAAAGTGGCGACCTTTCGTTTGAACCGGTCGAAGAGGCTCACGCCGTCCCGCTCACCCGCCCTGTGGCTTCGGTGGTTTGCGCAGCTGGATGCCGACATCACGCAACTGGATGTCGTCTACCGGGGAGGGAGCCCCAGTGAGCGGGTCGCTGCCGGATGCTGTCTTCGGGAAAGCGATCACGTCGCGGATCGAGTCGACGCCGGCCAGCAGGGCGGCAAAACGGTCGACGCCGTAAGCGATGCCACCGTGTGGCGGCGCACCGTAGGTCAGGGCCTCCAGCAGGAACCCGAACCGCTCCGAAGCCTCTTCGTCGGTGATGCCGAGAGCCTTGAAGACCTGGGACTGAAGCTCCGGATCGTGGATACGGATGGACCCGCCGCCGAGTTCCACTCCGTTCCACACGAGGTCGTAAGCCTGGGCAGTGGCATCGCCGGGTTTCTCGGGATCGAACTCGCCGCTCGGAGCGGTGAAAGGATGGTGAAGTGCGTCCCAGCGGTTCTCGTCTTCGTTGAACTCGAACATCGGCCAGTCGACGATCCAGCAGAGGTTGGTGCCGGCGTCGTCGGGAATCAGGTCCCAGCGGTCGGCCAGGCGGGTCCGCAGTCCGCCGAGGATGGCGGCGACTTTGGCCGGAGCGTCGGCAGCGACCAGCATCAGGTCACCCTCCTCGGCGCCCATGGCCGAGTTCAGGCCGGAGAGCTCTTCGGCCGAAAGGAACTTGGCGATCGGCGCCCGCCATCCGTCACCCTCACGGAAGGCCCAGACCAGGCCTTTGGCACCGAGTTCCTTGGCATCGTCGATCAGACCGTCGAGCTGGGCACGGGAAAGTTCGCGTTGCCCGAAATTGATGCCACGCACCGCCCCGCCGGATTCGATCACACCACCAAAAGCCTTGAACCCGGTACCACGCAGGACCTCGGTCAGGTCGGTGATCTCGTACCCGTAACGCAGGTCCGGTTTGTCTGAACCGAAACGGCCGATCGCTTCGTCGTAACCCATCCGGGGGAAAGGCCCTTCGACCTCAATCCCCATCTCCCCCAGCAGGTGACTGATCAGACGCTCGTTGAGCGCGATCACGTCTTCGCCGTCGACGAAGGACATCTCGATGTCGAGCTGGGTGAAGTCCGGCTGGCGGTCGGCGCGCAGGTCTTCGTCGCGGAAACAGCGCGCGATCTGGAAGTAACGCTCGAAGCCGGAGACCATCAGAAGTTGCTTGAAGAGCTGGGGTGACTGCGGCAGCGCATAGAAGGAATTGCGCTGAAGACGGCTCGGGACCAGGAAGTCACGGGCCCCTTCCGGCGTGGAATTGGTCAGGATCGGTGTCTCGATTTCGAGGAAACCTTCGCCGTCGAGGAAACCGCGCATCGCGGTGGTCAGTTTGTGACGCAGCTTGATCGCGCTCTGCATCTGTTCGCGGCGCAGGTCGAGGTAGCGGTGACGCAGCCGGATTTCCTCGCCGACCTCACCCTGAAATCCTTCGATCGCGAAAGGCGGGGTCTGTGATTCGGCCAGCACTTCGATGCCGGTCACGTGGACTTCGTATTCGCCGGTCGGCAGTTCCGGGTTGACCGTCTCCGGGTCGCGGTCAACGACCTTGCCGGTCACCGATACGACGTACTCCGAGCGCAGCCGGTGGCCAGTTTCGTGCGAGCCGCCTGCCTGGTCGGGATGGAAGACGAGCTGGACGATCCCGGTGCGGTCACGCAGGTCGATGAAGATCAGCCCGCCGTGGTCGCGGCGGCGGTGGACCCAGCCGGAAAGCTTCACTTCCTGCCCGACCCTCTCCCCGAGGACCTGGCCTGACCAGGTGTCGCGGTATTTGTTCGGGCTGAGAGCTGGGGCGTCCATATCCATGGACGCCCCATACTTTCAGGAATTCACGACAAAGCCCGCGCTCGCGGTTACTTGACCTTCACCTTGACCGGCTTGCTCCGGGTAGTGGCATCGGTGGCGCTGAGAACGGCCTTCACCTTGAAGGTCTTCTTCTTCGCTTTCTTCTTGGCCGCGACCTTGAACTTGACGGTCTTCGCGCCGACGAGCGTGCCCAGATTGCGGCAGAGCTTGCCCTTGAACTTGAGCGACTTCCTGACCTTCTTGTTCGGCTTCAGGCACAGCTTCGTGTTGAGCGCTGCCGGGGCACCGACCGTAGATACGGTCACCGAGACGGCTTTGGCTTTCTTGCCGCGCTTCAGCTTGAGCACCTTCGGCTTGACCTTGGTGATCTTCACTGAGACGCTCACCGGCGGAACCGGCTCGACGTACTGGACAGCTCCAACGTCACAGGAGCCGGCCGGACGGGTGCGTCCCGTCTGGTCCAGCGCGGGACAGGCGTCGAGCGGAACAGCACCGTCGGCACC
>Ga0105046_10016544_pt1 | contig 11318 bp, 6 predicted proteins | sample MAT03_FD_78385 | JGI IMG/M metagenome (GOLD analysis project Ga0105046, IMG submission 78385) | Freshwater microbial communities from Lake Fryxell liftoff mats and glacier meltwater in Antarctica - MAT-03 (megahit assembly) | ecosystem: Environmental > Aquatic > Freshwater > Ice > Liftoff...
AATAGTATCATTTCCAAGAGGGAGATCATTTAGCAATAATGTATCTCCGATGATTCCTGTCCCTGAAAAAACTCCACCAGAAGGTATTGCAGTTAATACAATTTGGCTTAAATTTTTACAAACAGAAACTGGCAGATTTGTTATAATTGCAATAGAGGGGGCAACTATACTAACTGTTTTCTCTACCGTATCTGCGCACAAACCCGTTGAAATTACATGTTTTATAACATGAATCCCTGGTCCAGCCAGAGCTGGCGAGAAAATAGTGTCGCTTACTCCGGGTCCAGAAAATATTCCGCCAGAAGTTTGAGCAACAAGGTTAACATTCTCAGAATTTGTACAATATGAATTTTGCAAATTCGAGAATTGAGCAGTCGGGTTGGGTACTATGTTTACTTCAACTGAAACGGATTTAACGCAATTTTGACCAAAGGCAGAAAAACCAGTTTGATATATTACGCCTCTGGGACCCGTTCCTCCAATTTGTGGATTCAATATTCCATTGGATTGAACACCAGGACCAGACCATTGATTGCCTCCAATCGGGTTTCCAATTAACTGAACAGGTGATGATGATGAACAAATTACAGCTCCATTTAGAAGATTTGTGATAGCAATTGGATCGATGCTGGGATCGCCAGTTTTTTTGATAATCAACCTAAAGCGGGCTATAGCTCTGTTTTCATAAAATTCAACAACTACATTTCTAATACCGGCAGTGAGCAATACTCCACAACCGCCATTTTGAATGGACCCTCTGTATCCATGATCATTCCAATCTTCTATTAACCAAGTACTTCCACCATCAGTACTTAAACGAAAGCCATCATCAGCACCGCCTCCGAAAATATAATATCCAGCTTCAAAATTGATTTTTCTGCGCATTCGCAATGAGAAAAAATCTCTATATGATCCACATACTTTGGTCGTATCCGCCAAATTTCCAGGGGCAAACCCAGTTCCCCAGTTATAATCAAATGACAATGTGTCTTCTGTAAGATAACCAAGATAATTATTTGGATTAAAAATATCCTCGTTATTGGCATTGTTTATTGTACCAGTTATACTTGGTGTCCATCTATAGAAACTGCCACGCCAATAACCTTCAGTACTAAAATTCTGATCAACAGAATCAAATTTAGAAACCGAAAATGGATACTGATTCAATTGATTGCTATAGGTAATTGGGTCGGAACCCTTTATTCTAAGTCTGAAGTTATTTCCATACGCAATATTTGCAGGAAAATTTACCGTAAACATAACGCCATTCATACTTCCAGATTGGCTTAATGTGCCAACCATTGAGAAAGTATTACCAGATAAAAAACTATCACTTTGAGAAATCTCTACTGTAAAAACATTTCCCGGATTAAAATCCTGATAGTCAAACTTTAAAAGGAGAGAACTTTTTTCGCAGATATTGGCATTTGCAAAATTATAATTTACCAACTCTGGTATATTCAGAAAGGCAGCTTCAACTGAAAGCAAAGCACCAAAAAAGCTCTGGAAAACAAAGAGTAATTTTATAAAAAAACTAAGCGTAAAAGTTAAATTCATATTTGGCAATTGGTTAAAAATCAAGGTCGGACAAAGCTAGTTACATATCCACGAAAGAAAGATGAGATGTAAAACCAAAGCAGAACAAAATTTGACCAAAAAATTTTAAGTAATTGACATTGAACAACTTAAAACCTATTTCAATTAGATTGGTTATTGAATTTAAATCACAAAATTATTTCATTCTTAAAATTAACTAAAGCTCATTCTGGAAAGTTGCAAGCGGAAAATAATCAAAGTACGAAACTCTGCCCTATCGGAAAATATATTTCCAAAATTTGTATTGCCTTGAAACCTTAAACCAATGTTTTCCAATGAAAAGCCGCCAGATCCTCAATGGTAGAAAATTGAATTTTTCCTTGAATCAAACCCATCTGACTTATTTCGGCCTTGAGAATTTCTTCAAAATGGTTGGCTATGCTTCCTAAAAAATGAACGGGAAATTTATCTGAATCTTGATAGGGAAGTACAAATCTATTTAAAAATAGACGAAATGCACTAGATACCAACTCTTTACACCAATTATTAGAAATATTTTCACTTAAAAAGGGTGCAAATCCTGCTATAAAACGATTTGGATACAATTGATGGTACACTTTATCTAAAAAAAGATCTCTATCCGGCTGATACTTGTCTTTAAATTTTTGCCATAGGTGCTCTGGCATTTCTTTATGAAACCATTTGATAATCAGGTTTTTTCCTAAAAAGCCAGCACTTCCTTCATCTCCAAGCCAAAAACCCAGATTAGGTAAATTTTCAAGAATGTCCTTTCCATCAAAAAAACAGGAATTGGAACCTGTACCCAAAATACAGGCAATGCCTGGACTTGGCCCACAAAGTGAACGGGCAGCAGCCAGTAAATCGTGGGAAACGAAAATGGAAGCTGAAGGAAAAAACTTAAGCAATGCTTTTTTTATAATATCCTGATTTTCAAAAGTGGAACAACCTGACCCATAAAAAAAAATTTCAGAAGGTTCCAGGAGTGATAACTTTTGAAAATTGGGTTCAGCCTCAAGACTTTGTGTTATTGATTCAGCATCCTGGTAATATGGATTGATGCCAGGCGTAGAAATAAGAACTTCATTTTTTGGGGCTATGAATTTCCAATCTGTCTTTGTAGAACCACTGTCGGCTACTAAAATTTTTCTCAAGCTACTATTTTGTTGGTTTGTCATTTTGGCTATATAAGGTAAAATTAATTTTCAAATGGTGGGTTTGTGTAACTTATCCTTTTCTCAAATCCAGGTTACGCAGTTTTGGTGCTTTCCAGGCTGTGATAGAAACAGTACTAAAAGTAACCATTGCCCCAAAAACAACAGAGGGAATGAGACCCAAAAATTTTGCAGCCACGCCAGATTCAAAAGCTCCGAGTTCATTAGAACTTCCAATAAAAATAGAATTAACAGCCGAAACTCTGCCCTTCATTTCGTCTGGTGTATATATTTGGACAAGCGTCATACGAATAATAGCACTTACGTTATCGAATGCCCCTCCCAAAAATAACATTGCAAATGATAAAAGAAAAGAGGTGCTGAGCGCAAATACAAAATTTGTGACCCCGAAACAGAATACGCACATTAACAGCAAGATACCTGCTCCTTTTCCTAATGAAAATCGGGTAAGAATAGCTGCAACAATAAGACTTCCAAATGCTGGTGCGGCCCTAAGCCAACCCAAACCTTCGGGCCCTGTTTTGAGAATCTGATCTGCAAAAAGTGGCAATACCGCAACTGCCCCTCCAAATAAAACAGCAACCATATCCATGAGCATGCCAGGCAGAAGAATTTTATGATTAACTACAAAAGCAACTCCTTCTCTAATCCGATCAAAAATAGGTTCTTGAACTAGGTTCCTCTTCGGGCTAGCTATGGAAGGCATCAAAATAAGGAGAACAAGTGACAAAAAGAGGAGACCAGAAACTACCAGAAACGAGTTTCCTACGCCCGAATAGGCATAAAAAATTCCTCCCAAAGCAGGACCGCCGACCATTCCGATTTGAAAAACAATAGAACTAAGCACAGAAGCCCTCGCTAAATCAACATGATTCACAATCTGTCCCAAAAATGCATTTTGTGCAGGAGATAAAATACCTCGTGCTAAACCAGATAGAAAAACCAGAAAAAATATGAGATTGAGCTGAGCAGAATCCCCCTCTTGGACTCTAAATGCAATAATTAACAACCCAACGCTTATCAAAAAATAAGCTAATATTGAAAATGTCATCAACTTTTTACGATTATATTGATCGGACCATACACCAGAAAACAAAAGCAAGCCAACGTACGGTATAATTTCTGCAAGACCAATTAAACCAAGATCCAAAGAGCTATGATTTATTTGATATACCAGCCAGGCGAGCATAGTTCCTTGCATATTAAAGGCAAGTGTAAAAATTGTTTTGGCGAGCAAATACTTTCCAAAAGTTTTATTTTTTGAAATCAGGCCTAAATCCAATTTTCAACCAGTATTTTGGGAATCGGAAAGATTATTAGAAAATATTGCTTTATCCTCCAACTCTTTTTCATATACTTTGAATAAAAGCAATAGATAGGAAATCATTAAAGGGCCAATAACGAGACCGAGGATCCCAAAAAGTGGTATGCCCAAAACAACACCGATCATAGTAATAAGTGGATGGGTATCTCCAATTTTTTTTGCAATATAAAGGCGCAAAAGATTGTCAATATTCATTACCAAAACGGCTCCATAAACAAGCATACCAGCTCCGGCACCTGTTTGCCCTAAAGAAAAAAGATAAATAGCACCAGGGCCCCATACCAGAGGAGTACCCAAAACAGGAATAAAGGCTGCAAAAAAACTTATAAGGCCCCAAAATAAGGGATCTGGAATATTAAAAAACCAAAAACCAAGACCAACAAGGATTGCTTGCACCAATGATATTACACCAAGTCCAACTACGTTTGCATTAACTGATGCTTTTAGTTCATCTGTTAATTCTATAATGATTTCTTTTTTAAAAGGTAAAAACTTAAAGACCAGATTGTTTAGTTTTCGATTGTTGATTAACAAATAGTACATAATAAAATACATTAATCCCAAAATAATGAAAACATCTAAGGCCCCGGTGACTAAAGAAGGAAAAAGACCACTTAAATAGGAGCCAACATTTGTGGCAATTGAAGTAATAGTTGCCTTTTCTCTTAACTCAATTCCAGAAAATTCTTCAAACCTGGCCACCAAATTTAAAATCTCTCCGTAATGTGTGGTATAATATAAGATCTTATCAGTAAGTAAAACTGATAAAAATAGAAAAGGCAAAACTATTACAACGAATGAAATAAAAATGATAAAAAAAGCAGTGAGTGAATGTTTCCACTTCCATTTTTCAACCAGAAACCGAAATAATTGTAGAAACAAAATAAATACAATTACACTTCCCAAAAAAGAAGAAAAATAATTTCTTATCCCATATATAATAAATAATAACAAAAGTAAAATACTAACAATTAGTAAATTTTCCCTTTGCTTTTTAGTATATATATTTTGAAAACTCATTTTTATCTAGTGAAAATCATTGGACTAGTAACCAAATACATCATCCACTTTAAGCTCTGTTACCGGGCCAAACTTTTTAAGCACATCAAAATCAATTTTATCTTTCTTTCCGATTACCACTAAAGTATATTTTTTATTGGCCACATTCTTCTGGTGAAATGACTTCAAATCATCTGGATTTTGGAGCTGTACAGCATTAAAAAGCTTTTCTTTAAGGTCATAATCTCTTCCAAATTTTTGCGCCCGCAGGTAAGAAAACAATACTGCCGATTTCGTAGTTCGTTCACTTCGCAAATTTGATAAAATAGATTCTTTACTCAAGTCAAAAGAGTTCTGAGAAAATGGCAATTCATTCATAATCTGCATCATAGAACTCATTGCCTCCGGTAATTTATCAGCTTGACAACCAATATAAGATGTAACGAAATTCGGCTTATCTTTTTCCCTCGCAAGACTATAGGAACCATTTGCAGAATATGCTAAAGCCTTGGACTCTCTAAGTTCTTGAAAAACAACAGAACTCATATTCCCACCAAAATATTCATTGAAAAGTGTAGCAGTAGGAACAAGTTCTTCATCATATTTAACCGCTTTAGAGAGAAAATACAATTCTGTTTGCACCATATTATAATCTATCCAAAAAACCTTATTCTCATTGGTTTCCAACTCTGGAAAAATGGCAGGCGAAGGAATATTAATTAATGCAACTGGAACTATATGCAATTTATCTAGCCTTTGGCTTATGGTCTGTTCATCTTCAGGGCCAAAGTATAAGATCTTGTGCGGATAAGTGCTCAGCTTTTTTGTTAATGAAAAAAGTTCATCAACAGACAATTTATCCAGATCTTTGTTTTTCACGACATGATTAGCAGGCGAAACTGGTCCATATTTGGCATAATTAGCCAGGCCTCCAAAAAGGATTGATCTCTTATCTAACTTTTCATTATCTCGTTCTTTAATAATATTTAAACTTAATGATTTAAGTGCTTCCGAATTTCCTTTTGGATCGGTTAAGATATTTTCTAACAATTGCACCGAAGCATCAAAATTTTCCTGAAGGCCAGTTACTGTAATATAGGTTTGGTCCAAACCTGGAAAAACTGACAATTCGGAACCTAATTTAAAAAGCTCTTGTTTAAACTGCTGTGCATCAAGATCTTTTGCTCCAGATAAATCCAACAACCTGGCAGCAATCTCCAATTTCGGATCGTGGTTACTTCCCATTTCAACCAAATATGTGAGTTGAAAAATAGGTGTGGACGTGTTCTTTTTATATAGCATCTGGATACCTGGTTTCCAGTCTTTTATCGAAAGATCCTTTTTGAAATCTAAAAACTGAGGCTCAACTTTGGGAGTCGGTTCGCCAATTACCTTTTTGTAAAATTCAGAGTTCCCTTCTTTATTCAGTACTATAGGTGTGATTGTAGGCTTACCGATTTTGGCAATTTCTTTGCTTTTTCCAACCAGTTTCTCAACAGAAACATAATTTTCTTTATAATTTCTTTTTGCAAATTCAGAAATATCAGTTTTTGAAATTTTGCTCATTTCATCAACTTCTTTCCAAACGTCAGCCCAGTTTTCACCTAAAATAAAAGCATTCATCTGGGCAAATGCTCTTCCCTGATTGTTATCAAACTCTTTTAACTGGCTTATTTTTATATTGTTAACTATGGCTGGTATTAACCAATCATTAAACCTACCCTTTTTGATGGAATCAATCTGAGCCAAAATTAACTTTCGAACCTGGGCCAATGATTGACCTTGTTTAGGCGAACCATAAAATATATGAGTTGAATAATCTTTGTTTGAGTCAAAGTAGCAACCGGCTCCCAATACAAGTTGCTTCTGATTCAAGTTCAGATCTATCAATCCAGCCTGACTATTGGATAACAATTGATCCATTACTTTGGCATATAAAGCATCTTTTGTTCCATTGCCAGGAAGCCTGAAACCAATTCTAAGATTCTCCTCTTCGGGACCATACACTTTTTTGAAAACTGGTTGCAAAATCGGAGCCTCTATAGCAGATGTAAATAAAGGAACATCCTTAGCAACCAATTTCCCAAAAGTATTATCAATAAGCCTAATAGTTTTGGCAGGATCTAAATCACCGGCCAAACAAATTGCCATATTATTAGGCACGTAGTAGGCATAAAAAAACTTCTTAATTTCTGTTACAGATGGATTTTTAAGATGGTTAACTGTTCCTATTGTAGTTTGAGTACCATATTGATGCTTTTTGAACAGTTCACTATACAGAATCTCAGATACTTTATTGCCATCGTCATCCAGAGAAATATTTTTCTCCTCATAAACTGCCTCTAATTCTGTATGAAAAAGTCTGGGAACCAACATCCCAAATCGCTCTTTCTCAATAGTTAGCCATTTTTCCAATTGATTAGACGGTATAGTATTCATATACACCGTTTGCTCATTGGAAGTAAAAGCATTTGTTCCCTGACCACCAATAACAGAAAGAAGTTTGTCATATTCATTGGCGTAACATAATTTACTGGCTTCCAATGAAATTTTATCGATTTTTTTATATAATGCTTTCCTTTTGGTTGTATCTTTTAGCTGACGAAAACGGTTAAACATATTTTCGATGCTATCAAGTAAAAGCTTTTCCTTTTCGTACTCCTTTGCGCCAATTTGAGAAGTTCCTTTAAAAACCATGTGTTCCAGATAATGGGCCAGACCAGTGTTGTCTTTTGGATCATTTTTACTTCCAGCTCTAACAGGTATAAGCGTAAATATTTGAGGTTTATCCTTATAAACAGACAAATAAACAGACAATCCATTTTTGAGTTTATAAATTCTTGTTTCAGTTGGATCACCTACTACAGTTTGATAGCTATACCCATCTTCAGTAAAAGATTTTGTTTCGTATTTCTGCGCAAACAGAAAGCAAAAAGATTGAAATATTAAAACTAAAACTAAGAGGTACTTACGTTGAAATATCTGCATAAACTGTTAAATTGTTTCGAAATTGCTTTTTATAAACAATTGCAAAACAATAACTTTCCGAGCATTTTTACACATTATGATGACCAGCGGTAAAACGTAATTTCTAATTTCAAGCATAATTTCCATTCTAATATTTGTCTTTTTTAAAGAAAACTGTAAGACAGAAAACATTCAAGAATAAAATTTTATCTGTGTTAAACTATTGAATGTCAATAACTTTTAATACGAAACTATAGTTAGATTTCTTCAAGGATCAACCAAAAGATTTGACGCAGCTATTAACTTATTAATTGTTTGGAGTTGAGGTAAATATTTATACTGAACCTGATTCAAATTTAAATCTTGCTGTAAAAGCAGTTCCAATTCTTAGAGATTCAATTGATCTTGGATTTGAAACCAATTATGAAAATTTTCGGTAGATACTTGCGACTCGAAATTCATTTTCAAATGAAATAATTTTAGACTTAACCGATATATTTACCAAGCTTACATGACCTGGACTAAATTTTGAAACGGTTCCATTTTCAGAGATACTAAACTCAATGAACTTTTTCGCTAGATTTAAAATCAAATATTATTTTCCTACTAAGGCAAAGAATTCTGATTTTGAAAAACCAATTTCTGATTTTATATCAAATTCAGGCGTTGTTTTCCTAAAGAAATAAGAAACCAAAGTTCTAATAAAGTGGTCAAAAGTCAGGATTTAAAGAATAAGTCAGTTCTGGAGCTTGGGGCTGGCTCAGGTTTGATTTCCTTTGTTGCTTTACAAAAAGGCGCAATTGTAACAGGCTCAGATATCAACCTGAAAGTGATTGAAAATCTGCAATTTAATATGACTCAAAATCAATTAAAACTAGAAGCCGTTTTATCTGATTTGTTTGACAGTATGCCAGATAATCAATATTTTGACTACATTCTGATCAATCCACCTTATTATCCCAAAAAACCATTAACTATTGATGAAAAAGCCTGGTTTTGTGGATCTGAATTTGAATATTTCACCAAAATGTTTGCCCAGCTGCACTCCCGTAAATTTGGCAATGCGGTTATGATTCTATCTGAGGACTGCGAAATAAATACTATTCAACAAATTGGTTTACAGGCAGGTATTCAAATGCACCTGGAACAAAAAGAGAAAATACTCTGGGAATGGAACTTTATTTTCAAATTGAGCAAAACAGGCGAAAAAAGTTAGTAAAAGCTGCAGAAATGTTGCCTTGGATTATTTCCAAATCTTTTTTTTTCGAAAATTTATAAAAAAGAAAAGGCCGACTCAATGAGACGGCCTTTTCTGATCATTAACTAAACCTTTTTCAATAATGCTAACTTCGAGTTTTAAATATCTCTGTTGCATTATCCAAAAACCACGGATCAAAAGTGGCAGTTCAAATCGTATCTTTACCTTGCTAAATAATTCATTTATCACACAGGTATTCACTTATGCATAAAAACGGAAATAGTCCAATTTTACAAGAATAAATGGACTAACGGCCCATATTCCATGGAAATACGCCTCCGGTATGCACTAACAAAATCCTGCTTTTCTCTTGGAAATATCCTTTTTGGGCTAAATCTAACACGGCGTAAAATGCCTTACCACTATAAATTGGTTCAACTGGGAACCCTTTTTCTACAAAAAGCCTTTTACAAAATCCGCTCAATTCTACATTTGTTTTTGCATAGCCTCCAAAATGATAATCAAGTTGCCATTTTGGGGAAATGAAATTTTCTCTTTGCGCTTTTTCCAACATCAAACCCATATCCCGCTGTAAAAAACCATTGGATTGTAAAACTTCTATTGCCTCTATTTTTTTTACAAATGGCAATCCACTTGCAAAACCAGCTACAGTTCCAGCAGTTGCAACAGGAAGCACAAGTACATCAAATTCAATCTGTTCTGCGATTTTTCTGGCCCATTCCTCAACAAAAGAAACGGCAAAAAAAGAACTTCCACCCATAGGAACCCAAATGAAATTGTTCAATTCTTTCCATGTATATCGGATCTTTTCTTCATCCAAAATTCGAAATTCAGTTCTGGAAACTGGTATTAATACTGCGCCCCAGGTTTCCATTTGTTGAACAGCAGGATTTTGAGCCCACTCTTCCCTCCCACCCCGAATAAAAAAAATAGCTTTTCTATTCATATTTTTTGCAGCAAAAGCAATGGCAATCAGGTGATTAGAAAATGGGCCTCCAATGGAAACAAAACCATCCTTGTTATCTTGAATCACCTGTTTAATAAAATATTGCAGTTTATACCATTTATTTCCTTGAATCCAGGGATGAATCAGGTCGGCTCTTAGCACAGAAACCTGAACAGCATTTTGCTCGAAAATTGAATCTTGCCAGGCCTGGAAAATAAGTTCTGGAAACGCTAAAAAGTTTTCCATCATTAAAATAAAATAAATATAAAATTGATAGCTGCCATTTCTGAAATCAATATTAGTTTGCAAGTCTGAAATGAACCAGACTTCAAAGCCATATACCGATGATGCAATTAGCATTCTTGCCCTCTCATTTGTAAGTGGAATCGGCAATATTTTAATCAAACAATTGGTAGCATACACTGGTTCGCCGTCAGAAGCGTTAAAAGCTCCAAAAAGGCTCCTTGAAAAAATACCAGGAATTGGCAAAAGCATCATCCAAAATATTGAAAAAGAAAGAGAACCGAGCTTAGAATGGGCTGAAATCGAGTTAAAAAACCTCGAAAAAGAAGGTGGGAAAATGTTTTACTACCTTGAAAAAACATTTCCTTCCAGATTAAAACTTATTCCCGATTGTCCAGCCGTACTTTTCGGTAAAGGGAATTTCAACTTCGAAAATCCAAAAATACTTGCTGTAGTTGGCACAAGACAAGCAACCAATTATGGAAAAAAAGCAATTGAACAATTTATTGAAGAATTGATGCCATTTAAACCCGTGATAGTAAGTGGTTTGGCTTATGGAATAGATATTTTTGCACATAAAACAAGCATTCAATTTGGACTTGAAAATTGGGGAGTAATGGCAACTGGTTTGGACGATGTGTATCCTTTTACTCACAAATCAGTAGCAGATCAAATGCAGGAAAACGGAGGATTACTCACTGAAAATTTGCTTCAAACCAAGCCGGATGCTCCAAGATTCCCAGCCAGAAACCGAATAATCGCAGGTCTTTCAGATGCAATTTGGGTGGTGGAAGCTATGGAAAAAGGTGGCGCACAGATCACTGCAAGGCTTGGCGCAGAATATTTCAGAGATGTATTTGCATTACCAGGAAATATCAACCAAAAAGCATC
>Ga0105046_10016546_pt1 | contig 11317 bp, 11 predicted proteins | sample MAT03_FD_78385 | JGI IMG/M metagenome (GOLD analysis project Ga0105046, IMG submission 78385) | Freshwater microbial communities from Lake Fryxell liftoff mats and glacier meltwater in Antarctica - MAT-03 (megahit assembly) | ecosystem: Environmental > Aquatic > Freshwater > Ice > Liftoff...
CGACCAGGACAAGAACGAGCTGACCAGCGCCTCTTCGCGCTCGATCAGATAGCCGCTATTGCCCAGCATGATCTGATAGCCGTGTGGCTCAAACCGTTCAGCCATCGCCTCAATGGTCGCTGCAAAAAATGAATTGCTCAGCGACGGCACGATCACCCCCACCGTGCGGGTTCGAGCCGCTGCCAAGCCACCAGCCATCCGGTTGGGGACATAACCCAGCTGGCTCACGGCATCAGTGACGCGCGTACGCAGCGATTCTGACACCACTCCCGGATTTCGTAACACGCGCGAAACCGTCGCTGTTGATACCCCGGCGAGATCGGCAACTTGCGACATTTGCGTGCGCCCGCTGGCGCGCCGTGCAGTGCGCACGTGCGGCACGCGCGCGTCATCAATAGGGCTCATCGCGCCAAAGCCGTCGCGCGATCACAGTATTGGCGCGACACGGCGCACCGACACGGCCACCCAAATACAGCAATTCCGATCATGACGAAGGGGTAATGTTAGCGTTTGCATTCGTACAATCTATTCTAACTCTTTGATTTTATGCATATAAAAATTTCTGAAAAAGATTAATGTAAACGCTATCATTCTAGCGCTACTTCGGTTAGCATCTGCTCTGTTCGAACAAGTCGGAATTGAGCTTCGGTTCGATTTACCTCAAGAAGGGCGATAGATTCATGGCCAGCGTGACATTGCACCAACTCGTCAAATACTACGGTGACACGCAGGTAGTGCACGGCATCAGCCTTGAGATTGCGCACAACGAGTTCGTTGCACTGGTTGGCCCGTCCGGTTGCGGCAAGAGCACATCGCTGCGCATGATCGCCGGGCTGGAAGACATCAGCGATGGTGAGATCCGGATCGACGGCGAACTGGTGAATGAGCTGGCGCCGAAGGACCGGGACATCGCGATGGTCTTCCAAGACTACGCGCTGTATCCCCACATGAGCGTGTATGACAACATGTCCTTCGGGTTGGAGGTGCAGAAGGTCGCGAAAGCGGAAATCCGCGCACGCGTCAAAGATGCCGCCGAAATTCTAAATATTACGGGGCTGCTGGACCGCAAGCCTAAACAACTCTCCGGTGGACAGCGTCAGCGCGTCGCCATGGGGCGCGCCATCGTGCGCCGCCCCAAGGTCTTTTTGTTCGATGAACCGCTGTCGAATCTGGATGCGAAGCTGCGGGTGCAAATGCGCACCGAGATAAAAAAACTTCACCAACGCGTTGCCACGACGATGATCTACGTCACCCATGATCAGGTTGAAGCGATGACCCTGGCGGACCGCATCGTGGTAATGCGGGACGGAAAAATCGAGCAGGCTGGCACGCCAGAGCAGGTTTACAACCACCCGACATCCATTTTTGTGGCTGGGTTTATCGGATCGCCAACGATGAACTTTGTACCGGCCAGGGTCTCTGCCGGGGCTGCCAAGCTGACACTCGACGATGGCCGCAGCGGCATCAACGTTCCGCTTTCAGCAGAGCAGGCCCAACGCTTTGGAAAATATGCGGACAGCCGCGTGATCGTAGGCTTCCGACCGGAAAACGTCACGCTGGCGGCGAACTCCGGCGACGGGTTCACAGTTCGTACCGAAGTGATCGAGCCGTTGGGATCCGACACGCTGGTGTTTTTCTCTATCGGCGCAAGCGAAGTGGTGGCGCGCCTGCCGCCTTCAACAACCGCCGCGCCGGGGAAAGAAATTCACCTGTGCATCGATGCTGAAAAAATTCACCTTTTCGATCCAGACACGGACAAGGCACTCTAACAATGGCTCAATTTGGTCTCGCCGGCTATGGCCTTTGGGGCAGGCATCATGCGCGCGCGATCTCGGCCTCGGGTGACTCGGCCCTCGCGGCAATTGCCTGCGCATCAGAAGCGACGGCAGCCATCGCGCGGGCAGACTACCCGGAAGTGCCGGTTGTACTCGGCTACGAAGCGTTGCTCGGCATGCCGGGCCTCAGTGCCATCGATATCGTGACGCCAAACGACTTGCACGCCTCCATTGCGCTGGCGGCTCTGAACGCCGGTTTGGATGTACTGCTAGAAAAGCCTATGGCGCTCACAGTGGATGAATGCGACCGCATTATTGCTGCCGAACGCCTCTCGGGGCGAACCGTCTCGATTCTTCACCAGTTTCGCCTGTCGAGCCAATGGGGCCGCATCAAGACCATGATTGATTCGGGCGAAATTGGGGAACCACGCTATGCCAACATCAGCTTGTATCGGTTTCCCTACCGCCCAGGGTCGGGCAACTGGCGCCACCAGCGTGACCGGGTCGGGTCGTGGATTCTTGAAGAGCCAGTGCATTTTTTCGACAACGTGATGTGGTACTTCGAATCGCTGGGCGATCCGCTGTGTGTCAGTTCAACCGGCAATTCCGTCCGGCCGGCCTCTGGCATGAATGAGAATTTCAGTTGCGTCCTGCGTTGGCATAGTGGTGCTTACGCCACTATCACCCAAACTCTTTCTGGATTCGAGAATCACCAAATCGTCGAGGTCACGGGAACTGAAGGTTCGGTACGCGCCTGGTGGTCCGGCGCATCCGACCGCACCCGGCATCCCACTTTCGAGCTCAAATGCAAGCGGCGCAGCAGCGATGTTGCAGAAATCCTGGATATCGGCCCATCGGGGGAAGTGTTCGAGCTGGCCGAAACCTTCAAACTAATTAGCAGCGCATTTGAGCAGCGGCGTCCGCTGGTGTCTGCGGCCGACGCCCGTAAACGCATTGTTGTTTGCCTTGCAGCGGAACAGGCACTTGGCAGCGGTAAAGAGCATTCGCTTGTATTTTGAGACTACATCCCGTGTTTTTCTAACCAAGAAGGAGATACCAATGTCTACCCATATGCCATTGAGCCGCATCACCAGGATAGCCCGCGGCACTGCCAGCACGCTGCTCGCGTTTGCGATGCTTAGTACGCCAGTTTTGGCGCAGCAAAAGAAGATCAGTTTCCTGACATGGAACATTGCGGACCAGGAAGAACTGTTTAAGGAATGGATCGCCGAATTCAAGAAAATTCGTCCCGATGTCGACGTTGAATGGCTGGACAAAAAGGGTCCCGAGTTCCCCGCCTACTACCAGACCCAGGTGATCGCCGGCACGCCCCCGGACATCATTAATACCCAGGGCGGTTTGTGGCTCGAGTATGCGGCAGCAGGCGGGATGGTTGACCTCACCCAGTACATGGCGAAGGAACCAGAGGTGCGCAAGCGGTTTAACGCCGACTATTTGGCCAATTGGACTTACGAAGATAAAAACTACATGCTGCCGTTTTACATCAGTAAGTCGCTGCTGTTCTACAACAAGACAATGTTCAAGGAAGCTGGTTTGGCCGGGCCGCCCCAGAGTTTCGAGCAGATGATGGAGTACGCCGGCAAGATGTCCAAAGGAGACAAGACTGGCATGCTTACTTTGAATTTTGATTGGCTGTACTGGCCTTTTTTCAAGATGAACGGAGTCGAACTGCTGTCGCCCGATCTCAAGAAAGCCGCCTTTAATACGCCGAAAGCGGTGCAAACTCTGGAGGCACTGGCCAAGGCCACTGCTGACGGCGGCATCAACAAGATTTCGTGGACTGGCCGCTGGGTCGAACCGAATGGAGCCTTCGCCGCTGGCAACGTCGGAATGCTGCATGCGCACTCGCCGGCCTTTTTCTTCATTCGCGGGCAGGCGCCTTGGCTTAATGCCGAAACCTTCGGGGCAGCGCATGTGCCGGGCGGCTGGGCTACACCGAACTCACATGGATTGGGCATTTCGAAAGGTTCAAAACATCCCGACATTGCCTGGGAATTTCTCAAGATGGTGACCAGCGAAAAGTGGACCGCGAAGTTCAGTGAACGCCGCAAAGTACTGACCGGCAACATTGCTTCCGACACGACCACGCTCGAGAAAATGCGAAAGGATGATCCGCTGGCGGCATCGGTGTTGCAAACCCAGCTCGAGCAAACAGACAAGCTGACGGGCAACTGGAGACTCGCCAAAGATTCACGCGTTAAAGAAGCGTTCTATCCGGAAATCCAGAACGTAGTGCTGGGCCGCAAAACAGCCAGCGAAGCACTGAAAGATGCGGAGTCAAAAGTCAATCGCGCTCTCTCGCGATAACTTCACGTGTCAGATGCAAAACACCCTGACGACCGCCATGCCAGTCGCATCTGGCCGAGCGCACGGCGCCGCGCTGCCACGCCGTGGCGGCGGGTTGAAGCGCCGCCGCGAACTGATTTTGATCTGGGTGTTTCTGCTGCCGTCGTTAGTGGTATTTTTTCTGTACCGCATATTGCCGCTGCTGTGGAATGTCATGCTGTCGTTCCAGGATTTTTCCCTGTTTGGCAAGACCGGATGGATTGGCATTGAGCACTATCGCGAAATGCTAGGGGACGAGGTATTTTGGACTTCGCTCTGGAACACCTTGCTGTATATAGCGAGCGCGCCAGTAGGCATCGTTCTGGCGCTGGCGATCGCATTGATGGTCAATTCCGAAGTGCGCGGGCGCAATGTCTACCGCACCATCGTCTTCTTGTCTTACCCGTTGATGACCGTGGCGGTGGGCATCATCTGGCGCTGGATGTACGACGAGAAGGTGGGGTTGTTCAACTACGTCTTGCGCACGCTGGGCATCATTGACACGCCCCTGCCGTTTTTGCAATCGTTCGAGTGGGCATTGCCATCCATATTGCTGGCCAATGTCTGGCAAATTCTGGGCTTTTACATGATCATCCTGCTCGCGGGCTTGCAGAATATTCCGCAAAATTTATATGAAGCGGCATCGATTGACGGCGCCAGCGCCACTCAGCAGTTGTTTCGCATCACTCTGCCTCTATTGCGGCCGTCCATCTTTCTTGCATTCGTGATTGGCGTCATGACCTCTTTCACCAGTTTTGACCTGGTCTACGTCATGACGCAAGGAGGACCGGCGCATAGTTCGGAACTGTTGGTGACCTACATCTACAAGAACGCTTTTGAACTCTCCAGAGTGGACTACGCCGCTGCAATCACAGTGGTGCAGTTTCTGCTGCTCGTGGCACTAACCTGGGCTGGCAACCGGATTTCCGGCGGCGAGGCGGGTGCGGTGAAAACCGAATGACTGCTAATGCACACCGACCGCGGCGTGCGACTGCACGGCGCAAGCACCACTGGTCGCTGCACGCAGGACTGCTTGCCGTAAGTTTTTTCATGCTGGTGCCGTTTTACTGGGTGCTCAAGACAAGTTTGACGGGCGAAAACATCTTCGTCTATCCGCCAAAGCTACTGCTAAACGACCCGCATCCTTTCTACTACGTGGATGTCTGGTATTTGATTCCGTTTGCCCGGTATCTGGCCAACAGCGCCATCGTGTCGGTGCTGGCGATTGTTGCCAACGTGGTTTTTAATGCAATGGCGGCATATGCCCTGACCAAACACTTCCGCGGTCGCGGATTGATCATCACGCTGCTGCTCTCGTGCATGATGATCCCGTTTCAAACTACCATCGTGCCTGCATATCTGATTACCGGTAAGCTCGGCCTGCTCAACAGCTACCTCGGCATGGCGCTGCCGACGTTTTCGACCATCGTCTGCATCTTTGTGTACAAGGCAAGTTTTGATGCGGTACCAAAATCGCTGATCGACGCCGCGCGGATAGATGGATTGTCCGAATTGCAGGTGATCATGAAAATCATGATTCCCCTTTCCGCCTCCGCGGTGGCTACCAATGTCATCCTGTCTTTCATCTGGTCGTGGAACAATTTCATGTGGCCGCTGATCATTGTGCGCGACCCCGACATGCAGACGCTGCCGCTTGGCCTTTCACGATTCTTGACTTATCACGAGAATACTACCGGCGCCCTCTACGCATTTTGTGTCATGGTGCTGCTGCCCGGAATCTTGCTGTTCCTGATGGCGCAGAGGGAGTTCATCCAAGGCTTGACTTCAGGCGCAACCAAAGGATGAGTTCATGACCAGTACGTGGCTCCGTCTGATTACGCATCGCTTTGTGCTGATTCCCTTGTGCATCGGCTTGACGGCCGCAGCATGGAACGGATATGTGTCATTGCACGATGGCGGCCTGGTGCGCGGTGTGGTGCTGGGGCCAGGTGGCGCGCCGGTGGCCGGTGCCAAAGTCAGCATGATGGAGAAAAATTTCACGACCAATTCTGATCGCGGATCCACCCGAACCCGCGCTGACGGCAGCTTTGAGTTCACCAACAACCGCTCACACAACATATTGCTGCGTGCAGAGATGGACGGTGTCGGCCGCTCTGATCAAATTACCTTGCGTCTGTATTTTCGCTCGCAGAATGTGACGCTTGACGCGCCACTGACGATCAAGCCGGGTGCCCCAAAGAATGGCTGAGGTGCGCCCGCTCGTGTTGCTGGACCCGCATCCTCGCAACAACGCCATGATTCTGACGCCAGCCGCCCGCGGGAGGCTAGCCGCTTTGGCAGAGATTGTGACCGTGGAATCCGGACCGGTGCCAGACACGGTGGTGGAGCAATTTCTGCCGCAAGTGACGGCTATCCTCGGACAAACCGCATTGCCGCGCGAGCGGATAGAACGCGCCCCGAATCTAAAAGCGGTGTTTAACGTAGAAGGCAACTTCTTCCCGAACGTCGACTACGCCGCGTGCTTTGCCCGCGGCATCCGGGTGGCGTGCGCTGCGCCAGCATTTGCCCGCCCGGTAGCTGAGTTCGCGTTGGCCGCTGCGCTTGATCTCATGCGCGGCATTACGGTGGCAGACCGCGCCTTTCGCGCCGGTGAAGAGCAGTACGGCTGGCGTGGGAACCTTGGGAGTGAATCCCTGTTCGGAGCCGATGTGGGAATTGTCGGCTTCGGCAATATCGCCCGCGTGCTGGTGACCTTGCTCGCGCCTTTTGGCTGCAGTGTGCGCGCCTATGACCCGTGGCTGCCTGCGGCCCTGATGCGGGAACACAACGTGCTGCCAGCCAGCCTTGCTGAATTGCTTGAAACCTCAAAGGTGGTCTTTGTGCTGGCCGCGCCAACCAGCGAAAACGGCGGTTTGATTGGGGCGGAGGAGCTGTCGCGGTTACGTGACGGCGCCAAGATCGTCTTACTCAGCAGAGCCGACGTAGTAGATTTTGGCGCTTTGGCGCACGCGCTCGCGAGCGGACGCATCGAAGCTGCCGTTGACGTATTTCCGCAGGAGCCGCTGTCCGCGTCGCATCCTCTGCGCACGTCGGGCGCGACGCTGTTGTCATCGCATCGGGCCGGTGGCCTTGCCTCTGCCCTCAAGCAGATAGGCGAGATGGCGGTCGATGATTTGGCGCTGGTGCTGCGCGGTCTGCCACCCGTGCGCCTGCAAATTGGTCACCCGGAAACCATTGGCAAGCAGCGCAGTAAGCCTGGATTACCTGAAGTACCCGCTTAATGCGTATCGCAGACCACAATCCAGTGGTTGAGGCGCTGGGACGCCCGCTCCGCCTGGGCGTGATCGGCGGCGGCGCCGGCTCGTTCATCGGCCCGATCCACCGCAGTGCGGCTACGCTGGACCGTCGTTTTGAGATTGTGGCGGGAGTGCTGTCTTCGGACCGGCATCGGTCGATGGCGCAGGGCGTGGATATCGGCCTCGATCGGCAGCGCGCCTATGGCTCGGTAGACGAAATGATCGAGCGTGAGGCCGCACGCGGTTCGAGTGGCATTGATGCGGTAGCCGTCATGACGCCGAACGACCGGCACTGCCCTGTCAGCAGCGCAGCACTCGAAGCGGGCCTGCATGTGATTTGCGATAAACCCATGGCCAACTCAGTGGCCGAGGCCCGCGCGCTGAATGATCTGGTGTCCCGTACCGGCAAAGTATTTTGCTTGACGCACAACTATTCCGGTTACCCGATGGTGCGCCAGGCTCGCGCGATGGTGGAAGCGGGCCAGCTGGGCGAACTGCGCATCGTGCAGGCGGAGTATTTTCAGGGGGGAATGGCGCTGCCGGTTGAGCGCGGCGAACTGACGCCCAAACTTCGCTGGAAATTTGATCGCGCTCGCAGCGGGCCGTCACTGGTACTCGGTGACATCGGCACCCACGCCCATCACCTGGCGTGTTTTGTGTGCGGCGATCAAGTTGCAGCAGTTGCAGCAGACATTGGCGCTTTGGTGCCAACGCGCCAATTTGACGACTACGCGGGCATGCTGTGGCGCTTTCGCCGTGGCGCGCGCGGGTCCTGTGTGGTAACACAGGCAGCTGCGGGCGCCGAGAACAATCTGATTTTGCGTATCTACGGTGAAAAAGGAATGCTCGAGTGGCAGCATCTAACGCCGAACTATCTGCGCCATGCGTCCTTGGGGGAATCGGTCAGAACGCTCGGCCGCGGTGATGCCAATCTAGCGCCAGCGGCAGAGCGGGCCTGCCGGATTGCGCGCGGCCATCCGGAAGGATTTCGTGAGTCATTTGCTACGCTATACGCCGATTTCGCCGAAGCTATCGTGGCAAAGATGACAGGTGTTCCGGCAGATCCTTACGCGCAGTGGTTTCCCAGCGCTGCCGACGGCCTACATGGTGCAGTTTTCATCGAGGCTTCACTTCGCTCAAGTGATCAAGGTGGAGCTTGGGTTGAATGCGGCGCGAACTGAACTGCCAGAAACAAACCTCTTGTTTACTTCAAGCCCCCATTTGCCGAACTCACCGGCATTCCAAATTTGAGCAATCGCGCGAACTGCCGGGCGATAGATTGCCCGGCTTTGTGTACCGGTGATTGTTTGACGGCATGCGTTGGGCTGTCGATGCGATCGTTGGCACTTCCGGCAACCATGCTCAAGTCGGTAACGGACAATAACTTCGGCGGCGTCATCCCGCCAGGACGCACTCCGAAATCTGTTTCGCAACGGCAATCAACTCGGCCAGCGTATCGTCGATCGAGGACACACTCTGTCCGCCCTGCCACTCCAGATAAGGCACGGTCAGGCAGGCAATCGCGTGTCCCTGAATGTCTCGAACCGGGCAGCTCATATTTATGACGCCGCGAATGAAGTCGCTGGGAACTGATTCGAAGCCAGCGCTGCGCAAGCCGGTCCAGTCGACGGCGGCTGCGCGCGCCTTGGCAGTAACGGGGCCGGGTAATAGTCTTTGCAGGCGTACACGTTCTTCTTCCGGCTGAAAGGCGAGGTAAATACGGCCCGATGAGGATGTCAGCAATCCCACCTTGGTGCCTTCGCGCACCGCAAATTCCATAGAGCGGTCGCTGTTCGCCATGGCCACGACCAGCATCTCGGCCCCACTGCAAACAGCCAGATGGCAGGATTGCCCCACTTTGCGGGCCAACTGCTTCATTACCGGGAGCGACTCGGACAGCAGGCGACGGGTTACCGACGTCTTATGCGCCAATTCAAAGAGTCGCAGCGACAGCGTCATCTTCTCGGTCGATGGATGCACTTTGATGTAGCCACGGCGCTTGAGGCAATCAACCATGCGGAAGATTTCGCTGCGATTGCGCTGCAGCGTCCTAGCCAGTTCGGTCAGGCTCAGCCCGCCAGGCTCTTCGGCCAGCACTTCGAGGATGTCCAGCCCTTTGTCGAGCGCTGGCACGGCATAGCCGGTCGTTGCACTCTCAATGGGCTCGTCAGGTTGCGTAGTAGTTTGGTTTTCGGAGCGCATGCGATGGCAGGACGGGTCAGCGTCTGGCCATGTTACAGGCAACCCGCAGCACAAGTCATGCCACGATCGGGCCAACGTAGAGAACAATGCTCCCTCGATCACTACAAGACAAAAGCGCGGCGTTGTTGACCCGGCAGAACCAGGGACCGGGAACAACCAGTTGCCACTGGGCCGCACACCGAGCGCCAAACTAGCTGCAATGCGCGAGCGGCCAGCAAGCGCGTGACCAAGGAAGGTAAGGCGCAAGGGCCAATGTTTTGACCAGGTACTGCTTCATGGCAGCTTGCCGTGACGATGACCGCGATGGCCGTGCAGCAGGCCGACGAATGCGTCACTGAGCTTCGCAGCCCGACCTACTTCTTTAGTCCTAGCGCATCGATCACGGTTGTCAGGCGTTGCGTGCTGGTGCTGGCGAACTGCTCAAACTGCGCGCCCGTTTCCCATGCCGGCCGGAAGCCCCGCTCCTTGAGAAATTTCTGGAACTCGGGGCGTTCGTAAATGCGCTTGAGGTTATCTGTGACCTGCACGGCGATTTCTGGCGCCAGTCCCTTGGGCGCCACCACGGCAAACCAACTGGCCATCTGCCAGTCGACTCCCGTCGCTTCCTGCAAAGTCGGCACATCAGGGTACAGTTGCGAGCGCTCTGGCGCCATCACCGCGAGTTGCCGCACCTTGCCAGCGTCAATCAGTGATCTCGCCTCAGTCGCTGAGCAAGTGCAGAAATCCACACCGCCCGCCACCAGTTCCTGTAATGACGCGGACGCGCCAGCGCTGGGGACGTAGCGTACCTGCGCCGGCTTGATGCCTTCGGCCACCAGCCAACCGCCGAGCGCCAGATGCCATGCGCTTCCCTGGCCAGAACCTCCAGCCTTGAATTTGCCCTCGGGTGCCTTGCGCACTGCGTCGATCAGGGCGCGTGCGTTGGCATAGGGAGCGTCGGCGCGCACGATTACAGCGGCATCGAGCGCCGCCAACTTTGCGATCAGCGAATAGGATTGCGGCGTTAGTTCCGCCAAACCCATGCCCTTGAAAACGGAGATCTCCATCGTCGCCAGCCCCAGCGTGTAGCCATCGGGCGTTGCCGTCGCCATTGCACTGTGCCCGACCACGCCACTGCCGCCGGCGCGGTTCACGACCACCACCGGCTGCTTGAGATCACGCTCGAGCAAAGCGCCCACCATGCGGCCCATAGCGTCTGAGCCGCCTCCTGCAGCCCATGGAATTATCAAGGTCACCGGTCTGGACGGATAGGTGTCAGCAACCGCCGAAAGAGCTGCAAATAGCAGGATGACCGAGGTAACGAGGGTTTTCATGAGCGTGCGCATGACTGTCTCCTTTCAGGAAGTGGTAGTTCAGAATCTGTAAAGGTGAAGGGCACCATCAACATGAAACGCTTCGCCCGTGCAAAACGGCATCTTTGCTGCGGTTCGCCGCAGCAAAGATGGGTGTCAACCCGTCCGCAATCCAGCGGTCGTATATCTCTTTCGCCGGCGCGGTCGTGCCGGTGCAGACGATCCCCGGTCGAGTTTCGTACGTGCACGCGCCGGCTTCGCCTATGCGAGTGCCATGCAAATTGATGTCCAATTCTTCGTCGCAGCTTTTGGCCGTGATATCGAGCCAGTCGCCGCGCACCTGCGCCTGCACCTGCACCTGTAAGCCCGCGTTGTTCGCCAGGCAGGCCAGCGCTAGCTGATCGCGTATCTGCTGCGCACCCGCTTCGTCGCGCCAGACGTTTAG
>Ga0105046_10016547_pt1 | contig 11317 bp, 14 predicted proteins | sample MAT03_FD_78385 | JGI IMG/M metagenome (GOLD analysis project Ga0105046, IMG submission 78385) | Freshwater microbial communities from Lake Fryxell liftoff mats and glacier meltwater in Antarctica - MAT-03 (megahit assembly) | ecosystem: Environmental > Aquatic > Freshwater > Ice > Liftoff...
CTCAGGCAATTCAGTTGCTTTGTGAAAATCTTCCGTAGCGTTGTGACCGTGACACCATTCTCCCGTAACCCCATGATATGCGGACGGGAACCTCATCACGTATTGCGCGTCCCTATGGCACAACAGGTGCCTTCACCCCCGACAGTCAGGCGCTTCTCTTTCCTGCTCCTGTCGAAGTCGGAGAAGAGGCGCTGACGCTCAAGCGCTTTCACCTCTCCAATCAAACACTCGATATGCTGCGCACCGATATTCCCGATTTCCGCCCGACCACCGTCACCTATAGTCCCAATGGACAGTATTTAGCCGGGCTGCATCTGTCAGAACAGGCGAACTGTTACTCTGGCGCGGCACTGTTTATTGGTCATTTCATCACCTCTGACACCCTGGAAACCAGCAGCAGCACAGACTACTGCGCCAATAATCTCTCCTGGGATGCGACAGGCGAACGATTATTCGTGCAGCGTGTGAGCATTGATGAGGCAGGCAGCGGAACACCTGAGATCTGGTTGTATGACATCAGTCAGCATATGACGCATTTGCTGATTGCCAACGCCTATCATGCCCGCTGGGTTCCCTAGAAGAGACAGAGGCAGTAAGGCCACTCGGATCTTGTATTCTTAAATGATACTAAGTATCATTTACGTTCATTATCTATGCTACTCACCCTTCAAAAGGACTCCAGAAATGGCTCGTAAAGCCCAGGTTGAACGCGAAAAGAAACTCAAACGTCTGGCGGAGAAGTATGCGGAAGCACGCACGGAATTACGTACCGCGAATGATTCCGCTGGTTTGTCTCGCCTTCCCAACAATTCGAATCCCAATCGCCAGCGCAACCGCTGTGCGCTGACGGGTCGCTCAAGAAGCTTCATTCGGCGTTTTGGACTGTCACGGATTACATTTCGGGAGTTGGCCCTGCGTGGTTTGATTCCTGGTGTCACAAAAGCCAGTTGGTAGTGAAGAGTGGCGGCTCAGAGGCCGCCCTTCATCACGGACTCAATCGCCGAGGCAAAGCGCTGCGCGGACGCCTCATCCAGAAATAGCCCCGGCTCGATCAATTCAAGTTCCATCAACACGAACTCACCCTGGACCAGCACCCCATCCACCCGCGCGTACAAAAACCCTGTGTCATGTGTCAGATTGAGAGCCACATCGAGGATATGACGGGCGGTATCCACGACAGAGGGCGCGACCTCTACCGCACCATAAGATCCGCCATAGGCCGAATTGACAAAAATGGTCCCTGGCCCTGGCCGTTTGAGGATGACATGGCTCAAGGTCTGACCAAAGAAAATGAGCGACAATTCCCCCTCGCGGATGGCCTCGATCACGGGCTGAATCATGACCGTGCCGAGCGCCAGCAGAGCCTCAAACGAATTCTGCCGTTGAGCCGTCGTCTCAGCCGTCACAATCTGAATGCCATCCGCAGACGCGCCAATCGTCGGTTTCAAGACCGCCTGTGACCAGCCCTGTTTTTGAAGCACCTCTGCCAGTAAGAGCGGCTCGTCCTGTGTGGCCCAGATCGTCGGGATGGTTTTGATGCCCTGCTCGGACAGCGTGCGGAGGTAGGTTTTCTCCATGTTCCACAGCACAGCATCAGCGCTGTTATGGAGAGGCACTCCATCCTGTTTCAGCCGCTCAATCCACTGGCGAAATTCCTGCGGGCGCGTGTGATAATCCCAGCAGGAACGCAGCACAACCGCGTCAAAGACTGCCCAATCAATCGTGGGATCATCCCAGGGGGCAGCGGCCGCCTGTAAACCGCATTCTTGCAGTGGAACCACCAATCTCTGATCGCTGGTCGATAATTCTGGGTGGGCTTGATAGGTGACGAGGGCGACAGTCTTCACATCAGGGCCTTTTGCGTACAGAGTTAAGTTTTATTGAGGAAAGACATCGTTTTCCTCGTCAGTTACTGTCGTGATAAACGGATCATCCCAATTCTGCCACACGGCAGGCCCCAGAGCCATTTCCGCATCAGTCAGCAGACAGTCATTCAGCGCCTGCGTGATCTGTGAGCGATCCAAGTCAATGCCGATAATGACCAATTCCTGCCGCCGATCCCCGAACTCGCCCGCAAATTCGCGCTCGATGGACGCCACAAGCTGTGCATCATCCGGCCACTCGGCACTCGGCACAACCACCCACCAATCCCCACCATAATTCAAGGAGATGACCTCTCCCGCCTGTGACCAGACCCCGACCATATCCGGCTGTGGTGCCAACCACACAAAGCCCTTGGAGCGAATGACCGCGTCAAACATGTCGCTTTCCAGCGCATTGAGGAGCCGCTGCGAATGAAACGGACGCCGTGCGCGATAGACAAAACTGCTCACGCCGTATTCTTCGGTCTCCGGCGTATGCACCTCGCCCGACAGCCACTCTTCAAATCCGGCAGCGGTGTCAAAGTTGAAGCGACCCGTATTCAAGACCTCGCTCACAGCAACACGTCCCTGCTGGCTGCGGATCAGTTTCGCGCGGGTGTTCATACGGCGCAGCAGAGCTTCCAGTCGATTCAGATCCTCGGCACCGATGAGATCGATCTTGTTGATGATCAGCACATCGGCAAATTCAATCTGATCGACCAACAAATCGACGATGTTGCGCTCGTCCGTCTCATCCACCTGGACGCCGCGATCCGCTAATGTATCCAGCGAGTCGAGTTCGCGCAGGATATTTTTAGCATCAACCACTGTGACCATCGTATCGAGACGCGCCACATCGCTCAAACTGGTCCCGCCTTCATCCAGCGGAAAGGTAAACGTCTCTGCGACAGGCAGCGGCTCCGAGATGCCTGCGGATTCAATCAGGAGATAATCGAAGCGCTTCGCCTGAGCCAACCGTGTCACCTCGCGCAGCAGGTCATCGCGCAGGGTGCAGCAGATGCAGCCATTCGTCATCTCGACAAGCTGCTCATCCACGCGACTCAGGGCTGCGCCGCCCTCCCGCACGAGCGCGGCATCGATATTGATTTCGCTCATATCATTGACAATGACGGCGACACGCAGGCCCTCACGATTGTTCAAAATATGATTGAGGAGAGTCGTTTTCCCCGCACCGAGAAAGCCTGACAGTACCGTCACAGGCAGTTTTGAGATGGTGTCCATGTTAGAGCAGTTCCTGAATTGAACGGCCCTGACGTTTCAAGAAGGTTGGCAGGCCAATCTTATCAATCGTTTTGAGTTCATTGGCAGAGAGTTGGACGCGCACAAAACGCTTCAGTTCAGGGATATAAATCCGCTTGCTCTGGATATTGAGCTTGAATTGACGATTGGTCGTGTTGAAGGCGTGGCTGCGGGCCTTACCAAACTGGGGTTTGCGGGTGGTGATACGACGTTTGCTGGCCATGAGATGTCCTTCTGTGAGTGTTGACTCGAATCATGCGTTTACAAAAATAAGGTGTGATGCAGCGCCACTTAGTCCGCCGCGCCTGTCTGCCACGAGGGGAAGTGATCCACGAAAAATTCCCAACCGGATTCACCCAGCGACAACTCGTCATCGGTGAGAAGGGCCGCATTGAGCTGAGCCATCATGGTGTCTCTGGGCATATCAATGCCGATGAAGACCAACTCCTGCCGCCGATCTCCATACGGCTCCTGCCAGAATTCCTCCAGATAATCCGCAACCTGTTCGGTGCGCGGCCATTGTTTGTCCGGTGTGGCTGCCAACCAGCGACCCGCCGACGAGACCCGCGCGACATGGCCGGCCAGCGACCAGTTCAGGCCGCTGTCGTGGCGCGTCGCCAGCCAGAAAAAGCCTTTAGAGCGCAGGACAGTTTTCATAAAGGCCGCTTGCAGAACGTCAAACAAACGCTGCGGATGGAATGGACGGCGTGCCTTGAAGACAAAGCTGCTGACACCGTATTCTTCGGTTTCAGGCGCGTGTTCGCCTTGCAGTTCCTTGAGCCAGCCGGCTGATTTTTGCGACGTTTCCATATCAAAGAGGTTTGTATAGAGGATATCGGTGAGCGCAATCCGTCCTTGTTCGGCGCGGATGAGGCGTGCGCCCGGATTGAGTGTATGCAGCACACCTTCCAACTCTTCAACCTGTTCGCGCGAGGCCAGATCGGTCTTACTCAGCACAATCACGTTGGCAAATTCCACCTGATCGATCAGCAGATCCGAGAGAGTGCGATTGTCAGCCTCGCTGACCGCCATGCCCAGGGCTTTGAGCCGCAGCCCTTCGCGATAATCATCGAGCCAACTGTTGGCATCAACCACCGTGACCATCGTATCAAGCTGCGACACATCCAGCAGGCTCATCGTGCCATCGGGCGTCGAAAAGCTGAATGTCATGGCGACGGGCAAAGGCTCGGAAATGCCGCTCGATTCAATCAGCAGATAATCGAAGCGTCCCTCAGAGGCCAACTGTGCCACCTCTTTCAGCAGGTCTTCGCGCAGCGTGCAGCAGATGCAGCCGTTGGACATTTCCACCAGCTTTTCATCGGTGCGGCTGAGCTGTGCGCCGCCTTCGCGAATCAACTGCGCATCGATGTTGACCTCGCTCATATCATTCACGATCACGGCCACCTTCAAACCCTCGCGATTGGTCAGGACATAATTGAGCAGCGTGGTTTTTCCCGCGCCAAGAAAGCCTGAGAGAACGGTGACAGGTAACTTTTTCATGATGAGAGCATCTCCTGACGAATACTATGAGCAAGGGTCATCCATTGAGTCGGCATATCAGCCACAGGACAGCCGCCGCGATAATGGCGGCGCTGCGGCCAGCTTTCCAGCAGGGTATCGCGATAGGTTGGTGTAGTCCGAGTGGTCACCCACTCTTCATAGGTTGCAATCCATGTCAGCGCTGTCGCCAGCAGCGGCGCACAGTGATCCAATGTCACGCGCTCGTGCTTGAGCGGCAAATCCGCTTCGCACCAGGCTTGCGGCAGCAGATGCACGGTTGTTGTCGCCCGCACCTTGAAGCGTGACCGGCTGATGAACAGGCTGCCGAGCGACTCGCGGGCGATCCACACGCCCCAGCCCCACAGCGTCAGCGCGCACGTCTCATCCAGCCAAACCGTGTAGGCGCTGCGTAAATGGGGAACCGGTGCGGGCCGCTTATGACAGCCATAAGCCAGTAGCAAATTCTCATCGGCTCGGCGCACATCGCAGCCCCAACACCACATTTGCTGATCCAGCAGTGCCTCGCCGCGGCTGCTGAGACGCGGACAAAGTTTGACGCATGGCGGCGTTTTCGCATGTTGACGAGCCATCATTGCGCCGCTTGACGCCGCAGCCATTCTTTTTTCGCGGTCAATGGGCGGACGTTTGGCTTTGGTGCGTCCGGCACAACACAGGCGTCCAGTTTGTGCCGCAGCATCTCCACATCAAGGCCACCATGTGAGGCAATCATCACGATCTGGGTGTGAGGCTGCTCGTCACCCCAGCCGTCTGTCAGGGTAAGACTGGCCCGTTTGCCGACCATTTGCAGCAGAATTTTCTCTTCGGGCATGCCATGCAGACAGATAAATCCTTTGGCGCGATAAATCGTGGTCGGCAGGTCTTCAAACACATCCTGTAAAGGCCTCAGCAGCAGCGGTTGATCCGATTCCCAACTCCAGGTGCTGAAGACCAGGGTGTGATCGGTGTGTTCATGAGCGTGATCTTCAGCATGCTCGTGGCTGTGATCGTGATGTTCATGGTTATGGTTATGGTTATGGTTATGGTTATGGTCGTGGTCATGAGACTCCTCGACACCATGCACATGAACATCTTTCTCAGCCCGCTGCCACACCCGCTCCGGATCATACTGTCCGACGCCCAGCGCCAATTCGAAGGGAATCTGCCCATAAGTAACTTCGAGAATGCGCGCCTCCGGCACGATTTTACGGATCACCTGGGACTTGATGCGTTCGAGGTCTTCTGCGCTGACCAGATCAATCTTGTTCAGAACCACCATATCAGCCACCGCTATTTGATCAATCGCCAGCCCATAGTTCTCTTCGTCAAGCGTCAGGAGCTGATCTGCATCGACCACCACCAGGATGCCCTCAAGCGTGATCAGCGGTCTGACTTCCGGCATCAGAAAGGTATTGGCAACGGCCAGCGGGTCAGACACGCCGCTCGTCTCGATGATGATGTACTGCGGCGGATCGGCGCGGTGCAGCAGCTTCAGCGTCTCATTGAGTAAATCGCCACGAATCGTGCAGCAAATACAGCCGTTAGAGAGATTGATCATCTCTCCGGTCACGCCCACCACGAGCTGTGTATCAATATTGACGCTGCCAAAGTCATTCACCATGACCGCGACCTTGAGGCCGTGATCACCATGCAGAATATGGTTGAGCAAGGTGGTTTTTCCCGCCCCCAGAAAGCCGCTCAAAATCGTCATCGGCACAGGGGATGTGAATGCATTCATTGTCTTCTCTCCTTTCAAATGTCTGTGGTCAGGATGATCAGGGTAAGCGCTGTCGCAGCCATTCGATGGCGCGGTTGGCAATATGTTCAAGGTGTGATGCCGGGGCCTCAACCGCGAGACAGGCCTTCATCCGCTGATTCAAGTCAGCCGCATCGATGCTGCCCGTGGCTCCAATCACAATCAACTGAGAGCGGGCCGCTTCCTCACCCCAACCCCCCGGCAGGGTTATCAGGCTGGTACGCTGGCCCACAACATGCAGAACCCACTTTTGATCCGGGTCATCAACCAGAAAGAAAATTCCCTTGGCACGATAGATCGTTTCCGGGAGGTGATCGACCATCTGCCGCAGTGCCCGGTAGGACACAGGCTGATCGCTGTGCCAATGCCAGGTGTTGAATACGAGCGTGTGGTCTGTATGGACGTGGGGAGAGTCTTCCTCATGCTCATGGTAATTGTCATCGCTCGCCGTATGAACATGAACCTCCTGCGGCGAACCATCATGAAGGGAGTGCAGATCAAATGTTCCTATATTGAGCAGCAGCGTTATGGGGACAACGGCGTGTGTTGTCTCTAAAATGCGTGCTCTGGGAGCAAGAGCGCGAATATGACGACGGACGGCTTCAAGCTGCTCTTTGTTGATGAGATCGACCTTGTTGAGGATCAGAAGATCCGCCATACGCACCTGATTCGTGGACAATCTCTCATACGAGGTATCGAGTGAGAGAATGTGTTCGGCATCAATCACAGTCAGAATGCTGTCGATGTAAATCTGACGGAGACTGCGAAAGGTCAAAGCGACCTCGAGCGGATCAGACACGCCACTGGTTTCAATGATGATGTATTCAGGCGGCTCAGACCGTTGCAGTAAATCAAGCACAGCCTTAAGTAAATCATCCCGAATGGTGCAGCAGATACAGCCATTGGCCAGACTGATGGTCTCCCCTTCCACGCCGACGACAAGCTGTGTATCAATGTTAATCGCCCCAAAGTCATTGACCAACACCGCCACCCGCAGGCCATGATCGGCATGCAAGATCTGATTGAGCAGTGTTGTTTTCCCTGATCCCAGAAAGCCCGTGATGATCGTCAGCGGGATAGGTGACGGCATTTGCATAAACATTCTCGCTTTGATTTGCTGCTTGCCAATCTCAATGAGACGTGGTATCAATATGTAAACCAAATGATACGTCGTATCAATTGAGAGTCAAGGCCCAGCTGATGACCATGCCGTTTAACCGTAAGAGCATCAATCCTGATGACTGGCTGAAAGCGTTGAAAGGCAGCGGCGGCCGTATCACTGAGGTGCAGAAAACGCTCGTGGCTATCCTGGCACACAGTGAAGAGCCTCTCAGTGCTGAACAGGTCTGGGAGTCTGCACGCCAATCCCGCCCGGAGACAGGACGCGCTACGGTGTATCGCACCGTTGAGAAGTTGGAAGCCCTGGGCCTGCTGCGGCGGGTGCATGGGTATCAAGGATGCAGCCGTTTTGTGCCAGCCGTGCCTGAGTCTCTCATGCTGTTTGTGTGTCTGGTGTGTGGGCAGGCTCTGTATCTGGATCGTCAGCCTCTGCAAAGCCTGATGGCACAGACCGAGCGAAACAGCGGGCATGACATCAGCGAGTATCGGCTGGAACTCTTTGGCACCTGTACAACGTGTCGGCGTATCACAACATAGTCATCATTTCAAATAGGAGACCATCACATGCGCGTTCGTTTGTTTCTCAGTCTTACGCTGTTCAGCCTGCTGCTTCTCGGTGTCTCTGCCACAAGTGCCCAGGATCAACGTTTGAAAGTCGTCGCTACCTACAGCATTCTGGGCGATGTGGTCCAGAATATCGCCCGAGACACCATTGATCTGACCGTTCTGGTCGGGCCGGATGGTGACACCCACACCTACGAGCCAGTGCCACAGGACAGCGTAACGCTGAGTGACGCCAACATCATTTTTGAAAATGGGTTGGACTTTGAGGCCTGGTTGGATGATCTCTATACAGCGTCTGGTTCAAAGGCCCAGCGCGTGGTCATCAGCACAGGCATTACGCCCGGCACCATTGGGCTTGGTGATGAAGCGGGTGAAACCGACCCGCATATCTGGCAGAACCCGTATAATTTTGTCCATGTTGTCGAAATTGTGCGCGATACCCTGGCAGCCGCTGATCCCATCAACGCGGTCACCTATCAGTTGAATGCCAATGCCTACCTGACGCAGCTGCTCGACGCTGACAGCTATATTTTGCAGCAGGTACAGGCCATTCCAGCAGAGCAGCGCAAAATGGTCACCAGTCATGATGCGTTTGGGTATTTTGCCAGTCGCTATGGCTTTGAGGAAATTGGATTTGCGATTGACTCGGTGACCACCGAAGGCAGCGGCCCGTCCGCCGCAGACACCGCCGCCCTGGTTGATGCGATCAAGGCGACAGGCACACGCGCCGTCTTCCCGGAAAATATTGAGAATGCCGATCTGGTACAGCAGGTGGCTGATGAAGCCGGTGTGACAGTTGGAGCGCCGCTGTGCAGTGATGCTCTCAGTGCTGCCGACGGCCCCTGCCCGACTTACTTGCAATTATTGCGTTATAACGTCGACAGCATCGTTGGAGCGTTAAGCCAGTGATGTTGCCCTACAGCAACCGCCGCCATCTTAATCCTGTTGCCGACGCGCTCGCCCTAGAAGTGCGCGATCTCAATGTGGAGTATCCAGGTTCGCGGCGGCTTGCCCTGCACCATGTCAACTTGCGTGCCCCCAGGGGTGCGCGAGTGGCCCTGGTGGGCGCCAATGGTGCCGGAAAATCGACGCTGTTAAAAGCTGTCGCCGGACTCCTGCCCGTCAGTCATGGAACGATTGCGATTTATGGCAATCCTGTTGGCGCATGCCACCATCGCGTGGCTTATCTGCCACAGCGTGGCGAGATCGACTGGCGTTTTCCGATTGTGCTGCGGCGGTTGGTCCTGACCGGACGCTATGTTCACCTGGGTTGGTTTCGCCGTCCATCGCACAGGGATGAGGCTATTGTCGAGGCTGTGATTGATCAGCTCGGATTAACCGCTCTTATGAATCGTCAGATTGGGCAGCTCTCCGGTGGACAGCAGCAGCGCGCCCTTCTGGCGCGGGCCCTGGCACAGGAGGCTGATCTGCTGCTGTTTGATGAGCCTCTCAACGCTGTGGATGCCACCACACGGGCGATCATCAGTCAGGTGCTCACGGCGCTGCAACACCAGGGCAAAACCATCGTGACAGCCACCCACGATCTGGGACGACTGGACAGCGATTTTGACAGTATCTTGTACCTTGAGGAAGGCTGCGAAGCTCCACCCCCAGTGAGACCGTTTGCTGAGATGAGCCTTGGAGCCGCACGATGATCGAATGGCTGATGGCTCCCTTTCAATACAGCTTTATGCAAACGGCGCTGCTGGCGGCGGTCCTCATTGGGGTGGCCTGTGCCAGCATTGGCGTGTATGTGGTGCTGCGCCGCATGGCCTTCATCGGCGATGCGCTGGCTCATACCGTGCTGCCGGGTGTGGTCATCGCCTATCTCAACAGCTGGAGCTTGTTCGGGGGCGCTCTCATCGCGGGGGTGATCACGGCCCTGGGCATTGGTTGGCTGTCGCGACGGGAGGAAATCCGCGAGGACACCGCCATCGGCGTCATGTTTACGGGCATGTTTGCCCTCGGGATTTTGCTCATCAGCACCGTGCGCTCATTCCGTGACCTGACTCATATCCTGTTCGGCAATATTCTCGGTGTCACCCCCAGTGATTTAGGGCTGATTGCCCTGATTACCATGGCAGTTCTTGTCCTGCTGGCACTTTTCCATAAGGAACTCGAGCTCACGTCATTTGACCCGATCCATGCCGAGGTGATCGGTCTCAAGGCGTCACGCCTGCGCTATCTGCTGTTGGTTTTGCTGGCCTTCACTGTTGTGAGCAGTATTCAGGTTGTTGGTGTGGTGATGACCTCAGCCCTGCTTGTGACCCCCGCCGCAGCCGCTTCGCTTCTGACCAATCGACTACGCCCTATGATGGGGTTGGCTGTTTTTTTCGCCGTGACGTCAGGCATGATCGGGTTATATGCCTCCTTTTATGCTGACGTGTCATCGGGCGCAGCGATTGTCCTGGCCTGTACGGGATTTTTTGCCCTGGCCTGGATCATCAACGTTATTCGGCGTCGTCCGCTTGACACTCGGGAGGAATAATGGAACTCGTTGAAATCAAACGGAACGTTGTCATCCGGGCCGACGGTGAGTCAATTCATGTGGTGAAAAAACGCGGACAGGTGTTTGTCTGTTCACAGGGCTGCTGCTGTGGACGTACAGACAAAGGCTTTCCCGCCGTACCGCAAGATCTGTATCACCGCGAATGGGAACGGCGCAAACTGCGCAACAAAATTCATTTGACTCAAAGCGGCTGTTTAGGGCCGTGTTCACTGGCAAATGTCGTCCTGCTGATCTTTGACGGTCAGCCCATCTGGTTTCACTCGATCAATGAGGAGCGCCTCATTCTGGCGATCTATGACTACATTGACATGATGCTGCGGGCCGATGGGTATGTCGTACCAACACCGGATTTACAGCCCCTGGTCTTTGAGGGCTTCACCTGGGCAGCGTCCTCAGACGTAGGATGAATGATGCATCTGATTGTGATCACGGGTTTGCGCCATGATGCCAAGACTGCTTTTGTCAGGCAGTTGATTGCGCATCTCTCAAGCGAGGGGGGACGTATCACTTTGTTGGACAATGGCGAGACCCCGCTGCGGTCTGAGGACATTCCCCATCAGCGGCTGCATGGCGGCTGTGTCTGCTGTTCATTGGCGGCCTCGCTGATTCCGCTGGTCTGGCGGTTGCAAACCGATTATGCCCTGCTGCTGACATCGGCGGCCGCCGACCCGCAGACGCTGGCCCTCCTTCTGAGTACCCTACGAGGAAGCCGCCTGCATATCACGACTGTCGCTCTGATTGACACCCATA
>Ga0105046_10016548_pt1 | contig 11317 bp, 12 predicted proteins | sample MAT03_FD_78385 | JGI IMG/M metagenome (GOLD analysis project Ga0105046, IMG submission 78385) | Freshwater microbial communities from Lake Fryxell liftoff mats and glacier meltwater in Antarctica - MAT-03 (megahit assembly) | ecosystem: Environmental > Aquatic > Freshwater > Ice > Liftoff...
GCCTGCGGCGGCATGATCAAGCAACTCATTGAGTCGGGTGACCTCAGTGGCAAACTGGGTCAAACGCAAATGTTGTTTAACCTGACTGGGCTTAAAACCAGCCGAATTTTGGTCGTCGGTTTAGGCGAACAACGCAAATTTGATGCCGCGAAATACATAAAAGTTAACAAAGACGCTCAGCGCGCGCTCAAAACTGCCTCAGCTGCCGATGCGGTTTCTTATTTAGTTGAAATCGAAGTGCCGGGTAAAGATGCTGACTGGAAGTTGACTCAAGCTGTGCTTTTGGCTGATTACGCGCACTATCGTTACACCGCGACGCTCAAAAATAAGGGTGATGAAAAGCTCAAAGCGCTGAGCTTCACCGCGCCTAACACGCTTGAAGCGGCGCTCGCGAAGGCTTTGGCGATGGCCGCAGGCGTGAAACTGGCACGCGAACTCGGAAATTTGCCGCCCAATATCTGCACTCCGGCATTCTTAGCCGAGCAGGCCCAGGCCTGGGGCGCACGTTTTGCCGCAGAAAATGTGACGGTTGAAGTGCTTGAGCGCGATGCCATGGCGGAGCTGGGTATGGGTTCGTTGCTTGCGGTGGCGCAGGGCAGTGCGAATGCGCCGAAAATGATCATCATGCGCTACAGCGGCGCGGGCGAGGACAAACCTTATGTATTTGTTGGCAAAGGCGTCACCTTCGATACCGGTGGCGTGAACATCAAGCCAAGTGCTGGCTTGGAAGAAATGAAGTTTGATATGTGCGGTGCGGCAAGCGTGCTTGGGCTGATGGAGACGATCGCTAGAATTAAGCCCAAACTCAACGTGATTGGCGTGGCACCTGCAGTCGAAAATATGTGCGGTGGCAATTCATATCGGCCATCGGATGTGGTGAAAACCATGGCCGGGCATATGGTAGAAGTGCTAAACACCGACGCTGAAGGCCGCTTGATTTTGTGTGATGCACTGACTTACACACAGCGATTTAAGCCTGCGGTCTTGATTGATATTGCCACCTTGACGGGCGCTTGCGTCGTCGCGCTCGGGCACGTCGCCACAGGCCTGATGAGTAAGCACGATGACTTGGCGGCTGAACTATTGAGTTCTGGCGAGCAAATGCATGATCGTGCGTGGCGCTTACCGCTTTGGGAGGATTATCAAACCCAGCTTGACACCGGCTACGCGGATTTTGCCAACATTGGCGGCAAAGGCGGCGGCGCAATTACCGCCGGCTGCTTCTTGGCGCGCTTCACTGAAGGCCAGCGCTGGGCGCATTTAGACATTGCAGGCACCGCATGGGATAGCGGGCGCAAAGGCACGGCGACCGGTAGGCCGGTTAGCTTGCTTGCGCATTGGTTGTTGGGTAAGGCTGTAGCCGAATAAGGCAGCGTTTGCACACACACACGAAGTAAAGTTCAATGCCAGTGGATTCAGCAGCGCTTTCTAGGCGCGCAGTTCGGGCGCATTTTGGCCGCGCCGCAAACAGCTATTTGGCTGCTGCGGCGCTGCAAAATATCGTCGAAGATCAATTGCTTGAGCGTTTGGACGCGATTAAATCGCCACCGCAACGGCTACTAGACATAGGCTGTGGTCCGGGCCGTGGTGCCTTGGCGCTACGGCGCGCGTTTCCAAATGCGCAAATCGTAGCGCTTGATTTTGCGGTGCCGATGCTGGCGCAAATCCCCGTCAAATCACGCTGGAATCCGTTTGCCGAACCGGCCATACACCGCGTTGCAGGTGATGCGGCTATGCTGCCGCTAGCAACGGAGTGCGCCGATGTATTGTTTTCTAACCTGTGCATACAGTGGTGCTTGGACTTGCCCGCATTGTTTGCTGAGTGGCGGCGCGTGCTCAGAGTCGATGCGCTCGTCGCATTTACCAACTTTGGTCCGGACACGCTGATGGAGCTGCGCCACGCTTGGGCGCAAGTTGATCAAGGCGCGCATGTCAATCGGTTTTTAGACATGCATGACGTCGGCGATGCGCTTTTACGCGCTGGCTTTAAGGACCCGGTGTTAAGCACTGAGCGCTACACGCTGAGTTACCTGGACGTGCGCGCGCTGTTGGCGGAGCTAAAGGCAATCGGTGCCACCAATGCGCTCAACGCTCGACGCAGCGGGCTGGGCGGTAAAGCGGCCATTGAGCAGATGATTCAGCACTATCCGGTGGATGCTGATGGCCGCGTGAGCGCAACTTATGAAGTCGTCTACGCGCAAGCTTATGCACCACCGCCCGGCGCGCCGATCCGCATCGAAGGCGCTGAAATCGCCAGCGTGCCAGTCAGCGCAATTCGCCGAACTAAGCGGTAAGCCGCGGATGCAGATCACGCACGCTCAACTTGAGGAAGACTTGCTAGCCGCCTTCGGCATTGAGGCAGTCAATCTAATTTGTTGTGGCAAATTTTCCGATCTTGCGGAGCGCTTCGGGTACGCATTGGCCTTTGACCGAAATCCAATGAAGGCCATTGAACAAGATTTAGCATGCTGTCTCAACGAGCTTCAAGCCGTAGCCTTGGCACCGCTTGGCAGAAACGCTCCAAAGGTCAGCTACTTCCAACCAAACGACACTGGCTTAGTCGCGCTATTAGAGCTGTTGGTTCCAACCAACAATGGCCAGCAAGTGCTTGTCGAGTTAGTCGTCACGGGAAATGGTTCGGAATTGCACATCACTTTGGAGGAACTCAGTGCTGTTAAGGAACTCAGTGCTGTGGAGGAACTCAGTGCTGTGGCCTAACAGTTTTTTAAGCGGACGTGCCTTCGGCACGCCGCTAAAATGAGTTAGCCACGTAATCTGGGCCGCTTAGTCAAAGTCAAATTAAACTCAATAGGCACGCCCGCGCGCCGGCCACTAACCAACACCGCACTTCCAGGCGCCGTTGCCGCTTCTAGGGCATTGAGTTGATTCGCACTATTGATTAGCGTGCCATTAAAGCGTTCGAGGACATCCCCAGGAAGCATGCCTGCAGCAAGGCCGGGCGCGCCTTGGTACAAATCCTGTACCAGCACGACGCGCACTGGAATTCCGCCCATGCTAACGACGCCGCGCTCGGTGTAAATTGCGCCCATCCAGCCGCGAATCACCTCCCCGTCTTGCAAAATGGCTTCCAGAACGCTGTGTACAACATCGGCCGGGATCGCAAAACTGATGCCGGGTACGGCAACGCCCGCATCCACTCGATCCAGCGCTGCGGTATTTATTCCGACCAGTTCGCCATCTACATTGACCAACGCGCCGCCGGAATTGCCAACATTAATGGCAGCATCGGTCTGAATAAACGTGCTCAGATTACGATCTGGCCGCTGCAAGGCGCTAATAATGCCACTGGTCACTGTTTGGCTATAGCCATATGGGTTACCGATCGCCAAAACGATATCCCCCACCTGCAGTGCGCCCGGCGCGGCAAATTGTGCAGCGGGCAACCCGTCTAAGTCCACTTTTAGTACCGCTAAATCGCTTTCGGCGTCGCGCCCTACAACGCTGGCTCGGGTGATGCGGCCGTCCCAGAGCACGGCACGAATATTGTCGTATCCAGCGATCACGTGATCGTTGGTAATCATCGTGCCGTCGCTGCGTACCAAAACCGCTGAGCCTAAATTTTGTTCTAAACGCTGGCGCGCAGGGCCGACTGGCGATACGCCTAAGAATCGGCGCAAAGTTGGGTCTTGGACCGTGCCGAGGGCTTGTTCTGTGACAATTTTGTCCGCAAAAATACTCACGACCGTGGGACTAGCGCGCTGTACAGCCGCTGCAAAGCCACGGCTAGTGGATGCCACTTTTGGTGGTGGTCGCAGCTGCGTTACAACGAATGCGAGCGCAAGCCCCGCAAGCGTGCACATCACTAGAAAGTTCAAATTAAACCAACGGCGCGGCATGAAGGCCGAATTTTTAGAGGGTTGCATGACTGTTCGCCGAAAATATTGTTTTGCCGATTAGCATTGTCGAACCAAAACTAAATGTGAAAGAAGCTAGGTTTTGATTGTCTGGGTCCTAGCGGTTCCTGTAAACTGAATGCCTAACATCGCGATTCAGCGTTAAGCTGCCGCGTTGTGTTGGCCGCTGTAGATTCGCGGCATAAACATACCAAATTTCTTTTTAATAGCTTGAGGTTTAGCCATGGCAGAGCAGACTGATTTAGGTCGGCGACGCTTTTTAACCGCCACTTGTGCGGTCGTCGGCGGTGCCGGTGTTGCAACTGCAGCAATACCGTTTTTAAGTACATTTCAACCGAGCGCTAAGGCGCTTTCAGCGGGTGCGGCTACGTTGGCCGACATCAGCAAGATTGAGGAAGGCGGGCAATTGATTGAAGTCTGGCGCAAACGCCCGGTTTGGATTATTCGTCGCAGCAAAGAAACTTTAGCCGCGTTAGCCGGTGAAGATTCTCGATTGAAAGACCCAAAAAGCGACATTATCGATCAACAGCCAAAATACGCAAATAACGCCTATCGCTCGATTAAACCAGAGCTGCTAGTGTTAGTTGGCAGCTGCACGCATTTAGGCTGCTCGCCGAAATACCACCCAGAATTGCAGCCAGAAAGCTGGGATTCAGAGTGGAAAGGCGGTTTTTACTGCCCTTGTCACAATTCCAAATTCGATATGGCAGGGCGTGTTTACAACGGGTCGCCTGCACCAACCAATTTAGTAGTTCCACCTTATCGCTTTGTTGACGATGGCACGATCATCATCGGCGAAGACCAAGAGGCAGCATAAATGGCGCGCGCAACTCCTTCACAAGCAACTGGAATTTTAGGCTGGGTCGATCAGCGCATGCCAGTGGTCGACTTTTGGAACAAGCATATCGGCCAATATTACGCACCAAAAAACTTCAATCTTTGGTACTACTTTGGTTCACTTGCCTTATTAGTGTTGGTCAATCAAATCCTCACCGGCATCTTTTTGACAATGCATTACGTGCCAACAGAAGAGGGTGCGTTCGCTTCGGTGGAATACATTATGCGAGAAGTCCCTTACGGGTGGCTCATTCGCTACATGCATTCGACGGGTGCATCATTTTTCTTCGTGGTGATCTATTTGCACATGTTTCGAGCCTTTATGTATGGCTCTTACAAGAAGCCTCGCGAATTGATTTGGGTTTTGGGCGTGTTGATTATGCTTTTGCTGATGGCTGAAGCGTTTTTAGGTTACGTTTTGCCCTGGGGCCAAATGAGTTTTTGGGGCGCTCAGGTGATCGTCAGTTTGTTTGGTGCCGTCCCTAAAATCGGCCCCGTTCTTGTCGAGTGGATTCAGGGCGACTATTTGCCGTCCGGCGCTACGATCAATCGTTTCTTCGCGCTGCACGTAGTTGCGATGCCACTTGCGATTTTGGGTTTAGTCGTGCTGCATTTAGGCGCCTTGCACGAAGTGGGCTCGAACAATCCGGACGGCGTAGAAATTAAGAAGCATAAAGATGCGGCTGGAAAACCATTGGACGGCATCCCGTTTCACCCGTATTACACGGTTAAAGACATGTTTGGCGCAGGGTTCTTCTTAATTATCTTCGCTAGCGTGATCTTTTTTAACCCAACTTTCGGCGGTTTGTTTCTTGAGCACGACAACTTCATTCAAGCAAACGCGCTGGTGACGCCATTACACATCAAGCCGGTTTGGTACTTCACGCCTTTCTATGCCATGTTGCGCGCCATTCCGGACAAGCTTGGCGGTGTTATCGTGATGGGTTCGGCAACGATGATATTGTTCACGCTACCTTGGATTGATCGATCGCCGGTCAAATCAATTCGCTATCGCGGTATTTGGTCTAAGGTGTTGCTGTTTACTTTTGCCCTTGTGTTTGTGATTTTGGGCTGGTTGGGGTCGCAGGCGGGCAGCGACACGCAAACGTGGGTAGCGCGCATCTGCACGGCAATTTATTTTGGCTTTTTCCCTGCGCTCTACTTTGTTAGTGCCTATGACAAAGTGAAGCCCGTTCCCGACCGAGTGACCACGCATGACTAAGTTCAGCCAAATCTTGTCAAAAATTCTTGTTGGTTTAGTCGTTGCTGCTGGAATTACGGTTACGCCAGCATTTGCTGCGGGCGATATTTGCCTTCCATTCGGCGAAGCACAGACCAGTCCAACCGACGTGCCCACACTGCAACGCGGCGCGAAACTGTATTTCAACTATTGCGCCGCCTGCCATTCGATTCAATACGTGCGCTACTCGCGTATCGCGCAGGATTTGAATCTGACTGAAGCGCAGGTGATGACGAACTTAGCTTACACCGAAGCAAAATTTGGCGATTACGTTACCAACAATATGCCCAAAGGCGGACGCGGGGTGGCACCGGGTGGTACGGAATGGTTTGGTGCTCCGCCGCCTGATCTCTCACTGACCGCCCGCTCGCGCGGTGTCAATTGGATCTATAACTATCTCAAGGGCTTTTATCCTGATCCTAGCCGACCAATCGGTTGGAACAATCTGACGTTCCCCAATGCATCCATGCCAAACCCGCTTTGGGAACTACAGGGCTTACAAGAACATATTGTGCATGAAGCAAAGCCCGACGGTGCTGGTGCCGTGGGACATAGCGATGCTGCGTGCAGCCCAGCCGCGCTATCGCTGAAAACACCTGGTGTCCGAAGCGCGCAGCAATATGATGAAGATATTCAGGCGCTGACTAGCTTCTTGGAATATGTTGGCGAACCGGCCGTTATTCAGCGCGAAAGTATGGGTGTTTGGGTGCTGCTGTATTTGGCGGGCCTAACATTCTTGCTTTGGTTGCTTAAAAATGAATTCTGGAAAGACGTCCATTGAAGCGCACAGTTGTAAAAGGGCATAGCTAAGTGACCAAACGTGGCCCGACTTCCAAGAAGCCCTATCTGCTGCGCGCAATGTACGAATGGATTGTAGATAACGATCTGACGCCGCATTTGTTGGTTGATGCAACTGCAAAAGGTGTCTTTGTCCCGCCGAGTGCGGTCAAAGACGACCGGATATTGCTGAACATTGCGCCGCGCGCCGTTTTTGGGCTCAATTTAGGCAATGATTTAGTATCGCTGAAGGCATCTTTTGGGGGGGCGCAGAGGGAAGTTAGTTTTCCACTCGCTTCCGTGTTAGCCATTTACTCGCGTGAAGACATCCAACATGGGATTGTTTTTGGTGCCGAGGAGGAAACAGAAGGTGATTTGCCGCCGGAAGACAACGTTGTTGCAGAAGAGCCTGTGAAGCCAGAGCGCAAAGGTCGAGCGAATTTGCGCGTGGTAAAGTGAGTGCCCGTGCTGCTTCGGCAGCACAGGTTTTTATAGGCCTGACTGCTTCGGCAGCACAGGTTTTTATAGGCCTGACTGCTTCGGCAGCACAGGTATTTATAGGCCTGACTGCTTCGGCAGCACAGGTATTTATAGGCCTGACTGCTTCGGCTGCACAGGTAGTTCCATAGATGGACAGCTGGGTCAGGCTTAAAAGAATAGTCCTACCGAACAAGTGGCTTTGGTTGCTTGCAATCGTCGTGCTGTTTAGCGGCTTTTTGCAGCGCGGCCCATGGCCTGCAGACGAACCCAGATTTGCCTTAGTCGCGCAACAAATGGTAAACAGCGGGGACTATTGGTTCCCGCATCGCGGTATCGAGATTTATCCTGATAAGCCGCCCGTATTAATGTGGCTGCAGGCGGGCTTTTATCAGTTGACCGGCAGTTGGGATGCCGCATTTTTATTGCCCTCCCTGTTGGCCGGCTTGGGCATATTGTTGCTGGTATTTGATTTGAGTTTGCGCCTTTTCGGCGCGCGCGCGGCACGCCTAAGCACCCTGGCATTGTTGTTGACCGTGCATTTTAGCTATCAATTTAAGAAAGCGCAGATCGATCCGCTGCTGGTGTTTTTGGTCACTTTGAGCGTTTATGCGCTGTTGCGGTATATGTTGTTGGGTGGCAAACAGCGCTGGCTATTTATGGGTGCTTTTTTCGCGGGTGTAGGCGTGATTACCAAAGGTGTTGGGGTGATTGCGCTACTAATGTTTCTGCCTTATCTATTGGCAAAGCGATTGCAGGCCAGAGGCTCGGCGCATTTGCCAACAGCGGCGCATGACCAAACGCCGCAGCGCAATACATGGAAAGCAATACTGTTAGTCGCAGGTGGTTTTTTGCTGCCGATTGCGTTGTGGCTAGGACCTGTGCTTTGGCAGGTTTACATTGCGCCAACACCGGAGCATTTGGCGTACTTGCAAAATATTCTGTTTAAGCAAACGGCGCAGCGCTTTGCTGCAGCCTGGCACCATCAGCAGGGGCCGTTTTATTTTCCTGAAGTAGTACTTAGCACTTGGATGCCGGTAATTTTTGTTCTGCCGTGGGCGCTGCGCGGATGGTGGCGGCGGTTGCGCGGCGTGAATCTAGTTTCTAGCTCGTCGAGCTGGCCAAGTTATTTTAGGAAACCCGACGCGCGCTACATGCTTCTATTGGGCTGGGTGCTTTGCGTATTCGTGTTTTTTAGCCTTTCGAAGGGCAAACGCGATATGTATATTTTGCCCGCCTTGCCAATGTTAGCGGTAATTAGCGGGCCGGCATTGGTGTTAGCCATGCGTAGAACTGGTTTTCACGTGCTTTGTTACAGCTTCGCGGCCTTACTTTCCAGCGCGCTTTTGGGCAGTGGTGTAGCAGCGTTGCTCGCGGAGCCGAAGTTTGAGCGCACTTTTGAAGCCAATTATGAACTTATGGGTGCCAATGACGCCGTTTGGGCGCTATTTGCTGGCGTTGGCGCAGTTGGCGTTTTAGGTTGCGCTCTAGCCTTCTATTGGCGACGTGGACGCGGAGGCTTTGCCGCTTACTGTTGTGCCTTGACGCTCGTCTGGACGATGATTTTTGGCTTTTTTGGCTATCCGATATTTGATGCGACTGCCAGCTCGCGCGCGGTTATGCAGCGCGCTCGTGCCGCGGTCGGGTCTGACGTGACGATTGGCTTGGTGGCATGGAAGGAGCAAAACTACCTTCAGCTTGCGGGGCCCAAAACTGATTTTGGCTTCCTAGCGTTGCCCGGTGCACAACGCAGCGCGGCATTTGCTTGGTTGCGGCAAAAGCCCGACGCGCGCGCGCTCTTTATTTTGGACGATGCGCTCGGTATTTGTGTCGCGCGAAGCCAAAGCGTTAACTTAGGTCAAGCCAATCGCAGAGTTTGGTGGCTGGTTCGGGTAGATGCGTTGAAGGCGCAATGTGATGCGCTCGCTGACGGTGTTTCAATGCAAGCCGCACAAGCCGAGGATTAAGCGTCGCCAGCAACTAAACGAACACGTAAAGAGTGCTTTATCGCGTTCAGCGAAAAACTGGAATGCAACCACGCTAAAACGCTACACTCCGCGCCCTTATCTGCAAATCGGGGCCGTTCCATGGCACGCATTACCGTCGAAGACTGCTTATTCGTTATTCCTAATCGTTTTGATCTGGTGTTGATGGCCAGCAAACGCTCGCGTCAGCTCGCTAAAGGCGCTGATCCTATGTTGCCGCCTGCGGACGACAAGCCAACTGTATTGGCATTGCGTGAAATCGCGGCGAATAAAGTGACGGACGAGTTGTTAGCGACCGTTGAGAAATTCGAGCGTGAGCGCGCTGAACGCGAAGCGATGGAATGGGCTGCTACGCAAGTCGTGGATGATGATTTAGGTAAAGACGTCGACTGATTACATATCGCGCACTTTTTTATTGCACTTTGATGAAACTACGTTTCGCTTCGCAAAATTACCCGCTTTGCGGGCTTGCTACGCTAATAACTGAGTGGATAAAATGATTTTCGCCGCGTTATGTATCCCAAAGCGTAGTTCGTTCATTGTCAACGCGTGCACACCGCTCGCGTTAAAGTTATCTTGTGGCGGATGAGTCTTGCGCTCAGTAGGTCACTTTAGACTTTTTAAAACCGATTTTCCTAAAACGGAGCAATGGCCATGGGCTTAAGCATTTGGCATTTAATAATTTTACTGGTTGTCGTGGTGCTAATTTTTGGCACCAAAAAGCTCAGCAATGCGGGCAAAGACTTAGGCGCTGCTGTCAAAGGTTTTAAAGACGGCATGGCGAGTGATCAGCCGCAGGCGAAACTGGAAGCCGATCCACCCGCGCAGGCGTCGGCTAGCACAGTGAAAGACGAGCACAAAGCGTAATCAAAGATGTTTGAGGTTGGCTTTAGTGAAATAGCGGTCATCGCGGTCATTGCGCTGATTGTTCTTGGTCCTGAGCGTTTGCCAAAGGCGGCGCGCATGGCGGGCACTTTTTTGCGCAAAGCGAGGCAAAGTTTTGAAAGCCTTAAGTCCGAAGTTGAACGCGAGTTAGAAGCGGACGAGCTCAAAAAGCAGTTTGCTCAAATTGCTGCGGCACCAGCCGCTTTGTCGAACGCATTGCAGCAGCCTTTTGCCGAGGCGAAAACCGCAATTGAGCACAACGTCGATGTCATGATGCTGTCGGTCAGGGAACCTTTGCAAGCAGTGGCCGTGCCAGAAAGTATCCCGGCTGATTTGGCTGTGCCGAGCGGCTCAGATGGTCAAAGCGACTTAAATGCAACGACCCGCATACAAGCTAAAAGCGTAGAAACTGCTGCTGGCACCTCTGAAATTAGCCCAACACCATGAGCACGGACACGGAGCAACCGTTGATCGCGCATTTGCTGGAATTGCGCACACGGCTATTGCGCGCCATTGTTGGCGTGCTGATTTGCTTGCTTTTGTTGATGCCGATTGCAAATAAGCTTTATGGCTGGCTAGCGCTACCGGTTTTGAAAATGTTGCCCGTGGGTGGGCAAATGATTGCCACTGATCCGATCTCGCCGTTTCTGACGCCGCTAAAGTTAGCGTTGATGTCGGCCTTAGTTTTGGCAGCGCCTTGGGTGCTTTACCAGCTGTGGGCTTTCGTCGCGCCGGGGCTTTATCACAAAGAAAAGCGGTTGGCCGTGCCGCTTTTGGTGTCCGCAACAGGGCTATTTTATGTAGGCTGCGCATTTGCTTACTTTTTGGTGTTGCCAGCGGTCTTTAAGTTTACTAACGCCGTAGCGCCTGAAGGGGTCGCGGTTATGACCGATATCGGCAAGTATCTAGATTTCGTGATCGTGACGTTTATTGCCTTTGGCGTCGCCTTTGAGGTTCCTGTCGCCGTGGTGATTTTGGTTGCGCTTGGCTGGGTATCAATAGCGCAACTTCGAGAAGCGCGCAGCTATGTGATAGTCGGCGCGTTTGTCGTTGCCGCGGTGATGACGCCGCCAGACGCAATTTCGATGCTGTTGATGGCAATTCCAATGTGCCTGCTGTATGAAATCGGCATTATTGTCGCTGCCTGGGTGGGTGCCGAAAAGCCAACAGGTACAACATAAATCCAAACACTTAGATAAATCCAAGCACTTAGATAAATCCAAGCACTTAGATAAATCCAA
>Ga0105046_10016551_pt1 | contig 11315 bp, 11 predicted proteins | sample MAT03_FD_78385 | JGI IMG/M metagenome (GOLD analysis project Ga0105046, IMG submission 78385) | Freshwater microbial communities from Lake Fryxell liftoff mats and glacier meltwater in Antarctica - MAT-03 (megahit assembly) | ecosystem: Environmental > Aquatic > Freshwater > Ice > Liftoff...
AGCCCGGGTCGAAATGCCGTCCGCGCTGCGCGACGATCTCGGCGCGGGCGTCCGCGAGGCTCCACGCGTGCTTGTAGGGGCGCTCGGTGCACAGCGCCTCGAACACGTCGGCTATCGCGGTGATCCGCCCCTCGATCGGGATCGCGGCGCCAACGAGCCCGTGCGGATACCCGCCGCCGTCCCACCTCTCGTGATGGGTCAAAGCAATGCAGGCGGCGACCAGGAGCAGTTCGCTGCCGCCGCCCTCGAGGATTTCGCCGCCGAGCGTGACGTGGCGGCGCATCTGCGTGATCTCGTCGGGGCTGAGGCGGCCGGGCTTGTTCAGGATCGCGTCCGGAACGCCGATCTTGCCGACGTCGTGCAGAGGCGACGCGCGATAGATGTTTCGGACGAGGCCGGTCTCGAGCCCGAGTTCCTCCGCGATGATGCGCGAGATCGTGGCGACGCGCGAGACATGGCCTCCGGTGCCGCCGTCGCGGTACTCGATGGCCCGCGCGAGGCGCCAGATCGTCTCCTCCTCGCGCTCGAGTACGGCCCGCGTCGCCTTCTCGACTTCGCGCGCCAGCCATTGCGCGCGGTCGGCGAGATCGACCTGCGCGCGCCGGAGCGCCAGAAGATTGGTCACCCGCACCTTCAGTTCGTGCGGATCGACCGGCTTGCTGAGAAAATCCGTCGCGCCGGCCTCGATCGCGTCCATCTTCAGGCTGCGGTCGCCGTCCGCGCTGATCATGACGATGGGCACGTGCACCGAACGCGGATCGGCCCGCAAGCGGCGGATGAAACCCAGTCCGTCGATGCCGGGCATCATGTAATCCACGAGCACGACGTCGAAGACCTGCTCCCGACATGCGTCGAGCGCCGCGATCGGATCCGAGAAGCCGTCGACCGTGCATTCGGCGATCCGGGCAAGAATGCCCGTCAGGACGGCGAGGTTGATCGTGCTGTCTTCGACGACGAGAACGCGCATGCAATCACTCCGATACACATCGGCGTTCTATGGCACGTTTCTATTGAAAACATAGTTTCCATTGCTTTAACGGATAATGATTCGTTATTTCACATGACTTGCACAAGTTGTCACTGGTGTGCGGCGGCGGCAATTGCTTTGGCAGGACTGGCGTTCGCGCCAGATACATGTATATCGCCGTGGTCAGAATCCCATGACCGAAGCGCCGAAGGGAGCCTCGATGAGCGTCGGACTGATCGCCCTTCTCGACGACGTGGCGGCCATCGCCAAGGCCGCCGCCGCGTCGCTCGACGACGTCATCGGCCAGGCGGCGAAGGCCGGCGTCAAGTCCGCGGGCGTGGTCATCGACGACGCCGCCGTGACCCCGCGCTATGTCGTCGGCCTCGCGGCGGCGCGCGAAATCCCGATCGTCGCCCGGATCGCGCGCGGCTCGCTGCGCAACAAGCTGCTGATCCTGCTGCCGATCGCGCTGGCGCTCTCGGCCTTCGCGCCCTGGGCCGTCACGCCGCTCCTGATGCTTGGCGGCGCATATCTATGCTACGAAGGCGCGGAGAAGATTTACGAGGCGGTATTTCCGCACGCCGCCCACGCGCACGAGGACAAACCCGCAGCGGCGAACGCGCAGCAACTGGAAGACGCCAAGGTCGCGGGCGCGATCCGGACCGATTTCATCCTCTCCGCCGAGATCATGGCCATCGCGCTGGCCGCCATCCCGGCCACGTCGTTCTGGACGCAGGCCGCCGTGCTCGCCATCGTCGGCGCCGGCATCACGGCGCTGGTCTACGGCGCGGTCGCGCTGATCGTGAAAGCCGACGATTTCGGCGTCGCCCTCGCCGCCAACCCGCGCAAGACCGCGCTCGCCGGGGCCGGGCGGGCGATCGGGCGCGGCCTCGTGCTCGGAATGCCGGGGTTCCTGCGCGTGCTCGCGATCGTCGGGACCGCCGCGATGATCTGGGTCGGCGGCGGCATCGTGCTGCACGGCGCCGAGGAGTTCGGGTTCGGCGGGCCGGCGCATTTCATCGACGCCGCCGCGCTGGCCGTCGGCGCGGCCTCGCCGGTGGCCCCCGGCGCGGTCGAATGGATCGCCGGGGCCTTCGGCGCCGGCGTCGTCGGCCTCGCGCTCGGCCTCGCGATCATTCCACTCGTCGGCCGCGTGATCGCTCCGGCGGCGCGGCTGCTACGCGGAGCGCGCTGACGCCCTGTTGCAGCCGGCTCGGAGCGTCGTCGCGTCGTCGCGTCTGCGAGCCCGCGACACGCGCCCTTCCCGTTCCTCATCACCGGCGACCTACCCCGGATAGCCGCCCATCTCGCAGACTACCGCCCATTCCGCCGCGGTGACCGGCTGCACCGACAGGCGCGAGTTCTTGACCAGCACCATCTCGGCCAGCCGCGGCTCGGCCTTGCAGGCGTCGAGCGTCACCGGCCCGGGGAACGGCGCGACCGCCCGGACGTCGACGCATTCCCAGCGCGGGTCGTCGGTGGTCGTATCGGGATGCGCGAGGCCGCAGACCTCGACCACGCCCACGACCGCCCGCTGGTCGCCCGAATGATAGAACAGGCCGAGATCGCCCAGCGCCATCGCCTTCATGTTGTTGCGCGCCTGATAGTTGCGCACGCCGTCCCATTCCTGCCCGGCGGCTCCTTTCGCCGCCTGATGCGCCCAGCTCCAGACGTCGGGCTCGGATTTGAAAAGCCAACGCTGCGGGGCCGTCATCCGATCAACCGGTTCCACGCCCGGACCTCGACCTGCGCGAACAGACCGGCCAGCGCATAGGGATCGCCCGCCGCCCAGGCTCGCGCCGCCGCGAGATCGGCGACGTCGAGGATCAGCAACGAGCCGCAGCCGGCGCCATCCGCGTCGAGGAACGGTCCGGCCTGCACGACCACGCCGCTCGCCTCGATGTAGGCCAGATGTGCGGCCCGGTTCGCCTTGCGCACTTCGATCGCCCCCGGCTTGTCGTCGCAGATCACCGCACAGAGCATGTCATTCCTCCTTCAGGGGCCGCGCCATCAGCGCCTCGATCGCGCGCTCGAGCGTCGCCCTGCCGTCGAGCACGTCGGCCACCGCCATAGCGATCGGCAGCTCGACGCCGCGGGCCGCTGCAAGCTGGCAGGCGGCGCGCGCCGTCGCAACCCCCTCCACCGTGCCGGTCGGCAGCGCGCCACCGATCCCGAGCGCCTGACCGAGCGCGAAGTTGCGCGACTGCGGCGAATTGCAGGTGAGCGACAGATCCCCGAGGCCCGACAGTCCCGCCAGCGTCTCGGCCCGCGCCCCCATCGCCACCGCGAGACGGACCATCTCGGCGAAGCCCCGCGTCATCAGCGCCGCTCGCGCCGAATGCCCGAGACCCGCGCCTTCGACCATGCCGCAGCCGATGGCGACGACGTTCTTCAGCGCCCCGCCGAGCTGCGCGCCGATGATGTCCTCGCTGAGATAAAGCCGCAGCACCGGCGTCGCCAGCGCCGCCTGCAGCCGCGCTCCGAGCCGCGCGTCGGCGCAAGCGAGCGTCAGCGCCGTCGGCAGGCCCCGCGCGATCTCGGAGGCGAAGCCCGGACCGGTCAGCGCCGCGAGCGCGCGGCCCGGCGACGCCGCGATCTCGGACTGGAGCCGGAAGTTCCGCGCGTCGATCCCTTTCGCGCAGAGCACCAGCGGCGCGTCGGGCAGTTCCGCCCCCCGCTCGGCCAGGAACCCCGCGCTCGCCTGCGCGGGCAACGCGAGGAGCACCGCCTCCGCGCCGGCCAGCGCCCCGAGATCCCCGGTCAACGCCACCTCGGGCGGCAGCGCCAGGCCCGGCAGGCGCGCACCCGTCGCCGGAGGCCCCGCCGCGCCGCGCCCCCAGAGCGTCACCCGCCGCCCGGCCCGCGCCTCGACCACCGCGAGCGCCGTGCCGAAGGCCCCTGCCCCGACGACGCCGATCACGCCTTGGCCCCCTTGCGCCCCGAGCCGAGCATCGGCGCCGAGACCGCGTCGAGCGGCCAGCGCGGACGGGCCAAAAGCGCGAGGTCGTCCGGCCCGCGAACGGCCGACCGCTCTGCCGCCGCCCAGGCGATCATCGCTCCGTTGTCGGTGCAAAGCGCAAGCGGCGGCGTGATATAGTGCGCGCCCGCCGCCGCTGCGACCGCACCGAGCGCCGCGCGGATCGCACCGTTCGCCCGACCCCGCCCGCGACCGTCAGCGCCGGCGTGACGCCGGGATGGCGCAGGCCGAACACCGCGAGCGCGCGCCGCGTCTTTTCGGACAGAACGTCCGCCACGGCCGCCTGGAAACTGGCGCAGACGTCGGCGCGCGTCGCGGTCGTAAGGCCGCCCGCGTCGGCGACGAGGCGGTCGCGGGCGCGCCGCACCGCGGTCTTGAGACCCGAGAACGAAAGATCGCACCCGTCGCGATCGAGCAGCGGCCGGGGGAAATCGAACCGGCGCGGATCGCCGCGCGCCGCCTCGGCCTCCACTTCGGGTCCGCCGGGTTGTCCGAGCCCCAGAAGCTTCGCCACCTTGTCGAACGCCTCGCCCGGCGCGTCGTCGATCGTGCCGCCGAGGCGGGAAAACGCCTCCGGCCCCTCGACGCTCAGGAATTGGCAATGCCCGCCCGACACCAGCAGCATCAGATAGGGAAAGGCCAGATCCTCGATCAGACGCGGGGTCAGAGCGTGCCCGGCGAGGTGGTTGACGCCGAAAAGCGGCAGGCCGCGCCCCGCCGCGAGGCCTTTCGCGAACATCACCCCGGCCAGAACCCCGCCGATGAGTCCGGGACCGGCGGTTACGGCGACGGCGTCGACCGCGTCGAGCCCGATCCGCGCCGCGCGCAGCGCCTCGACCGTGACGATATCGAGGCGCTCGGCATGCGCCCGCGCGGCGATCTCGGGCACGACCCCGCCGAACCCCGCGTGCAGCGCGCGCTGGCCCAGCGTCGCCTCGCCGAGGATTTCCCCGACAGGCCGCCCCGGTCGCGCACGCACCAGCGCCGCCGCCGTGTCGTCGCAGCTGCTCTCGAGGCCCAGGAGAACGAGATCGCGCGACAACGGCGGCGGCTCCGGCGATTGCGAAAAACAGGAGCGGCAGGTAACACCGGGCGCGACACGGCGCAATGACGGGCCATGAGTATCGCATGAGCATTCGGGCGCGACCCCTGCTCCTCACCCGCCCGCGGGCGCAGTCCGACGCGTTCGCGGCGGCGCTCGAGGCGGCGCTTCCCGGTCGCTTCGCGCCGCTGGTGGCGCCGATGCTGCGTATCGCGCCGATCGTGACGGCCATCGATCTCGCCAACGCGCAAGGTCTCCTTTTCACGTCCGCGAACGGCGTGGAGGTCTTCGCGGCGCTGTGTCCGGATCGTCGTCTGCCGGCGTACTGCGTCGGGGACATGACCGCCCGCGCCGCCCGTCACGCAGGTTTCGCCGCGCGCTCCGCCGCTGGCGACGTCGCGAGCCTCGCGGCCATGGCGGGCGCCGCGGCGGGTCCCGGCGCCGGTCCCCTGCTCCATGTGCGGGGACGGCACGCCGCCGGCGACCTCACCGGACGGCTCGCGGCGATGGGCGTGACCGCGCGCGGGCTCGAGATCTACGACCAGACGCCCGCACCGCTCGACGCCGCTACGCGCGCCCTGCTCGCGGCGGGCGCAGTGCCAGTGCTGACCGCGTTCTCTCCGCGCTCGGCGGCGAGCTTTGCGCGCACGGCGCACGCGGAAGGGTGGGATCTGACCGGCGCGATCCTGGTGGCGCTCAGCCCGGCCGCGAGCGCCGCCCATGACGGGCCTGAACCGGAGCGGCGGATCGTCGCGCCCGCCCCCACCCGGGCGGGCATGATCGCGGCCCTCGCAGGGCTTTGAATCGGCCCCGAAACTCCTACCGTCTGCCGCTTGTCCCTCCGGAAGGCTTGTCCTAGTATCGATGCTGCGGAGGTCCGGGCGCGCCACGGGCGTCGGGGCGAGAGCGGGGAACGGGAACCGATGGCGAGAGAAAAATCCGACAACGCGGACGGCGGCGACGATATGGGCGGCAAACCTTCGGCCGCGCCGCACGAACCCTTGTCCGATCCCGTCGACCCGCCGGCGTTCGCGCCGGACCCGAGCGAAGCCGAGCGGCGGGCCCTCGACACCTTTGCGTCCGAGCCGACGCCGGATGAATTTTCGGGGCGACAATCCGCGGGGCCAGAGACCGAATTCGGGTCCGAGCCCGTGGCCACGACGCGCGACGACGGAGATCAAGAGCCTTACACGAGCGATCCGTCCGAGCGGGGCATGCCCGCGAGCGCGTTCGAGCGCGACGAGGTCGCAGGCCCGCTCGATCGCGACGAGGTCGCGGGCCCGCTCGATCGCGACGAGGTCGCGGGCCCGCCAGAGCGGAACGTTTTCGCGCGCCCCCCCGAACCTGCCGCGCGGCCGGAAGCTGCGGCGGCGCAGTCCGAGCCGGCCGCCTATATTCCGGCTGCGGCCGCGCCGGCGGCGAAGCGCGGGTCGTTCGCAGGCCGGGCGCTGACCTTTCTGATCGTGCTGATCGCAGGCGTGGCGCTCGGGATCTGGGGGGCGCCGAAGCTCGCGCCGATGCTGCCAGCGGGAATGGCGCCGGTCGCCGCATGGCTCACCCCGACCCAGACCCTTACCGAGACGCGGCTCGCGACGGTCGAAGCGTCGCTCGGCGACGTCGCGGCGCAGGTGGCCGCCGCGCCGACGCTCGCGGCGATCGAGGCGCAGACCCAAGGAACGGTGGGGACCGTGCGGACCGACCTCGAATCGCAGATCGCTGCGATCCGCAAGACGTTGGATCAGTCGGATTTCACCGACGCCAACGAGCGGATCGGTCGGCTGGAAACGACGCTGGCGGGCGCGACCTCCGAGCTCGCTTCGCTCCGGAGCCAGATCGCCGCCGGCGCGACTGAGGGCCTCAGCAAAGCCGCGGTCGCGAGCATCGACACCTATCGGGCCGAGCTCGATGGCCTGCGCGCCGAAGTCACGGGTCTCGCGGGTTCGGTGTCGGGCCTCGGCGCCCGGCTCGACGAGGCGACGGCCAACGCCGAAGCGCGCGCCTCGGCGGCCGAGCAGCAGGCGACCGAGGTGCAGGCGGCCGCGGCGGTCGAGCGCGACCTTGCGGCGGCGCAGGCGGACGTGGCCGCGATCCGCGCGGCGCTCGCGGACGGCGCGCCGTTCGCCGAGCCGCTCGGGCGGCTCGCAGCGAACGCCGGCGTCTCGCCACCCGCGGGCCTCGAGGCGGCGGCCGCGAGCGGCGTCGCGACGCCGGCCGTCCTGCGCGCGGCGTTTTCCGACGAGGCGCATGAGGCGATCCGGGCGAGCATCGTCGCGGGTGCGGGTGACGGACTGCTGTCGCGGTCGCGCGCCTTTCTCGAATCCCATGTCGCGAGCCGCGCGCTGAGCCCCCAGCAGGGCGCGTCGCCCGACGCGGTGCTGTCGCGCATCGAGGACGCGCTGCGGCGTGACGATCTGTCGGCGGCGCTGACCGAGGCGGGGCAGCTTCCGTCAGAGGCCGCGGCGGCGATGAGCGGATGGATCGCGGCGGCTCAGCTGCGCGCCGACGCCGAGGCGGGACTGGCGGAGATGTCCGCCGCCGTTTCGACCATGAACTGACTGAAAGGCGCGCATAATGCTCTGGTCCCTGCTCAAGATCGTCGTTTTCGTAGCCATCGCGGCCGGGCTCGCCTATGCCGCGACCATCCTCATCGAGACCCCCGGCGAGGTGCTGATCGCCATCGCCGGACGGGAATACGCGGTTACGCCGCTCGGCTTCGTGCTCTGGTTGATCGTGCTGGTCGTGGTTGCGCTCGGCATCCTGAAGATCGTCGGCTTTCTTGTCGCCCTGGTGCGTTTCCTTCTCGGCGACGAAACCGCGATAACCCGGTTCTTCACCCGCAATCGCGAGCGGCGCGGCCTCGACGCGCTGTCGAGCAGCATGCTCGCCCTCGCCGCGGGCGAAGCGACGCTGGCGTCCCGAAAGGCCGCGAAGGCCGATCGGCTGCTGAACCGTCCCGAGATCACCCGGCTCGTCGGCGCGCAGGCGGCCGAGATGAACGGCGACCGCATGAAGGCGCTCGATCTCTACAAGGGCCTGATCCCCGATGAGCGGACCCGGTTCGCCGGCATCCAGGGTGCGCTGCGCCTGAAACAGGAGGCGGGGGATACCGAGTTGGCGCTCGCCCTCGCCAAGAAGGGCTTCGCGCTCCGCCCCGACAATTCCGGGATGTTGCGCACGCTGTTCGATCTGCAGTCAAAGACCGAGGACTGGTCGGGCGCGCGCGAGACGCTGAACGCCACGATGCACGCCCGCCTGCTGCCGCGCGACGTCGGCACGCGGCGCGACGCGATCCTTTCGCTCGCCGATGCGCGCAAGGCGAAAGCCGAGGGCCAGGCCCCGCGTTGGCGCGAGGCGGCGAAGCAGGCGAACAAACTCGCCCCCGGCCTCGTTCCGGCGGCTGTGCTTGCGGCGGAGGCGCATGTCGAGGACGGCGCCGCGCGCAAGGCCGCACGGCTCCTGAAAACCGCGTGGGGAGTCAACCCGCATCCTGACCTCGCGGCCGCCTTCGCGGCGATCGAACCGGGCGAGACGCCGACCGCGCGCCGCAAACGCTTCGACGCGCTGATCGGCGCCAACCCGAGCCATGCCGAAAGCCGCCTGCTCGGCGCCGAACTGGCGCTGGTCGCCGAAGATTTTCCGGCCGCGCGCAAGGCGCTGGGCGATCTGGCGGAGACCGAGTCCACGACCCGCAGCCTCGCGGTGATGGCCGCCATCGAACGCGGCCAGGGCGCACCGGAAGCCGTGGTCCGTGGTTGGCTCGCCAAGGCGCTGGGCGCATCGCGCGGGCCGCAGTGGATCTGCGGCAAATGCAACCACGTCCATGCCGCGTGGGTCCCGGTCTGCGAAAGCTGCGCCGCCTTCGACACGCTCGACTGGAAAGCCGCCCCGAACGCCGAAAACGCGGGCCTGGCGCAATCGACGATGCTGCCGCTGATCATCGGCGGCGCGTCCCCTGCGGACGCCTCGATGACGAAAGGTCCGATCGTCGAGGACGCCGAGATCGCCGTGGAGCGCACCGCCTGAACGACCATATGAGTTCACGGCGCTTAACCGGGCGTTAGTCCGAGGCCGTCAGTGTCGGCGCCGGGGGACGTGGGGGCGGCGATGGGTGACGGGTCAGGGATCGCGCGGGACCCGGTCAGCGGTTTGCCAAACAGGTTGCGGTTCATCGAGGACAAACACACGGCGCCGTTTCGCCCGGCGACGATGGTGCTGGTGACGCTCGCCGACGCGCGGGCGTTCAACGAAATCCTGCGCGCGCTCGGCCACGCCCGATCGGAAGCCTTCATCCGCGTCGGGGCCGCGCGGCTGCGCGACGTCATCGGCGCCGCCGCCGAAATTTATCACGTAAGCGTGCTGAACTTCGTTTGCGTGCTTCCCATCGAGCCGGGCGACGCCGAGCCGCATGTGGTCGACCGGATCGTGCGGGCGTTCGGACAGCCGCTGATCTGCGACGACATTCCGATCGACACACGGATCGGCGTCGGTCTGGCCGCGCTCGGGGATGCGCCCGGCGCCTGCGCCGAGGATCTGCGGGCGGCGCTCGCGGCGGCGCAGGACAGCCGCCGCCGGCCCGAAGGCTGGGCCTGGTACGACCAGCGCAGCGACGACGCGCACAAGCGCGGCTTTCGCCTGCTGACCGACCTCAAGACCGCGCTGACGCGGACCGACCAGCTGCACCTGGTCTTTCAGCCGAAGGTGTCGCTGTCGACCGGCGCCTGCATCAGCGCCGAGGCGCTGATCCGCTGGCGACACCGCGATTTCGGGTTGATCTCGCCCGCCGAGTTCATCCCGCTCGCGGAGGCGACGGCGCTGGTGACGCCGCTCACGCGCTGGGTGATCGCGAAGGCGGTCGCGCAGATCGTCGAATGGGACCGCGCCGGGCTCGAAATGCGCCTCGCGGTCAACATCTCGCCGAAGAACCTCGAGGCGCCCGACATCGTCGAGTACCTGCTTTTCGTCTGCGCCACGGCGGGCGTCGACCGCGGCCGGCTGGAGCTGGAAGTCACCGAAGGCGTCAACGCCGCGCAGGGTCAGTTGATCCTGGACCGGCTCGCGGCGCTGCGACGGCTCGGCTTCGGCATCGACGACTTCGGCGCCGGCTACAGCAACATGGGCTACCTGACGCGGCTATCGGCCCAGACGTTGAAGATCGACCAGAGCCTGGTGCGCGGCGTCGTCCAGAACTCGCTGGCCGGCCAATTGCTCGCGGGCGTCGTGCAGATGGGCCGCGACCTCGGCTACAAGGTGGTTGCGGAAGGCATCGAGACCGAGGCGGAACGGGCGCTTCTGACCTCGCTCGGCTGCGATTTCGGTCGGGGCTATCTTTTCGCGCGCCCGATGACCGGCGACGCGTTGTTCGACTGGACCGCCGCCGCCGCCGCGCCGCGGCTCCTGCAGGCCTGAGCGGCGGCAGCGGATCAAGTCGCCGCGCATCGCAGCGGCTCCCGAAAAAGCGCCCGGCCGCTCCCTGCGCCGCCGCGATCAGCGCTTGGAGAACTGGAAGCTCCGACGGGCCTTGGCGCGACCATACTTCTTGCGCTCGACGACGCGGCTGTCGCGCGTGAGGTAGCCCGCGGCCTTCAGCGCGGGACGCAGCGACGGCTCGAACAGCTGGAGCGCCTGGCTGATGCCGTGCTTGACCGCGCCAGCCTGCCCGGACAATCCGCCGCCCTTGACCGTCGCCATCACGTCGAACTGCCCGGCGACGTTCGCCACCGTGAACGCCTGGCCGATCACCATCTGCAGCACCGGGCGGGCGAAGTATTCGAGCATCGTTTTGCCGTTGACCGTGACCTTGCCCGAACCCGGCTTGATCCAGACCCGGGCGACCGCGTTCTTGCGCTTGCCGGTGGCGTAGGATCGCCCGAGGCTGTCGCGCACCGAAACGCGCACCGGGGCGGCTTCGACCGCCGCGGCGGAAACGCCGACGGCGTCCTTCAACTGATCGAGCGAATTGATGGTTTCGGCCATGACCTTATGCGCTCCGGGTGTTCTTGGGGTTCATCGCGCCGATATCCACCGGCTCGGGATTCTGCGCCGCATGGGGGTGCGCGACGCCGGCGTAGATCTTCAGATGGGTCAGTTGCTTGCGGCTGAGCGGCCCGCCCGGCAGCATGCGCTCCACGGCCTTCGAGATCACCCGTTCGGGATGCTTGCCCTCGAGGATCTGGCCGGCGGTGCGATGCTTGATCCCGCCCGGAAAACCGGTATGCCAGTAGTAGCGCTTGTCAGCGCGTTTGTTGCCGGTCATCTGCACCTTCTCGGCGTTGACCACCACGATGTTGTCGCCCATGTCCATGTGGGGCGTGAACGTCGGCTTGTGCTTG
>Ga0105046_10016552_pt1 | contig 11315 bp, 7 predicted proteins | sample MAT03_FD_78385 | JGI IMG/M metagenome (GOLD analysis project Ga0105046, IMG submission 78385) | Freshwater microbial communities from Lake Fryxell liftoff mats and glacier meltwater in Antarctica - MAT-03 (megahit assembly) | ecosystem: Environmental > Aquatic > Freshwater > Ice > Liftoff...
ACCAACCCATGCGGTGATAGGTGTCGATAAAATTGAGCCCGGCCGCCGCAATCTTGACCCGCGCCTCACCAGGGCCCGGTTCCGGCATGGGAATATCGTCGTAGCGCATCACATCGGCGTCGCCCGTTTCGTGGACGCGAATGGCTTTCATGGTTTTTGTCTCCTTTGGCGTATTTTTACCCAATTTCAAGCGGTCCGGCTATTTTTGACCTGTAAATTCTAGCACAGAGTAGACGGCGAGCCAATCAGGTGGATTGAAAGGGGCGTGTCCATCATTTTTGGGGATTTTCCGCGAGCATAAATTCCGCGGCGAAACCGATCTAGCCGCAGGTCAGGATGAAAAGCGAGAATTACCCCACCCTAACCCTCACTGCCATTAAGGTAAGAAACGTGGCAAGTCGTAGGTGCGGTTTGTAACCGCACCTACGAAATTCCTTAACGTAATGGCAGTGACCCTAACCCTCCCCTGGTAAGGGAGGGAACCGTCACGGGGTAGACGAGGTGTCAGTTCCTCCCCTGTTTTGGAAGAGGGGGTAAAAATCCGGTTCTCAACTTGATTTGAGTATAGCAACCCAGTAGGACAGTAAAACAGTGAGTCGGTAGGACTGTCCTACTGGATAAATACTTGTGCCACACTGTACGAGCAGCGCTAATCAGCTTTCTATTGTCAATTATCGGCAGTCGTCTATCATCAATCGCCTGTGACCAGCGGAAAAAAGAGCGACCATACTGTTTGTTGCGGCTCTTGCTCCTCTTCCTCTGCTGTGGGCGCCTGTTCTTGTAAGTCTACGGCTGCGCTTTCGCCAGCTTGCAATGGAATATTGAGCGGCGTAAAGGCGCTACCCGCAAGTTGTACAGTAGCCGTGTAAGCCCCCGCATAGATCGATGCGAACTGAAGCATCCCATCCCCATCACTGGTGGCTGTATAGGTATAGCCTGTCAAAGTGTCGGTGAGTACAACCGGCGTGTTTGCTAACGGCTGGTTAGCCCGGTCGAGCACGCGAATTTGGATCGAGCCTGGTCGTTGCGCCAATTGCACCGCGGCTAGCACATTCAAGCGGCCATAGCCATAGGTGTTGTTTGGTATGACCAGTGTAGAACCATCACACTGATCAAATGGCACTGGCGTAGCGCTCTTGATCAATACCTGTTCGGTCAGGTCGAGTTGTCCCGTCAGGGTGGGCACGGCCGACCAGAGCAATGCTACCGCGCCGGCGACGTGCGGGCTGGCCATACTGGTGCCAGAAATCGTATTATAATTGCCGCCCACCCAGGCCGAGCGGACACTGACCCCTGGCGCGCTGATATCTGGTTTCAGCCGGCGACTGCCATCAATGGTAACTGGTCCGCGGCTGCTAAAGCTAGCAATATCCCCCGCGCTGTTGTGGGCACCCACGCTAAACACGGCATCGTAGATGGCGATCGGGTCCCTCACGCTGCTACAGGAGGAACCGTTATTGCCTGCCGAAGCAACCACCAACAACCCTGCTGCCCGCACATTTCCCACTACTTCACGCAAAGAGTCGGCATCACAACCTTCGGAAGGCGGGCAGCCCCAGGAATTATTGATCACGTCTGGACCTAGCGCTGGTTGCCCATCGACAAAAGAATCACCCCCTTGCGGATAGGGCGCCAGAAAAAACTGAAAACAGGCCGTATAACTGGCTGGTGTGCCAACACCATTGTTCATATTGCGACAGCCAATCCACTGTGCACCTGGCGCCATGCCAAGGACAGCATCGCCAACGGCCGTGGCATCGCCGACCATCGTGCCCACGGTATGGGTGCCGTGGCCGTCGTCGTCGCAGGGAACCTGGGCATCGGCCGCGCAACTTGCAGGTCGCCCAATCAGATCCCAGGCGTCGAACCAGTTATAGGCGTGATCGACCACGGCGGCCGTTGTTTGTGTGGCCGTGGTCACGCCTCGGTAATTGGCCTGCAATGCCGGATGTGCCCAATCAACGCCGGTATCCTGGCTGGCCACCACAATGCCTTGGCCGGTAAAGCCGAGCGCCCAAACTTCTGGTGCATGCGTATAATCCAGACCATATGGACGGTTAGGTGTGGCCTGTGCCGCTACATTTTCCAGCGTTTTCAGCCAAGTTTGTTGCGTATCCCCCGTACTTAATTGTTGGCGCACCGACGGATTCGCGATCAGGCGACCCACTTCCGGACGTCGACGTAACGCATCCGCCACCGTACTGTCGCCTTGCACTTCAATCATATTGAGCAAATAGAAGGCACGGTAGGGAACGGATTGTGCATCCAACCAGGCGCGCAGGGGTGCTTGTGTACGCTGCGCCGTAGCGGTTAGTTGTGCATAAAGCGCAGCTGCTTTGGCATGGCGGTCTGTCAACGTCGCGCCTGCGCTTTGCATCACTGCATCGGCATCTACTTGGTCGCGTAAAAGCACGAGAAACGAGATCGGCCCACTGGTATTCGTGAGCTGGGCTTGTAATGGCTCGCTGATAATGGCCAATTGTGCCGTACTTGGTTCAACCGTTTGCGCCAATCCACTAATCGGCATCAACATAAGTGCAATCAGCCAAATGTTAACACTCAAAACCGTTTTGAGGATGCGTATACACGCGCCCCAGATCGCCAATTGTTGTTTTTTAGAATTATAGAATGGAAGCAAACCTACCTCCCTTTTTTAGGCAAAGAATATTTCTACAGTTGGTCAATTATCTACGTACTCTACTCGTTGACTTAAAAATAAGCAAACTTGTTGACCTAAAAGGGTAGTGCAAACGTAGAAACCCGGCCCGATGATGGACAATCATTGACCAGCTTGCCGTTGATTGTCGATTCTTTCTTGTCCAAGTTCTATAGGCTGTCGTCCATTCCCATAAAGAGCCGCGCCAAATGGGAGGACTGTTGCAGAATCCTGGGCGAACTTTTGTAAGAATTGATGGCTGGCAAAGATCAAACGCATAACCAAAAGGAGATAATGACAATGGGGAAGCTCACAACTGGTGACATGGCGCCCGATTTTACAACCACCACCGATGAAGGCAATCGCGTTAGCCTTAGCGATTACCGTGGCAAACGCGTGGTGCTCTACTTTTATCCCAAGGATGACACGCCAGGTTGCACTACACAAGCTTGCGATTTTCGCGATCAGTACATTAACATCGAAGAGAAAAACGCAGTTGTCTTGGGCGTCAGCCCAGATGACGAAGCTTCGCATCGCAAATTCAAAACCAAGTATAATCTGCCGTTTACCTTACTGGTTGATAGCGATCATGCGATTGCCGAGCAATATGGGGTATGGGGTGAAAAATCGATGTACGGCAAGACGTACATGGGTATCATCCGCAGCCACTTTGTGATGGATGAGCAAGGCAAGATTGTGGACACGCAATATAACGTTAGTGCCAAGGATAGCACAACCGAGGCATTGAAGGTGCTGGCGTAATCTGTTTTATCTTCTCACTATAGGTAGAGTGCAAGACGACAAAAAGGCGTGGTGCATTGATTACTTAATGCACCACGCCTTTATTTTGCTTATCACAGCATCTACGTCGGCTGAGCGGGTGTCCCCTGGGTGCGAAGCCGACGTAGATGCTGTGATTTTGCGTAAGTCCTATATCATCAAGGATAAAGCACATACATCTGCGAAAGGAGCCACCCATAACAGTTGTATGTGCTTCATCCTACACCTTGGGCCGTCCTCCCAAGTCGCGCTATTATACAAGAAGCAAGGGCAAGTCGCAATATCAAATTAATCTTGTTACTATTTTTTTGACGATCATCAGACGAAATTATGCAAACGCAATATTTTTCCGCGGGTGAAAACATTGGTTTGCGCAATTGGCTTAGATGAGCCTTTTCTGAACTTTTCGGCGGCACAGCAAATAGAATCCTGTAGTATAATGGTAAGCTGTGTTAGGCGACAAGGGACCGTCAATCACAACCAAGTTGACGACAAGGCCGTTTAAAATCAGTTAAAATCGTCTGTCCGCAGTCGTCCATTCTTAAATTGAGGCATATATGCGAATTATTTTATATACGGGCAAAGGTGGCGTCGGTAAAACCAGTATGAGCGCGGCCACTGCGCTTCGTTGTGCAGAGTTGGGCTATCGTACCGTCGTCCTTAGTACCGACCCAGCCCATAGCCTGGGCGACAGTTTTGAAACACGCATTGGCAACCAACTCATTCCGCTGGCGCCTAACCTTTGGGGCCAGGAGATCGATTTGCTCACCCAAATGGACCAATATTGGGGTCAGGTGCAGGGATATTTGAATGCGCTCTTTTCGTGGCAGGGCATGGATGGCTTGGTCGCCGAAGAGACCGCCGTACTCCCCGGCATGGAAGAATTGGCCAGCCTGATGCAGATTACAGCCTTAGCGGACAGCGGCGAATACGACGTGATTGTGATCGATGCCGCGCCAACCGGATCGACCTTACAATTGCTTAGCTTCCCTGAGATGGCGCGCTGGTATCTGGAAAAAATCTTTCCTTTTCAACGTAAAACTGTCCAATTGGCCCGTCCGTTGGTCAAACACTTTAGTGACATTCCTATTCCTGATGAAAGTGTCTTCGACAGCATTGAGGAACTGGTCGTCTATCTAGAGCGGACGAGTGAACTGTTGAGCGACGGCACCGTGAGCAGTATGCGCGTGGTGCTCAACCCAGAAAAGATGGTGGTCAAAGAAGCGCAACGAGCTTACACTTATCTCAATTTATATGGGTATGCCGTGGACGCCGTCATCTGCAACCGGGTTTTTCCGCAGCAGCTTGCCGATAGCTACTTCGATACTTGGAAACATGCGCAGGCAGAAAATATGCAACTGGTGGAAGAATGTTTCTACCCGCTGCCAATTTTGAAAGTCCCCTTTTTCGACCAAGAAGTGAGCGGCAAGACGATGCTCTATCGCATGGCGGCCGAAGTTTTTGGCACAGAACCGGTGCGGGGCGGAGCTGGAGACCCCACGGTGCAGTTTTATGCCGGGAAACCCCAGGACATCTTTAAAAAAGAGAATCATTATGTGCTTAGTCTACCTTTGCCGCTGGTCGCGCGCGACGAGGTGAATTTGCACCGCAGTGTCTTCGACGAGTTGGTTGTGCGCATTGGCAACTGGAAGCGCAACATTGCCCTGCCATTAGGTTTGTCTAAACTGGACATCGATGGCGCGCGCTATGAAGAGGACCGCCTGAATATATATTTCAAGATTGAGAAAAATCAAGAAATTCCAGTGGAAGCATTGAAACTCTCCAAATGGAATACACTGAAGGCCCGCCTGAGCGGAAAATAATCAGTGAGGGATCATCATCGGTCAGTTGTCGATAGTTCGTATCTTATTCGCATAATTTGACGTATTTATTTATTGTGAGCAGCACCGTATGGATGACGTCCAACGCGGCGATCCAATCGAAGAAACACAATTAGTTGATCTGATTTCGCGCGCACAGCGATTGTCCGATCCCGCTGCTTTCGATGGGCTATACCTGCTCTATGCAGATCGGATCTTCCGGTTTTTGCTGGTGCGGCTGGGCGATGTTGATAACGCCGAAGAGATTACGGCACAGGTTTTTCTGCGCTTGATTGAAAAAATCGGGAAATTCCAAATTGCCCCTAAAGACAATGTCGCCATCTTTTCGGCCTGGCTTTATCGCATGGCCTACAACAAGATGATCGATTCGCTGCGCCGGTATCGACCGTCACGTCATATAGCCATTGAACATGCCGAACAGATGGCCGATCAGCACCAGGTGCTTGAGCAGATTGAGGAGCAATTGGATTTTGAGCAGATTTTGCAAAAATTGCCTCTCCTCAATGATCAGCAACGCCAGGTGATCATGCTGCGGTTTATCGAAGGGTTGAGCATTATCGAAACCGCCCACATCATGCAAAAGAGCGAAGGCGCGATTAAAGCGCTACAGCATCGCTCGTTAGAAAGTTTGCGCCGCTATCTACAAAAATAACGGCATCGTTAGCGGCCAAAGTGAGAGATCATGCAGTTTGAAGAGATTCTTGCCCGTTGTTTAGAAGCGCTGGAGCGGGGCGAAACGATTGACCAATGCCTCGCTCGCTATCCAGAGCATGGTTCAGAATTAGAACCTCTGCTACGGTTAGCCGTTGCTGTGCGCAGTGCACCCCGGCCGCGCCTCTCTACAGATGCCTACACCAAGGGCCGTGCCGCGCTCAAGGCCCAAGCTAGCTATCAACAGTCGTTGCAGGCACCTTTTCAGCACAGACCCCAAAATCAACCACCGCCTTCCACCAAACGCCCGGTCCGGCGCGTGCGCCAATCCGCCGTAGCCGGAACGCGTCTGCCGCGCGTTCAACCGCCTGGACCAGTGCTCTTTTTACATCGTGCCACCGGCCTCTTTGTCTCGCTCATGGTTCTACTTTGTCTAGTTACCTTGTTGCGTAACATTGCCATCAGTGTGCCAGGTAGTGCGCTCTATACTACCAAGCGCCTTGGCGAAACGGTTCAAGGCGCATTGCTGATCGCCGCCGGCGAACCGGCTGCTTGGTATGCGCACCAAACGGAGACCCGTCTGCGCGAGTTACTTTATCTCGCCAACCAAGGTCAGCCCATCGACCCTGAACTGACCGCAGCGATTGAGGCGAGTGTACAGGCAACCTTAGCCGCCAGCGCAGCGTTGCCTGTCGCTGAGCATCGCCAGTTTCTGCTCGCTTGGACCGAGAATCTCGAAACGTTGGGGGCAAGCGTAGCCGCCACAAGCCCAGCAACGCTCACCCTGCGCAAGACGATCGCGACCGTGCAAGCTGCATCCGAAGTTACCGTGGCACCGACTGCCGTGCCCGCAACCAGTACATCGAGCCCGACAGTATCAGCCACGCTAACAGCTACGCCAGAACCGGTCAACACAGCTGTACCCTTGTCAACAACTTCGCTAGCCACAGCAACATCGCTGCCGGCAATTGATAATGCCGAGAATGGCTTCATTCTATTGCCTGTCACTGCGACAGATACACCGCCATCGCTCAGCCTACCGACCGAACCCATCGCTTTTGAAACAAGCCAGGTGTTGGGCACGATCGAAGTCCGTATGCCAGAGGAAGCGACGGCAGAAGATAAGCATGAAGCGGATGACGCTCAAGATAATACAACTGAGGAGCAACCCACGCCGGCTGCTCCGCCAGAAGCAACATCAAGTTTTGGAACCGCGCCGGTAAGCGATTTTAGCATCGCAACAGCTACCGACGTAGTGCAACAGGCTGAAACAAATCACATTACTAAAACGGTGCAACAGACGGCTACGGTAGAAGTGCTAACACCAACGGCAGAAGAGACCAATACACCGATCCTGACTGCCGTTACGGGTACGCCGGATGCCACCGAACAGCCACTTGAGACACCGATCTCAAGCCTGCCAACGGCAACAGAGCAAGACAGCCCGGTGACATCGACGCCAACACCGCAGCCAACCAGAACACCGACACCAATGCGCACGCCGACGCCAGCGCGCACGCCAACACCGGCCAATACACCGAAAGAGACCGAAGCCACACCAACCAAAGAACCTGAAAAAACTGTTGAACCAACCGAAACCCCCGAAGCGACGGAAACGCCAGAAGCGGAAGAAACACCCGAGCCAACGCGCGGAGAAGCTACGCTGCAACCGGTCGCTTCGCCTCTGAGCACATCTACCCCAGAAAGTACGAAAAGTCCCGGCAAAAAGTAGGCAAAGGGCATACGCGAATAGGCAAATGCATTTGCCTATTCGCGTATGCCCTTTGCTGATTCTGTAACGCACTCGTAAGCTCGCCAGCGTATGGACACTTGTCACAGCCAACCTGTCTGTGCTATACTTGATTGATATGGCTTATCAATCAAGGTTCACTATTTTCAACATTTACTGCAACATTTATTATTGTCCAGGTAACTAAGCGCTTGGCAGGTTATAGTTTGGGAATCCTCAATTGCCGCTAAAAACCTGAAACAACGCCTGCATCGTTACCTATAGCCCAAGAATGATTACCCCAATTATGCATTTACTCAATCAGCATCCATTTCAGCCGCTTCGACAAGTTGTATCTCTACAACCGAAAAGTGCTTTACCCACCAAACTTCTACTTCCTCTTCTTTTGTGGGGCATTGCTTTTATCGCCACCGGCTGTATTGTCAGCCCTACCCAGTCGGCTGTACAACCAGCCGCGGTTGGGACGAGCACACCGGATAGTTTCAACGGCGCGGTTGCCGATATTGCCGATTATGCGGTGCCTACCCCGGCGCCTACCGCAGAAGTGAAGGCCTCGGTTGTGGTTAATACCGATGGCGCACGCGCTAACATTCGTAGCGCGCCCGGCACCAATGCGCCCATCATTGGCAAAGGCAACCCCGGCGATGCATTTGAAGTTGTCGGCAAGAGCGAAGATGGAGCCTGGTGGCAAATATGCTGCGTCTCCGGCGCAAGCAGCCAGGTGACCAACACGGCCTGGATCGCAGCTTCAGTCGTGCGCACGGGTGGCGCAGGCGACGTTGTCAATGTCAACGTTAACGACCGCATCTTACCCAACAATTTTAATGCGCAATGGCAAGTAGATTGGACCTGCGGCTCGGATCGCTGCCAAGTAAAGGAATGTACTGCCGTTGTCGATGCCAAAGTTGGCAGCGGGGCAACGCAGCCATTCCTCACCGTCGAGAACAAAGTTACCTGGAGTGACACCTGTTTTGCCACCGACTCTTGGGTTTTCGAGGTTGACCAATTCACAGGGAAGGAACGCACTGGCGAATATGCCGACAACTTCTTGTATAGTTACTGGCGTGGCCAACAACCTGGCGCCGCGAACGGTGTGTATCCGTTAGATGATGGTAAGGCCGTCGCCGTCTTTTGCTCGGGACCGCATACGGTGGAGTTGGAAGAGGGCGACGGCTGGACGACCGTCTATGAAGGCAATACTTGTCATGATGTACGTAGCGGGCTGCTCGTCTTACTCTCTTACAATAAACGCTGGCTGTTCACCGGCGAGTTTGAAGGGGAAACCTATGATCACGCTTATTTTGGTGACAGCGAAAGCTTGGAACAGCGTTTAGCCGCCACCAATATTGAACTCTTTGAAGTCCAGAAGAAGTAAGCAAAGGGTTAAAGCAGTAGCATAAAATCCGTCCGTACGCTCACACGTTCTGTCTTGTTCAGATTTCATCCAATACTACAACAGATGCAGAAAACAGCAGATTTGTCCCTCCTCTAATCTGTTGTTTTCTGCATCTGTTGTAGTGTTTTAGCGTAAAATCCTATCCTCGCTCGTTACCCTGGCACAGCCACAACAACTGCCGGCGTTAATACCTCAAACTTCTCAGCTTGCAAATAGGCCTCCAACGCCTGTTGCGCGCGTTCTGCGTAGGCAGCATAACGGTTCATCTTGCCGCGGATCGGCGTCGCCATCTCTGGCAACAGCCCCATATTGGCCTTCATCGGCTGGAAATTTTCTGCGTCGGCGTGCGTAATATAATGCAGCAACGCGCCGATCATCGTTGTCGGTGGCAGATGAAGCAAAGGTTGACCCTGCAACCAGCGCACCATGTTCACGCCGGCAATCACACCACCCATCGTGCTGCCCACATAACCCTCTGTCCCGGTAATCTGGCCCGCAAAGAAGAGATCTTCCCGCGTGCGAAATTGGAGCGTTGGCTGCAACAGGGTCGGGCTATTGATAAAAGTGTTGCGGTGCATCTGACCCAGGCGCACAAATTCTGCCGTTTGCAGCCCGGGGATCATCCGCAGCACGGCTTCCTGCGCGCCCCATTTCATGTTCGTCTGAAACCCCACCATATTGTAGAGCGTACCCGCCACGTTGTCCTGGCGCAATTGCACCACAGCATAGGGACGGCGGCCAGTGCGCGGATCCGTCAGGCCGACGGGCCGCATGGGGCCAAACGCGAGCGACTGTACGCCGCGGCTGGCCAACGCCTCGATAGGCATACAGCCTTCAAAGTAACGTTCTAATTCCTTCTCAAAATCCTTGAGTTCAGTTTTAGGCGCAGCGATGACGGCCTCAACAAATGCTTCATACTCCGCTCGATTCAGCGGACAGTTGATGTAATCACCTTCGACATCCTTTGCGCCGTCCTCTGCCGAGTGCCCCAAATCACTGTCCTTATCGTAACGACTCTGACGGAAGGCGACGGTCATATCGATGCTGTCGGCCATCACAATGGGCGCCATAGCATCGTAAAAATAGAGATGCCGTTGATCGGTCAATGCCTGAATCTTTTCTGTCAACGCACTGCTGGTCAGTGGCCCTGTGCCGATAATGGTGGGCCCCGTTGGAATTTCTGTCGCTTCGGCGCGGATCACTTGGATATTGGGGTGGCCGTGGATCGTGGCCGTCACATCTTCGGCAAATTCTTCGCGCCCTACCGCCAACGCGCTGCCCGCCGGCAAGGCATGCCGAAAGGCGGTGTTGATAATCAGGCTGCCCATGCGCAATAGTTCGTTTTTCAAAATCCCCAGCGCTCGATCTGGCAGCGTGCTGCCCATCGAATTGCTACAGACCAACTCGGCCAGCCGGTCGGTAATGTGCGCCTCGGTGGGGTGCTGCGGTCGCATCTCGTAGAGGCGCACCTGAAAACCACGGTTGGCAATCTGCCAGGCCGCTTCACAACCAGCCAATCCACCGCCAATGATGGTAATTGTTTGCGTCATCGTTTTAATCCTTTCTATACGCCGCTAAGCAGGATTTTGGATAATCGGTATGCTGTCCTCGAACCTGCTCCCACATCCTGGTATCGGCGCAGACAGATTATTGTAACAAGGGCTGCCCCCGGCGTCAAAAACTGGTAGATTCGCACCTGCGCCCCTTCACAGGCGGCTAACTTTGGAAAGCCTTCCCTTGGGGGACAGCAGCGCCAGCCCCAGCAAAAGTGATTGAAGCACAGCCAGCGGTTTACGGTCATCAACGACTTGCCACGCCCCTATGGCGCGATCATAGCAGTCAACCAGGCGGGGTGTCAGGGTACGAAGGTAACATTGGGTGGTTGATTGTTGGGGTGGGTTGGTTGAGGGGAGTTAGCAGAAGAGGGATTAGGAAGTTATCAAGGGGAGGAGAAAAATAGCAAAAACAAAGTTATTGACATCAGGATTAGAATTCAGTATACTGTAAACAAGAAAACCTCACTACGAAAATTCAAGTTCTACGCAGCTTAAAATAACTTTTCTCGCATTTCGAGTAGTAAAATGATTGCAATTCGCTTTGGGGTATAGATGGATACAATCTATACCGCCATTTTGGGGTGATAGTACGGCTACAGTATTTGCACTTTTGGATTGGCAGTCGTCTAAACCACCGTGTGTCCCTGGTGGCTAGGAAAAAGAACGGCAACGATCTATATAATAG
>Ga0105046_10016553_pt1 | contig 11315 bp, 15 predicted proteins | sample MAT03_FD_78385 | JGI IMG/M metagenome (GOLD analysis project Ga0105046, IMG submission 78385) | Freshwater microbial communities from Lake Fryxell liftoff mats and glacier meltwater in Antarctica - MAT-03 (megahit assembly) | ecosystem: Environmental > Aquatic > Freshwater > Ice > Liftoff...
ACCAGCGACCCAGTAAGTGTCCCCAGGATCATGATGGCCAGCATCGGTGGATGGTAGGGCTTGTCAATGGACTTCTTGATCTCTGCTAGCGCCTCTAGCGATGATACTTGTATCTGAGCTGAAAGAAGACACACTGACAGACATTCGGCGCGCAGCTCCTCAGTGAGATCGCCTTCTTCTAGTGAGCCCATTACCTGCGTGTACTTGTCAGAGACGGTGATTAGGATCGCCGCTATTTCGCGGATGGCCTTAAAAGTCTCCAGCTGTTTGGCAGTATCGGTGCTCACCAGGTAATACTGGCTTCGGATATAGGTCGTTGCCGATCTTCTCGCTTACGCAAGAATCAGGAAAACTGTGCGCTAGAGCCTCATGATTAGGCCATGGGTAAGACTAAAGGAGCTCCATGTTCTCCACAATCGCGCCGTGCAGCAAACGCTGTCGAAGGCGGAATCCTTAGTACAACTTCTGCCCTTGGTCGTGCGGCCCGCTTCTCACGGTCAACTGCCCAGGGCATCAGCGGCTGGCTCCAGCGCCGTTATGGGCTCGATCGCCGGGAGCGGATGGTTGTTTACGGCCTGGCCGCCGGAGTCCCGCTAGCTGTTCTCGCCAGCCCGCTACTCGGCGTCGGGATCATCGGCGCCATGTCCTTCCCGGCCTGTAAGCGCTTCCTGGGCCAGCGCCGCGCTTTTGCCAGCGAAGAAGGATTGGAAGATATGGAGCAGGCAACTTCTGGCTACAAGCAGCAGGCTGAAGAGGCGTTGGGAAGCCCTGATGTCCAGGAGCTACAGGCACAAGTTCAAAATCTCGCGCAGGGGCTTCATATTCTGATCGAAAGCCAGCGCAATCTGCATCAGAACATGCAGGCGCTGGTCGAGGCTGAAGTCAATCAGCGACTGGCCGCTATGGGCCAGCCACCGGTTGTTCAAAATAATGAGAGCACAGCTCCAGAACCTTCTGCAGCTGACGGTTTCGTCCCAATTTACGATCATCATGATCAGGCTAGTAGTGACGAATATAAGACGTTGTTCAAAAAGGCTGTCCACGATTACGTTATAGCTAAGGGTGAGGGCCGAGAAGTTAGTCCAGACGCGGAAGCTAGAATTGTGCGAGCCACAAATGACAATGACTTGCGCGAGTTAGGGCCTGACCTTAATATCGGCTGGTTGGCAGACCTGGCAGATATGGAGGACGATCGAGAAAAATCTCATCCCGACCTTAAGATGCATGATGTTTCATCGGCACAAGACGCCACGCTAACCGTAGAGTCTGTTCAAGCTAAAAAGATTTTCTCCGGTGCTGAAACCCATATCCTAAAGAGTGGATCAATCAACGTCGGTCCAGGAAGTACTCTGCCCATTTACGTCAAAGCACCAGCCCGCAGGATTGAAGGGACAGTCATCGCCGGTGAAGTAGTCAGCGGCACCCCTGATCATGTCTGGGCCCAGATTAAGGATCAGACGCCGATGTCCCGGCGCGCCTTCAACAAGCAGTGCTCAGAAACAATGCAGAAGGGTTCTTCGATTGTTACTGCCGTGAGAATCTCCTCTACTGGCGAACTAGAAACCCCTATTTCTCTCAAGGATTCAGGGCTTAAGCGCCATGACGTTGTCGGAGTGTCTTACATGAACGTAGTCAAAAAGCCCCACTGCGGGGATTTTATGGGTAGATTGTACGCCGCAAAGGCCACGGTTAAAAGTAGAGATTACCGGCTAGACACAAGCCGGTCAGCTCCTAGTGGCAGTGGCTCTTCTGAAAATAAGAGTGCTTCTAATGACAAAAAGAAGACTCCCGCAGAGAAGCCTAAGAAAGCACCGGCTAAAAAGGCACCACAGACGCAACAGCCTGCCCCTAAGAAAGCACCGGCTAAGAAGGCACCACAGTCGCAGCAGCAGCCAGTACCAACCGCCGCTAATGAGCCTGCGGCGCAAGTAACTGCTGACGGCAAACACAACCTGTCCTCGCTTGAGCAGATGTTCGCCTAAAGAATGCCCGCTTAGTCTGGCCTAGGTGAAAAGGCAACTTGCTTTCTAGCGTTGTGCCAAAGTCCTTACTATGGAAATCATTCTCATTGTCCTCGGGCTGCTAGTTGCCACCATCCTCGTTTTATTCATCGCTTTCAAGCGCAAGCCGGAACTGTTCCAGCCGTTGTTTAGGCTGCTGTTCAAGTCGAAGCGTATCCGCGAGAAGGCCCTTGACGATCCGGCAGCGCTTGAGCAGCTAATGGTCGATAACATGACGCGCGAACAGGCACGCAACTTTTCATCGCTGCCAGAGACACAGAAGCAGCATATGATTGGAACTGCTGTTGACAAGGCTATCAAGGGTGAAGAGATTACTGTTCAGGAGCTAGCTCCAGCGCCACACCACGGAACTGCTTCCAAAAAGCAGGTACAAGCCAGGCGAAATAAGAACAAGCGGGCGCGGCAACAGCGTAAGAAGTCGCGCAAGTAGTAGTCATATTCTGTCAAAATGCTGGCGTGCCATGTAGCAGTTACTTGGCTTGGCAAGCCAAATTCAGGCGGAGATAGTCGTGCGCCACATAATCCTTAGCACACAATGTCGGCGATCGATAAAGCACAACAGAGGCAGCTTGATATGAGCTTGTGCAGAATAGCAGGAGAGTTCGGTGCGGCAATGAAGCATGCTTATCGAATGGGAGACGAACAGCTCTATGAACAGCTACGAGAGCAGCGCCTGGCAATCAGTGCTTTGCGCGACAGTGTGCGCGACTGTCAGCCGCGCGAGTGATAGCAGTTGATGACGTTGTCGATGACTGGAATCTCTCCGCCATGCTCCTGCGCAGCCAGCACCTTAGCCGCCTCGGCTGCATCTCGCAATGAATCGGCCCAAATATCAACCCGTTCGAACTCTCCGGTCTCGGGGAAGTAGCACATGGCGCTGAAGTTGGGCTCGCGTTGGTCCATACATAAAAGATACCTCTGAATTTGGCCGTTTTCTGCTTTTGTCTTACGAGCCTAGCTCAGCCGCCAATTTACCTCTTCCCGTCCGGCGGTAGCAAGAGCTTGATTGACAGCGGAAAAGGGGCGCGAGCCAATGAACGGGGCCGACCCGCGCCGGGCTGATAGCGGAGATGGATGAGAAGAAGAGACGCAAATAGTTGCTTGCGCTGCGCAAGCAACTGCTCGGGCATGATTGCCCCAGACAACGAATAGCGCGCCCTGCCGGACCAGCTCCGCAACGATCGCACTAGTGAATGGCAACCATGGTCTAGATTGCGACCCGGGGTGCCCGGGCTGGCAGGTTAGCGCTGTGTTGAGCAGAAAAACACCCTGCCTAGCCCACGGCGCCAGGTCGCCGTTATCAGGCTTGTGCAACCCTAAGTCCTGACAGTACTCAGTGAATATGTTGCGCAAAGATGCTGGGAGCAGCGGTTGTTTCCCGACGTCGAACGCCAGTCCAGTAGGCACTCCCAAGCCAGGGTATGGATCCTGACCTAAAATCACTACCTTTACTTGCTTGGGATCAGTAGACAAGACCCGCAAAATAGAGGTCAGTTCCGGCTGGAATGGTTCTGTTTCAAGCAGCGTCTCTACTACTTTCAAGTCGACCGCAGCTAGCGACATCTGCCAAGTGGCGGGGATCAAGGGGCGCAAGTTCATATTAGCAATAGTAGCCAATGTCGCTGACTGGTAACGCTTCTTTCCATATGGTAAAGATCCGTTCCATTGCGGTGGTTCAACAAAGAGAAAAACCGGTTTTGGCGGCCATATAGGTGCACCATCTACCTATGGGAAAGACTACACAACATCAGAGTCAAGCTACGCCACGCAGTGACGGAGAAATCGCGCTGCTCGCCGACGAAGGCGTTGGCAATATCAGCGACTACGACAACTTTGTCGCCGCCGAAACGAAGGCTCCGCTCTTCGGAGACCTTGAAGATGATCACGCTATTGGCAATGTCATCAATCACTTGCGCCGGGTGCGGCAGAGTGCTAACTCGGGGGCGACTGATGAAGACAAGCTGCAAGATCTAGCGATTGACCTGTATAACAACATCTGTGATCGTATTCGCGCCGGGCGGATGTCCTGGCCCCAGATCGAGCATGCTGCTGGCATCTTCGGTGAAGATCCAGAAAAGCTTGCCAACCGCCTGATTGATTCCGGCGATCGTATCTAAGCGCTACTGCGCTCTGCGGCGAGTTCCTCTGCTCGCCCTAGTTCATGGCGCGGACGACCAAGGAACTCTTGCCGGTACTGCTGGGGGCTAACGCCAACTTCACGGGCAAATACCTGCGAGAAATGTGATGGCTGCTTGTAGCCGCACTCGCGAGCAATCTTGCGCAGTGGGCTCGCGGTCCGCTCCAGCTTAGCGCAGGCATCCTGGATGCGTCGCTGCCGAATTTCCGCTCGGAAGCCAGGTGAACCGGCCTGTTTGAGAATGCGCTGAATCTGTCGTGTTGAAAAGCCGAGCTTCGAGGCCAGGTCTTCAACTGTAAAGTCGTCCCGGTAGTAGTTCTCATTCAGGACTGACTGCGCCTGACTGTAGACGCTCCCATCAGTATTGGCCGACTGGGGGCCACGAGCAAAGATGAACAACGAAGACACGCCATCGGCGTACAGTTCGGGGTCTAGCGGCGGCCGGTTCCAGGATAGCCGTGGGGCATTTTCAGTGGGAGTAACAATCATGTTGATCACTGTAGCCTGAAAAGCTCAACTTTTCTGCCTTGGCGGCGTAACTTATAACGGCTACTAAGCTCTGTCTGCTGTTTACAGTTTCGGTAGGCAGGGGGACCATGGCTCTTTGTACACTTTACGGCCAACCTTGAGGGTGATTACCAGCCGGGGGCAAGTCTCGGCAGTAGTCAGCCACTGTACCGCTGACGTGCCACCATCTGCTAACACCATTGACGCCGCGCGCTGCCAGCCGTGACCCCAGCAGCCCTGGATGCCAATGTTGTATTTCATCTGCGTACAGAATCTACCGCTGGGACCCGAGGCCTCTATCCTGGCCCACTTGATTGTCTTAGTTGAATAGATCTCGGCGTGAAGTTCGTTGGTGGCCCCTTGGTAGCGCTGGGCGCCAAAGGCATAGACAGAGAACATTAGTGGCAGTCTGCGTTTGGCAAAGAGCCGCGCCGGGCGCTGCTGATTGAAACCAGTCGGCTTAGCACTCATCTTTTTCAGCAGCCAATCGTAGTAGTAGCTGATACGAGCGAAGCCTGAACGTACGTCACGGTGCCAACACCGGTACTGATCGCGGCCCGCAAAGTTAGATACTCCGACCAGAAGACCGGCGTTATTGAAAAGCGGACCGCCCGAGTCACCCGAGCAAATAGTTGCTCTGGTTTTCGGCTTACTTGCGCAAAGAAGTATGGCATTCTGACCGAGGCAATCAGCAGCGGAATTCATAGTCAGTTGTCGAAGCTTGGCCGGTAAGCTTTTTCGAGTCGCACCCCAGCCTTTAGCTGTAACCCGAGCTCCAGTAATAACCTGCTCGGCGCTAATCTTCAGATATCCGGGCAGGTAAATACCCCGGTTCAAATAAAGTAAAGCGACGTCATAGCCGTTACCTTTCTTCGGCTGGTACTGAGGATGAATAACCCGGGCAACTACTGCTCGGCGTGTTGGGCGCTTAAAGCGTAAATCGCGAGTTTTGGCGATGACATCAAGCTTCAGGCTTTTTACGTTAGCACAGTGGGCAGCGGTCAGTACCCAGCGCGGGGCGACTAGCGATCCGGTACATAGATGCCCCGCTACTCCACCATAGATAGCACTAGAGCGATCTTGAATGGAAACGACTCCTGGCGGTCCCGGCGGCGCTTCGATTCCACCGATTATTCTGACAGCGGCAGGCCTTTCATTGGCTTCTGCCTGGAAAAGAGGTGCGAACGATGTGATCAGCAGCAGCAGGATAAGCGAAGTAGCGAACAGCACCGCCCGTTGAGTAGTTACCATTTGCTTATCGTGCAGCGCGGATGACGCCAGATAACTCTTTGTTCTTAGAACTGTGGCGGTAGCGACGGCGGAGGCTGGTCGCTGCTACTTGGCTCGGGTAAAGCGGCCGGTGGTTCCGCTTCTTTTGGCCAAGCTTCTTCACTGCTATCTTGAGTTTGCTTGGGATAGTAATCGGCACTCAGGGCGGGATCATGTGCCCCGAGCTCATGATGTTTGTCAGCGCCGACAGCGGCCAGGTCGCTCTGCGGATAAGTCTGACTACAGTTCATACACCAGGCCATGTATCCAGGAACGATCGGGAAAAGCGTGCCTTCTGCTCGGCATTCGGGACACTCTTTAGTAAGCGCTATTCGTGCCACCCAGGCGCCAAGAGCGAGAAAGATAACTAGTACTATCAGTAGCGTGATGAAAAACATCTAGACTGCTGATAGCGCAGCGCAGGCTACTACTGCTGCCCTTTCGCAGCTGAAGATGTCCAGTAACCCATGGAAATTCTGCTTGTATCGAAGCGAGCAAGAATGAATATTGCTGCCAGAAAAGCGCACCCTGTCCAGCGATCTGAGAAGGAGGGCTCCAGCCATGTAGTGCTTGCGGCTAGGTACCTTGGCCCGCTCGGCCGTCCGTACCGGGCCAAGTCAAGGCCGGGCGCTACTCTTTCAGGATCGGTACTCTTTCAGTTCTGGAAAGCAGATGCGGATGATGAAGCCACTGATCACTACGACCATGATCAAAACTGCGGCCGTGCCGCCAACTATCAGCGCGAGCGCCGCCAGTGTCAGAAGTATGGAGTAGGCAAAGCGCGCGATGCCGGTGACAAGGCGTGAGGTGCGCAGCGTTTCCTTTAGATAGTCGATCGTGCTCATACTTGTACTATAGCGGGCCCAGTAGATTCTCTCTGCGGCCCGGGGGAAATTTTTGCAGCGTTGCTAGACAGTCACGCTAACTTTAGTTCAGTCGCTGCTCACGGCCTGACAGATAGCGGCGGCAACATCGGCTACTTCCAGGCGGCCGATCTTCTCACTCAGGGCCAGTGCCCGGCGCTCAAGACCAAAAGTACCGAGGTCAGTGTCACTGTCGTGGAAGCTGATTCCATCGGAGTTGATATCAAACTCAAGGGCACCACCAAGAAGGTCAGTACTTACGTGGAAGGTCAGTCCAGAACCGAAGCGCGAGGGAGGGACCAGAGCGTCAACAACGTGATCCAGATTTTTGATCAGTTCCAGCTGCTTTTGTACTGCTCCAGCCTGCTTGAATGACAGGGTACGCTTGCTCGGCGTTTGCGCGTTGTAAGTATCCAGTTCCTCCTGGGCAACCGTGCGAGCGAGTTCAGCACCTTGTGCTTCACGTTCAAGCTCAGTGACCTGCCGCTGCAGGTCACTGGCCCGCGAGCGGTAGTAATCAGCGTTGCTGGCCGCAGCCTGAACTGTGCGCTCGGCAGAACTGACATCACCCAGATGATTGGTAATCGCCTGCTCGGCCTGCTCACTTATTTCTCCGGCCAGTTCACAGTCAGACAGAACCTGCTGGATCTGCTCACGTTCTTCAGCGGCAATCGTTTCCGGCCAGTTCCCGGAGACCAGAGTCCGGATCATTTCTATCTGCTGCTGCGGACGGGCCGCGCTAGCGATAATCCTCCCCGCACCATTTGTGGAGAGACAGATCGGCACGCGGCTGAACAGTCGGTTACCCTTCTTCCAGCCGCCCGCGATTTCTTCCCAGTCGCTGCCCGGAGCTGCAGTCACTGCGGTGTTTCTCGGGGAGACAAACAGGTACAGATGATCGTCCTGCAGGTGATCAAATGCTCCGGAGTTCGGATGATCACTAAAGATCAGGACCAGCCGCTGGCCATCCTCGGTTACAGTTACGTGAGCAAGAATACGCTCAATAATGTGTTTCAGAGTAGCATCGCGGTGCTGAAACGGAGGCTGATAAACAGCGTTATAGCTACGGCTATTACCCCCACGAGCGTTATAGCCGCTCAGGCGGGACAGGGAGCGATCGAGAGCGCCGTTGAGCTGCCGCTCGTAGCTGAGGACTGTTTCGGGATTGTAACCGAGAGCCGTAACCAGATCTCCCCATTCCGGGGCATCAAGCTGGCTGATCTTGTCAATGATCTGTTCGTGATTCATGCCAGTCTCCAGTCAAAAGCAGAAATAGACAGAATGTAGTTGTTATTGCGTTCAAGAACCTGGACAGTCTCATCGTTGTCCATTAGACGAACAACTTCGACGTGATCGAAAGCCGGGCGATGGTCGCCACGGGGAGTGATATGGTAAACAGAGCCTTCACGCAAAGACGTAACGCGATCGGCGAAGCAGCTGAGTGAATGCGCGGTGATTACTGCTGGCCTTTCATCCGACATGTCAGCAGTGACGGAAACAATGTAATCGAGTGCTACTGACAGTGTCATCCGGCCGTCATCATGGTAGTAGCTGCGGCCTTGGAGCATAGATACTACGCCATGACTGTTGAGTTTGCGGGTAAAGTTTTCAGAGTCATCAGCAGTGTAGACGTTGAACTGCAGGCACTCCTGGCCGTTGACCAAGCTCTGGGTCAGCTCGTCGGCTTCAAGCAGCTGACTGATTCCTCTTATTCTGATGCGGTTCTTCGCCATACCAGCACTATAGTCCGGTAAGAAGAGCTTCTCTGCTCTGGTGGTGAGAATCTTTTCCGGCTCTGCTCGGACTGTCTGAGCAGAGCCGATTTACTCGCTATCCAGAGATGTCGCCATCTTCGCTTTCGTAGCTGAGGATGTACGGGGCTTCACTCAGAGCCGAGGCCTCGTAAGACTCGTCGGCGACGGCAAGGACAGCCAGCACCTTGTCTTGCGCCTGCTCAACATCAGCGCCTTCAGCTTTGATTACTACCTTGAATATCCATTCAGTCATGTGCTGCTCCTTCCACTCGTTTTCTGGTTCTTGTCATCAGTAAGGGAAAATTTTAGGCCAGGGCACGGCAGATCATCTGCGTAGCGGCAACCATTTCCAGACGCGCGATCTTTTCACTCAGCGCCACCTGCCGTCGCTCCAGTCCCAATGACTCCAGAGTGATACGATTGCTACAGACAACTGGACCATCGCCGCCAAGAATCATCTCTACCGGCTGCCCGCGCTCACGGCGAACCTTGATCTTGATCGCTGCCGGTAGGTTCCCGGTCGCGGCGCTATAGAAGACGACAGCGGCTTCTTCTACCTGCTCTATTGCCGCAATTTCTTCCACCTGCTGCATCAGGTTTTTGACTCCGACGAAGTGAATCTGCCTGCTGGCTTCCAGTCCGGCATTTTGCTCACTGAGCCGCTGGCGGTGGCCGTCAACTTGCTCCTGAGCGGTCCTTCTGCTGTTGCGTTCGTTTAGCAGTTGATTGCTTGTTCTAGTGAAGCTGGTATTAGCTGCTTCTACGGTCATGCGCAGGTTACCAGCAACGCTGTCAGTGTCCATGCTTTTGATGCGATCAAAAATGAGCGCTGCTTGACGGCAGGTGTGAACTAGCTCATGAGCCTGCCTAGTCTCGAAGTTAGCGTAGTCCTGGGGCCAATGACCATCAAGAAGTTCAGCAAGCGCTTGCTGCTGCTCATCAGGGCGAGCCGCAGTCAGACGCGCCGGGGCATCGTCGCTGCTATAACGTAGTAGCTGGCCCCGCTTGCAGTAGACGCGATTGCCTCTTTTCCAACCGCCAGTAATCTCTTCCCAGTCAGCGCTAGGAGCATTTTCAACCAGCCGCTGTGTTGGGGAGATGAACAGATAGAGTGTGTCTTCTTGCAGATGATCGAACACTCCAGAATCAGGGCAATCACTGAAGATTACCCCGAGAGTATTTCCATCAGGCACTAGGCCAGATAGAACGTCATTGATGATGTTCTGGCTAACGTCAACGCGACTACGGTTCAGTAGCGGACAGTGATACAAAGCTAGATTATCGTTTCTCTCTTCCCCGCACCTGCGGCGGAAAAAGGCGCTGGAAGCAGTGAAGCCATAGCGGGCAGGACTTCTGGAGTCAATTGTGGCCTCTAGCAGTTCCTCAGCAGTAGTTAGCTGCTGCTGGCTATAGCCGAGAGCATGATAAACAGCTTCGCGATCAGAGCTAAGTGAAAGACCCGCCAGCGCCGCAGTGATCTCGGAGTTGGTCATAGTTCCCGCCAGATAAAGCTGCTACGGTTTACTCCGATCAGGCCTAAGCCATGCGCCCGCCCGACAATCAGATCACCAAGTATCTCGGTTACGTCAAGGCGATCAATACGGCGGCTGACAGCGTCAACTGGGGCTCCTGCGTATGAGTGAAACGGCTGAATATCTACTCCGACATTGACATCGGTTTCAGTTACTGCTGGCGGTACTCCCGCCTCCGGCAGGGCAACAAGCTGATGCAGTAGCTCGTCCGATATCGGCGGAATTTGGTCACGCTCATGTTCCACTACTGTCGCCGATTCAATAACGTCAAGATCAATCTCAAGCGCAATCAAACCAACCGACAGACTGCTTGACATCTGTGCCCTGCAAAAAACAATCCCCAGGTCATTGACGATAGGCGGGTGCGTGTAACCACTATCAAAATAAGAAGAACGGACGTTGATCGTGAGCGCTTCTTTGCCCGACCTTCCGACTGAGGATGATCCTGCGGAATAGGTGGCAGCACTGAAGGCATGAACAATCTCGTCCAGGTCCTTTAGTTTCAGTGTCAGCATCTGCTCCATACTGAGAACATAGCCCAGGGCAAAGTATTTCTCTGCTGCTCAGTCGTTGATTGCCCGGACGACAATCCGGGCAACATCGGCAAACTGAAAACGGCCAATCTTCTCAGTAATAGCGACCATCCGGCGTTCCAGGCCGAGATTTTCGATTGTGCGTCCACGCGGGGAAAGTATCGTTAGCCCTTGATTGTCGATCTGCATAGTCAGCGTACTGCCGCGCGGGTGCGGCGTAGTGAAAGTCAAATGACAAGGGAACGGCCCCGAGACATCTGTGAACTGCGGGGTCACGGACTCAACTCCGGGGACTGTTTCTACTTCCGCTACTTGATCGAGGGCGTCTTGCATACTCTTCCAGTAAACAGCGATGTTCTGGGTCTCCCGATCTTCAACTTCATCGAGACGTGACTGGGCGTTTTCTAGTTCGGATTGCCGCACACCAAACAGCGCTTCTGCCCGGTCTATACGTGCATTACAGCTTAGTAAGCTCCGCTCACTACGGTGGAGAGCATTGATAGTATTAGCAACCTCACGCTGATCAGAGCGATTACTGAAGCTCTGATAAATCTCAAGCGCCATCTGGCAATCAGCGAGTATTTGCTTGGCGCGATTGCCTTCTTCCTGTTCGGGCTGTTCGGGCCAATGCTCTGAAATGAGCGCCGTCAGCGAGCTGCGCTGGGCGTCCGGGCGCGCAGCGCTCAAGCGCCGGGTGCC
>Ga0105046_10016556_pt1 | contig 11315 bp, 14 predicted proteins | sample MAT03_FD_78385 | JGI IMG/M metagenome (GOLD analysis project Ga0105046, IMG submission 78385) | Freshwater microbial communities from Lake Fryxell liftoff mats and glacier meltwater in Antarctica - MAT-03 (megahit assembly) | ecosystem: Environmental > Aquatic > Freshwater > Ice > Liftoff...
GTATACGGGGCGAGCTCGCCCCGTATACCTGTGATACACTCAGCCCTTCAGGCTCAAACCTTAACAAATCACTACACCTTAAACTAACCCCTTTTCAACTCTAAAGAGTCTTATCCACTTTACCATGTCCAGGTTGGCATTTGCCATCAATCCCAGAACATCCAATTGGCGGGGAAAACTTTTATCTAGTTCACTTAACAGTTCCAATGCTTGCTGTGACTTGCCTCGCTCTAAAAGGTCGTCGGCTTCTTGTAATCCTTCGCGCAGGCGTCGCGGTAAGTTGATCGGATCAAAACGGGGGGAGAAATTTTTACTCATAGCTCTCTGTTGGTAAATATGAATAATAGTTACGAGACGTGTCGTTTACTCCCAAGGATTTACGATTTCAATACCTGTTTCGCTGAAATCATCCACGTTGCGGGTGACTAGTGTTAGTTTGTGAGTTAAAGTTGTTGCTGCAATAAGAGTATCTATTGCAGGTAAAGTTATTCCTGTTGATTCCAGGCGCGCAATCAGAATCCCCCATTCCATCAAGACCTCTGTATCTAATGGAATGATCCTTCCATCAAAACGCACTAGTAGATTTTCCTTGAGCCAGGAATATAATTCCTGTTTTCGTTTCGATTTAGGCAATTTTTCAACGCCTTTGGCAATTTCTCCAATCGTGATAACGCTCAAGTAAACATCGCCCGAATCTAGCGAATCAACGAAGTCCACAACTTTTGGATTCGGATGCTTGGCAACAAGTTCCGAGATGACGCACGTATCAAGCAGATATTTCATAATTCGAGTCCCTTGCGTGGCAGGGATTTGTCTCTAAGGAGTTCAAGTCCAGCCAGGGGGGATGCCTGAAAAAACTCGGAGAGTTTCCCTTGGGATTTGCGCAGGTTTTCGTATTCTGCATATGAAATAACAACCACGGTTTTCTCGCCGTGTTTTGTGATCAATTGAGGACCTTGTGCTAAGGCGCGCGCAATCACCTCACTCAATTTATTTTTTGCATCTTGGATTTGCCACGTTTCATTCATAGTCGCTCCTTTCTGTCTAGACAGACTAGCTAGATTTTACCTTTTTTCCAAGTGAAAGTCAACATGCCCGTTATTTCTACGCCGAGGGAAATCCGTAATGGGGCTGTATGATAACTAAAAAGCGGTATGATTGTCTATCGGAATCCCAAAAGAAAATACCCCTGTAGCTAGGGGTATTTTTCAATTATTGATGTTTTGTTCTCTATATGGTGGGCATAAAACGGGCAGGCTTAAACTTTGCCAGATATATGCCGTGCTGGGATGATAATTGTAAATTTATAATTGGATGGCTACTCAAACAACGCCTTGACATCATCCTGTGTCAGCGACTTAAAGAAGCTGGCTTCACTAGAGATGATGCTTTTTACCAGCGCGCGTTTCTTTTCCTGCAATTGCAAAATCTTTTCTTCGACCGTATCGCGTGCAATGATTTTATAAACAAAGACGGGCTTATCCTGCCCGATGCGGTGGGCACGGTCGCTGGCTTGCATTTCAACGGCAGGATTCCACCACGGGTCGAGATGAATGACGTAATCGGCAGCGGTTAAGTTCAAGCCCACGCCGCCTGCTTTTAAGCTGATGAGGAAGAATGGAATCGAATCGTTGGTCTGAAATTCATCCACTTTGGCTTGGCGGTTTTGAGTCTTGCCATCCAGATACATATATTTTATTTTGCGCGCGTCAAGTTCTTTCTTTACGAGTTTTAGCGTTTCCACAAATTGCGAGAAGATTAATGCTTTATGATTCTCGGCTTGCAGAGTCTCCAGCGTTTCAAGCAGTATTTCAAACTTTGGCGATTCGCCTTTATATTTTTTATCCACCAGTGCGGGGTGAATAGCAATTTGCCTCAGCCGCAATAAGCCTTCCAAAATTTTGAAGCGCGCATCGTTCATGCCTTCGCTTTCGATCAAGCCCAATAGTTCAGCACGATATTTTTCGCGCGTTTGTGTGTAAAACTTTTTTTGCGCGGTGTCCATGTCTGTATAAACGATGCGTTCAGTGCGCGGCGGCAATTCAGGCGCGACCTGTTCCTTGGTGCGGCGCAAGATGAACGGGTACACCAAATTTTTCAAGGTAGCCATCGCTTTTTCATCACCGCCGCTTTCAATGGGGTTGGCAAAGGCGTGTTTGAAATAATCCATATTGCCGAGCAAGCCAGGATTCAAAAATGCAAACTGCGACCATAACTCAAATGTATTATTTTCAACGGGCGTACCTGTCATCACGATGCGATGTTCGCCGTGTAAAAGCCGCGCGGCTTTAGCGCTCTTCGCCAGTGGATTTTTGATGGCTTGCGATTCATCCAAAATAATATGGCTGAATGTATATCCGCGCAGAATTTCAATATCACGCAGCATCGTGCCGTATGTCGTCAGCACCACATCATACTCATCGAAGATAGCGGTATTTTTACTGCGAAAATTTCCCATATATTCCAGGAAGCGCAGACTCGGCGTGAATTTTTCAGACTCGCGTTGCCAGTTTGCTATCAAACTTTTTGGGACAACGAGCAACGTCGCTTTCTTAACTGGAGTCTGCTCCTGTTGCGATTGGAGATAAGTCAACACCTGGACAGTTTTTCCAAGTCCCATGTCATCAGCGAGGATACCGCCGAATTTATATTCTTTGAGGAAGTGCAGCCAGTCGAAGCCGTGCTTTTGGTAGGGGCGTAGTTCGCCAGTGAATCCTTTGGGGAGGGGTTGTGGCGCAATCCGCTCGAAGTTGCGAAAACGCTCTCGGCGTTGAATCAGGTCTGCGGGCATTTGAAGCGTGGCGTCTTCTTCGAGCAGGGAATCTAATAGCGGCAGATGAAAGTCGCTGACGCGGAATCCGTCTTCGGTTTCCTCCGCCAAATTCCATAAGTGTTTATATTTCTCCAGCCATTCAGCGGGGATTTGTCCCACAGAGCCATCGGCAAGTTTGATGTAATGCTCGCCGCGTTTGAGCGCTTTGCGAACATCATGAAACGCAATTTGTTGATCGCCAAATTCGACCATGGTTTTGAGATCGAACCAATCAATGCCCGAAGTGATGTTGACACGCAAAGTGGCGGTGGCGCGATTGATCTTGCCAAGTTTGAGATCATCTGCGCCATAAATTTCAAAACCTGTCTGCGTGAGTAATGGAATGGTGTGCAATAAAAAATCAAAGGGATGAGCGCGGGCGCGTAGTTCAAGCGTGCCATACGGATGCGGTGTGCCTGCTCGTTTGAGGCGATAGGTTGGGTCGGTGAGCAGTTGGTAAAAATGTTCTTCGCGTTGTGGTTGACGATGGACGCGAATCAAATTCCATGAGTCTGGGATGGTTTCAACAGAATAGGATTCTTCTTTTGCGAGCGGCAGTTCGTATTCGCCATAACCGAAACGTAGATCGGCGCGCAGGATGTTGTCTTTGTCCCCAGGATTGCTACGCTTATCATCGTGAAGATATAAACGCGGAATGAGATCGGCTTTGATATCGATCCATTGCACGAGGTCGCTTTTGATGGGCAGCAGTTGCGCGATGCGCGCGAAATATTGCTCGCGGAAATCATCCACTTGCCCTGCAGGAATCTCAATGGGAAAGGATGGGAGAATCGAGAGCACCTGTGCGTTGTGGATTTGGGCAATGCGGTCATCCATCATCACCCAGGCGGGGTTGATGGAAATTGTCTCGACCTGGTTATGGATGTGGTTGAATTGTCCATCTTGTTCATAGCCCGCTTGCAAGGTGAGTTTGGTTTCGTCACTGTGCATGTCAATTTTCACATCCACTGGATCGGGCAGAATGTAAACGCGGCGCTCAACTTTATCAGGGTAGAAACTGCCGAGGAAAATAGGAACATCAAGTTTGGCAAGCATGGAGAGGAACATGGACATGTTGCTGGTGCCGATGCCATAGCGCATCATGTTTGATAGGATATTCAGGAACGTAATGCCATCATGGTTAATATTGAGGCAGCCCGCAGAGTTTACCTGCTGGAACATGCGCTCGCCCGCCTTAATCCATTTTTTGTTTGTTTCTAAATATTCGTTGATTTCTTGCAGAGATTTATTTTCGCCTTTGGTTAAACCATACCATTCATTGGCCTTGATAATGAATGGCACAAGCGAATACGAATAGTTTGCGCTTCCGTAGCCGTACATGGCCATGCGCGAGCGTTCGAGAATGACTGCGGCAACATAACGGCTTACGTTTGGCGAGGACGTTTTGCGTGGCATGATGGCGAGTGTTTCGCCGAGTTTTTTCTGCCAGTTTTGAGATGCCTGCGGCGTGAGAGGGATTGGTTTCCCTTCATCCTCATCGTAGTCATTACCTTCTTCGTTGAGGTAATCTTTTAATTCGAGTGCGGCGGCGACCATGTGTTTACAGAAATTGCCTTCATTTGCAAAGGGACAGTCGCAGTCGAATAGCAGTTGACCTTTTTTGTCTACTTCAATGGCAATTTCATATTCATCTGAATCGCCTTCAATTAAGCAGATGGCTTCGCGCTCGTTGACGAGTTCTACATTCCAGACGCGGCCATCTTTGTAGTAGGCACGTCCGCGCTGGATGGATTGCGGGTCAGCATATTGGGAGTAGGGGAAGGCTTCGAGGAGTTGAGGAGTGAGCGAGGGCATTGAGCGAAGTATAACGAACTATTTGTTGATTAGGTAGTGGAGTTAAATAAAATCACGTCGACAATATTTGTCGAGGCGAAGAGGTTTTAGCTGGATATTTATGCAATGCTGTCAAGTATTTCTTTCCAAACATAGCCTAATCCCAGTTGAGTAACCCATTCTTCAATATACCCAAAGTCCAGTTATTTTTTTTCGCCCGAAGAATTGCGGCAATATTACGGGCATGTTTCGGCTGTCCGCTCAATCCCAAATACATAAGTTTGTAGAGGATCAGATCCTCGGGGGAATGAACATAAACCTTCCCAATCGGCGGACCGTAATCTACCAGCACACGGCGTTGAAATGCACTTTGTCGAAGCAAATCACCGTCGCGCATCAAATAGATGTCTGCCTTGAGACCGCTGTACATATGGATCGCGTTTAGCGGGATGTCTGCCCGGTTTTCTGTCAAGGTATCTAAAATTATGTCAGCTGGAACGAGCATATTTCTTTTCTCAAGTTCCTTGGAGAATCTACCTATGGTTTTGATGGGTAAGTTTATAACATTATAGGACTTACGCAAGACGGACAAAGCTTGCGTAAACTACCCCTATATATGCTACTATGTCCTTCCAAAGCGTCATATATGGTGTTGGAATTCTTGTTCTGCGTAAGTCCTACATTATCTAAGTCTTGGGTCGCTCGTGGCTCACCCCAAGCCCATTCTGCAATTGCACCTCCGATCAAATATTCAACTCCGCTAGCTTCAAGGGTTTCAAGGATTAGCTTGAGGAAATCGGTAATATCCAAGGGCTGATCATTGTTCATAGGGTAATGCTCGCTGTAGTGCTATTTGATTGGCTTCTTGGGGAGTTAGGTTAGGGTTATCCTAGCGGATGCGATACGCCACTACCTTTCGAGCTGTGTCACTGATGGCGCAACCCTGTCGAAAGCGTGCAATAGTGGACAACTGATGATAAATATCAATCTGCCGCTGATCCACTTCAGATACGCTGGCTTTCACCATTTGCTTGAATTCAGGCAATAGGGCTGGTTGACCCCGCAAGTAGTATCCAGTTTGTTCCTTGTTTCGGCTGTATTTCAAAACGTAACCAGCAGCTTGAAATGCCTGCTTGACCAGACGCATGTCACGGTAAAAAGTATCCTCCCATGCAGATGTTCCAAAACAATTCCTGCCCAGTATGTATTCAACCCTGACAATTAATTGGGCGCGAGTGAGGTAGCGTTCATTCCATGGATTTGAAGGAGAGTGGTACGACGGGCAGTGGTGATATCGCGTTGTATGGCATTTTGGAAAATGACCTCAGTTGCTGTGTGGGATACCGAGATATTCTTCATGTCCGTATTATACCTGATTTATAAATCAGGAGAAATTGCTTGCTTTACCCCATCATAATCTTCGGTCTATACTGCAGCGCCTCTGCCAAATGCAGTGTTTGTTCAATAACTTCTTTGAGACTCTCCAGAGATTGACGCATCAGCCCATACAGAATCATCACGACAAAATCCGTTCGCAAATGATTTGACTTGAATAGCTGGTGATGAGCCTGTGCAGTGGTACGAGCTACATCCATCACATCTGCATTGGCCAGGGCTTCTGCCGACATACGCGGCATGTCAGGAAAACATAACTGGATCAAGTCGGCTAATTCATTTTGGATGTGCTGTGGGAAATCTGGCTCTGTCGATCATGACTTTGCAACGGGAAGTGCAGGTGGATTAAGTAGATCTGCAACACAAGTTTCTGGATTGACTCTCAATTGCTCCACTGCACGCGGCAAACGCTTGAGGCCGGCTTGAATGGCTTCCGCCAATCACTCCTGTGCCTGTAGCGGGAGGGCTGCAACTGCTTCCACGTTGCGCAGGGATACTTGCTCACGCAAGCCAACTGGTAAGATTTCTAATAGCCGCTGCCAGCGTTTCCGTTTGGACTGGTATGTCTCACTCATGGGTGTGAATATACATTTGCTCATCCCACGGTGGAGTGGGTGTGTCGCTAACTGTATCGGCAGTTTTTTTATATGAAATTGGATTTCAGTCCTGTATTGCCCCCAACCCCATATTCACACGTACGCCCATAAACTGGTGTTATGGTTATTCTTGTTAACAGCACATAAAAACTACCACCAAAAAAGCAATAAATTTTCGTTTATTGCTTTGCAAAAAACCCTCATAGGCGGGTCTGGAGGATGTTGTGTCCGCTTCGTTAAAAGCACAGATCAGGTTGGAGAAGAATAAATATTATCCTTTGCAGAATCAGTGATTCAATTGATAAATCGTTGACTCCACCATTAAGTGAAACTGTGATGAACAGTCCATCATTCGATGTTGACATTAGGTTATTGATCCTGTTATGATATATGAGAAATCAGGAAATCAGATTTAGAGAAAGCGAGAACACCATGTCTGAATATTTACAAGTCCGTAGTAATGGGCAGATTACCCTGCCGGCCCCGGCCCGTCGAAAGGCAAAGTTGAATGAGGGCGACCTGCTTGAAGTCTTTGTTGAGGAGGATGGCTCCATTCGTCTTGTTCCCAAATTACCTGTTGACCGTGCCCTGGCGGAGAAGTATCAACTTGCCGACATTAACTGGGCGGTAAAACAAAAGGGTAAAAAGAAGTGACACGAATAATTGTGTCCGACACAGGACCGCTCCTGCACTTGAGTGAGGCAGGAGCGATTCATTTGTTGTCACTGGCAGGCGAAATTCTGATCCTTCGCTGGTTGCAGTTGAGTTTGAAGCAAATGCACAAGGTTGGAATCCACCGCAATGGGTAAAGATTGTTGACCTTGAAAAATCGGCAAGGCAGAAAGCCGAAAAATGGGTGAGAGAGAACCAAATTGACGGTGGAGAAGCGGAGGCAATTGTTTTGGCTTTGCAGAAACATGCCGATTGGTTTCTTACGGATGATGCAAAGGCGCGCCAGTTCGCCGAATCTGCCGGGCTGGAAGTTCATGGCTCAATTGGATTGCTCCTGTGGAGCGTTGCGAATGAGCATATTCTTGAAAAAGCACTTGCACTTCATTTGTTGGATAATCTTGCAAACTCATCCTTATGGATTTCCGAACGGGTATTGCAAGAAGCTCGAAAAGCGATAAACGCCCTGCTTGAATAAGGACAAGGGTATGGAAGCTGTTCATTTTGCCTGCCAGAAAATAGGATCAAAAGGCTTTTGGATTTAAGATTGAATGAGCCAACTTGATACAGTATTTCGTCAGCGAATATGAAAAAGTACAGGCTTCGAGCGCCTTTTATGACTTTCAAATTCAAAGTTTACCCATAGGTAATAGGGGCGTGAAAATCGTCGCATAAGGGTAGATTGAATTGTATTTGCCGCCTACGTGCTTTGACAATTCTCCTCAACCTCCCTATAATCCCGACCGCTCCTACTTTCCACAATTTATTCCCTCTCTATAGAAGCTCAGCCATTCGCCGGGCTTCTTCCGTTGTATTCATTCTCCATATCCCCATAACTGAAAGGAAACCATACTCACGAATTCAAAATCATATCCATCGTATTACCCTCACCAGATCTACAAGAAGTCGGCACGTTGAAAATATCCGCCTCTAAATTTCACAGGCAAGGAAAATTTACAAATAATGATATGGAACAACAATTAGCAACGTTGACATTGCAGGAAATCAGTTATAAGCGCGACCTATCTGCATTAGGTCAAACCATCAATATCAATGCGTTCGATAACTGGGAGGCAAAGTTTGAGGAGTACCTGGCGGATTTACAGGCAGGTGTCGAGGCATTAAAAGATGTCGCTCCTCAAAACGAAGAGGAGCAACATAATTTTTTCTTACTCAAAAAGCAGGTTGTAGATACTTTGGTCGAGCGAGTAACTATCAGCAAAGACCGCAAGATAAATGTTGAGATTCGCCTGGATTTACTTAAAATTCTCGATCAGGATGCAGACTTAGAGAACCTTAGCCCTGCGGCATATTCCAGGCGGGGCGGAACTTATACCCGTATACGATCAGCCCGCGGTCATCGCCGTCGTTGCGCATCTTGCGTGTGACCATTTCGACGGGCATGCCGATCTCAATCGGCTGCTCGCCAATATCGGTTAATTGAGCAGTGAGCATGGGACCTTCTTCGAGTTTTACAATGGCTACCGTATAGGGCGCATTTGCGTCAAAACCTGCGGGGGCCTCATAAACGGTTGTATATGAATAAACTTCGCCTTTGCCGCTGAATGCAAATTGTTCTTTGGCTTCGTCGCCGCAATTGGGACATACATCACGCGGTGGAAAAATTTTGTAATCGCAGTGTGGGCAAACTTCGCCGACCAGTCCGTATCGTTGTTTTTTGAGTCGCCAGTGTCTTGGGATTTCCATTTTGATTAGTTCCTTTTCTATGAACCTAATTCTATCCCGTGCGACTCTCAAAGACTATCAGGCTTAAAAACTCGATGATTGGGTACGGTTATTCTTTTTCCGTCAGGTAATGAAGCAGGATCAAGCCGAGGCCAAGAAAAAGCGGGACGAAGCAGCCCAGCATCCAGGGTCCGAGATGAAGCGGGTAATTGTTGCCAGAGTCAAAGCCAATCGGGTAGAGTCCGAGTGAGAGGGCAAATCCAAATTTACAAAGAGAGTTGAAATAACACCCCACTATAGAACCCGACTTTTTTTATCGTAATACCCTTCTCTAGTATGGTGAAATCTATAACCATCCCGACTATACTGCGGTATGCGCATTTTTTCCTATGCTCTCATACTGTTCTGTATTCTGACGGCGTGTGCTGCGCCTGCTGTTTCTCCCACTTCCACTGCAATTCCTATACCGACCTTACCACCGGAGAAATTAAAAGGGACCTGGCTGGGCGGGTTTGAAAAGTCGGTGGGTTCCATTGAGTCATTTACTTTTAATTTTGATGATGCAGAATTAACCATTCAGCCCCAAGTGATAACCTGGCCAATGGAAGTGACCACTCATCCCGACGGCGGAATCCAATTGACTGTGACGGGCAAAGCAGGAAGAAATTTTGAGAAAATTACTTTCACGGGGCAGGTATCTGAGGGCATCCTTACAGGCGACCTGACTTGGGATGGCGAGACTGGCCCGGCCACATTCACTCTGCTTGCACAAGTTGATTCTTCTCTGCTCGAAAAATATGCAGGAGTTTATCGCTTCGACTCAGGAAGAGTCGTCAGTGTTTTGCTCTGTCCCAGTTACGATGACGGTAACTTACAGTACTTTCCGCCCGGGTTGATGTATACCGACTTTACCAGCGAAGATTCACGCGGACTCTATCCATTGGACAGCTCAACTTTTGGCATTGGTTCAGCGCGCGTTCTGGGTTATCCATTGGAAAAGAATGAAATCCAATTTACGATAAATGATTCTGGCGAGGTGACAGGCTTGCAATGGATGGATGTCAACGATCCTGCAAAAATAGAAACAGCCTCTCGAATACTCTACTCCGTGGAGGAAGTGCAATTTACAAGCGAGGATGGAGAAGTCATGGCGGGTCTTCTCACTTCTCCTGATACAACAGAGCTGCATCCAGCATTTATGATGTTGCATGGTTCCGAGCCCGGGATGAAAGATGGTTTCGGTCAGCAGACTCTGGCGCATTACATGGTGGGGCAGGGAATCGCTTTGTTAACCTACGATAAGCGCGGTGTGGGCGACTCAGGCGGCACATATCGCGAATATCCAGATGAATCCAATGTAAATATTATCGCCTCTGATGCTGTGGCAGGTGTAGAGTATTTAGCGACACGGCCAGAAATTAACTCCGCGCAAATCGGTTTAATGGGCGGTAGTCAGGCAGGCTGGGTGATCCCTGTTGCCGCTGCCGAATCTGACCGGGTGGCTTTCTTTGTCATTCTTTCCGGTCCGGTTCTTTCCCTGGCACAGGAGGATCGATATAGCTCAGCAACAAATGACGGTGAATCTGCTGTTGTTTATGATGCTGAAAAACTCGATCAGATTTTGCGTGAAATGAAACCCGGTGGCGTTAGCCCAATTCCGATACTTGCTGAACTCACTCAGCCCGGTCTTTGGTTGTGGGGCAGTGTCGATAAAAACGTCCCTGTAACGGTTAGCGCGGAAAATTTACAAGCGTTGATCGATTCGGACAAGTCCAACTTTTCCTATGCCATCCTTGCGAATGGCGACCATAATCTCAACGAATCATCGCACGGTTATTTTACAGAAATCCCATATTCGCCGCGTGTGATTTATTTTTCCGAGTTAACCAGCTGGCTCGAAGAAAAAAATATCACCCCAAAGGAATGAAGCATGAAGAAATATTTTATTTTTTGCCTTGCTCTGGTTTTTATTGCATGCGCGGCTCCTGTAACTGAAGTGTTGCCTGCACAGGAAGTCACCGTGCCCCCGCCTGCGGCATCCACAGTAATTCCAGCAACTGCTTGGGCCGCAGTCCTTCTTTACCGTTTTGGGTGATGCTCCTGTTGTGCCAAGAGGAATCGCAGGCTCCTGGGATGATCGTTTTACAGACCCGGGCGCAGTCGTGTATTACGATGGCATGTTCCATATGTTTCGCAATGGCTTTCGCGGATTTCCCGCCGCATCACAGGTTGGGTATGTCACAGCAATTCCCGTTTTAGGGAATTGCAAGGGAGAAATCGGTTATGCTTTCGTAAACATAGGCCGTTCTGCGGCGTCTGATTATGAATAAGATGGCTAATGTTGTTAATTTGATTGGTGGTCA
>Ga0105046_10016560_pt1 | contig 11313 bp, 8 predicted proteins | sample MAT03_FD_78385 | JGI IMG/M metagenome (GOLD analysis project Ga0105046, IMG submission 78385) | Freshwater microbial communities from Lake Fryxell liftoff mats and glacier meltwater in Antarctica - MAT-03 (megahit assembly) | ecosystem: Environmental > Aquatic > Freshwater > Ice > Liftoff...
AACGGATTTCTTTCGACGCAGCAGCACTTTGTGCACCACCAAGCTTGCAGCACTTGAAAGCGGATGCAGCACACGCAAAGGGCAAGCCTCCTCACCAACCCACAAGCCTCCTCACCAACCCACAAGCCTCCTCACCAACCCAATTGACACGCAATTGCCAGCATTACCAACGCCAACACAAAATAGATCAGCTGCAGTGGGATCATCCACTTTGCCCAGGTACTCCACGGAATTTTTGCGAGTGCCAGCACGCCGACGGTAATACCTGAGGTCGGAATCATCGAGGTGGTGAATTCGCCAAATTGGAACGCCAGCACCGCGGTTTGCCGGGATATGCCGACCAAATCCGCGAGTGGTGCCATGATGGGCATGGTTAGCGCCGCTTGGCCACTGCCGGAGTGGATAAAAAAGTTAATGACCATCTGAATCAAAAACATTTTATGCGCGGCAAAAATGGGGTTGCTGGACTGAATGAGTGGCATTAGCCCATGCAAAATCGTGTCGATAATGTGCGCATCGCGGGCCAGGATAACGGTCGCGCGTGCGAGCGCGATTACGAGCGCGGTGGTCATTAAATCCTTCGCGCCTTGGATAAAGGTGTCGACGAATTGATCTGAATTAAGCCGCCCAACCAGCGCAATCAAAATCGACATGACCAAAAAAAGAGCGGCAATTTCTTCAATGAACCAGCCATATTCCACCACGCCAACGACCATGGTGATGAGCGCACTGGCAAACATAAAAAGCACGAGTTTGTGGGTGCCGGTTAAACCAGTAAATTCAACTAAATCATTGGCTTGTGCGGCATGCCTACGTTGTTCATCAATCGCATAAACTGGGCTGTGTGCCGGGTTTGTTTTGATGCGCGCGGCATACCACATGAGAAAAGCGATGGTCAGCGCAGTGGCGATGGCCCAGACGATTAAGCGAAATCCAATGCCGGAAAACATCGGCACATCAGCAATTTTTTGCGCGATGCCGACGTTAAATGGATTCAAAAACGCCGCGGCAAAACCGACCTGCGAGCCGACAAAAGGGATCGATACACCAACGATCGAGTCATAGCCCAAAGCGAGCGCAAGCGGGATAAAAATTAGCACGAACGGTATGGCTTCTTCCGCCATACCAAAAGTAGCGCCGCCCAGCGAAAAAAGCGTCACGAAAACCGGAATAATCAGCGCGCGCACCAAACGCGATTTTTGATTTGCCTGCGCCACCGTTTTGATCATCGAGTCAATGGCCTCGGTCTTTTGCAGCACACCAAATGCACCGCCGACAATCAAAATAAAGCCGATGATCAATGCCGCTTCAACAAAGCCCTTTATCGGCGAGGTCATCAGTGCGACAAAGCCCTGCGGATTGGCGCTGACGTAGTGAAACGATGCCGGGTCAATCAGGGTTTTGCCATCGACCACGTGGGTTTCGTATTTGCCGCCGGGTACGAACCAAGTCGCAACAGCGATCATCACCAACAAGGAAAACAGCAGCACAAAAGTATTGGGCATGCGCAAATTTTTTAACATGGCGGATTTCTTTTCGCAGATTAGTTTCAGTGGCGGCGGGTGATCGTGATTTACAAAACGTTTACTACAAAGACAGCAAATTGCCGGTGCGAAATGGCTCGTGTCCGGCTATTTTCGCCACGCTCGTACCGGCCCTGACATAACGGCGGGACACGCGCGCAAACAGCACGCCAGAAACCGTCGCAAGCAATGGCGTGAGCGTGCCCGTGTCTGGGTCAAGCAGATCGCCGATAGACTCGCCAGCAGCAATCTGCGTGCCGAGTGCTTTGCTAAACACCAACACGCCCGCATGGGCCGCAATGATGGGCTCAACACCTTCCAGGGGCGTGGCGGCGCATAGCGTGGCTGGGCAAATCGCTGGGGGATAAATCTCTGGCGTGCCCGCGATATAGCCCGCCTGCTGGAGGAAGCCGATAATGGCGGCAGCATCCGATTGCGCAAAATCATGGCTGACTTCGGTTTCACCGCGCAGCTCGACCGTCAGTGCTAGACAAGCATTGGGAATCGCAATCTGCTCGCCATAATGCTGCGCCAACTCCCACCAGTGGCGCGAGCAGCTTTCATCAAACGGATTATCACCCGAGGCGCTACAAACCAGCAGCGCCCGTACGCCTAGACGCGCCGCCAAAGGTAGCGTCGCTGCAAGCAGCTGCGTGCCCGTATAAAGATGCATCACCGCTTGATTATCGCAGTGCAAATCGAGCACCACATCGGCATCAATGGCAAGCATTTGCAGCGTTTTTTTCATCTGCTCCGATTCACTTTTGGGCTGCCAGCGCTGCAGTATTGCCAGCGTCTCGGCGCGAATCACTTTTACGTTTGCAGCCGCATTTTTTCCAAGTTTTCCGTCCAAAGCCGCGATCAATGGCAGCGTTAGATAGTGATAGCCACGGTTGAAATTTATGCCGTTGGCAAGGTCAAAGCGGCCAATCGCGGTGCCGTAAAGCTCTTGCGCCAAACCAATAGGATTCGCGACCGGCACCAACACAATTTCTGCGCTAATTTGCCCAGCTGTATCAAGCTCCGTAAGACTTTGACGCAAATAGTGCGCCACCAGCATGCCGGGGATTTCGTCCGCGTGTAAAGAGCTTTGGATATAGACTTTTTTACCGTGTTCCGCGCTGCCAAAGTGCAGGCTAATCAGTTCACGCTGGGTACCAGAGCTGACTGATCCCGCGCCGAGGCGGCCAGAGCTGAGGGATAAATTATGGTGCTGCACATTCATTTGAAAAAGCCTTCAAAAATCTGTGGAAAATTAATTTGCGTCAACGCATTTGCCATCACGGCCATATCAACGCCGCGCCCGGTTTAAGCAAGCGCGCCTGCTTGGAAAGTGCTGCAGCATCCTTGGCACCTTTCGCATCAAATATCCAAACGCTGCCTGCACCCATCGCGCGCAAGCTCATGCGGCCTTGTGCCTTAGCCACGATCAGCGCGGTCGTCTCGTCAACGCCAAAACCGTAGCGCGTGCCGCTGTCGATCAGTAGCTGGGCTAATCGGCCTTGGCGATCGCGCGCGGCAAAATGCGTGTCGAGTATGCCGAGCGAAAATAGCCCTAGCCCACCGCTGGGTTCGTAGGTCAAATCGTCTTCAACTAAACCTTCGGGGCAGCTGCGTTTACGCGCGCAGTCCAGTGGCGGCGCTGGCCGCGCTTTTGCGCCGCGCTGAAGCGCTACCACGCTGGTGCCGTTGGTGATCATGGCGAGCTTGCTCATCACCGCCGTGCCCGCTGACGTTCCACCAATCGCTAATGTTCCGGCTTTTACGCGCGCCTGCAGCTGGGCAAATTCCGCTATCGGCTGCGCGCGATCAAACCACGCCGCTTTAGACAAGCTTTGATCGCCGCCGTTGAAAAAAAGCCCGTCGAAATCCGCCAGCATTTTGGCCAGCTGGCTGCGATCTAGGCAAAACTTGCGCTGCATTTGCGCCAAGTCTGGATAAATTTCGGCACGATCCGCAGTGCCGGTAAGCGCAGTTCGAACGACTGCTATTGCGCCGCAATCTTTGCCAAAACTAGCGCGCACCGCCGCATCGAGCGGCAGCCATTGCGCTTTAGCACCGGCTTGCTGGAATGCGCTTAAGTAAAAATCTACGGGGTCGAACGGGTCGCTTGAGGCGCTAGTCAGAATACCAATGCGCGGCTGCGCCACGGTTTTGCCAGTGCGCGCCAAGTGCGCCGATTTCGCCATCGTAACAAAGTGGCGATAAATCTCCTTTGAGGCCGCACTTTTGCTGGCGTTTAAATCCACCACTTCAAGCAGGCGGTGGCCATTGGCATCAGAGGTGAATTTATCGGGCGCATCGCGGCGCCCTACCGGGGCTGTGCTAACGCAGGCATCGGTGTTGATGCTTGAGCACAACGGCAGTGCGCCACCGGCAAGCAGCAATAACTCCTGCGGCGCGTCGGCAACGCTGATCGCAGGGGTTCGTGCGTGGATGTTTTGCGCGTTAAGCGTGGCGATTCCGATCAAGCCAAAGAATGTCGCAATTTTTATGAGATGCGTGCTCATGGCTTAAATTCCTCCGCTAAAACTTGATCGCCAGCCTGCAAACCTAAGCGCTGTGCGGACTCATCGCTGATCAATAGCTCGCCCTGAAAATTGACGCGCGCTGGAATAAGGCACAGCTGCGCATTCGAAGCATCGGCATCCGACCCGGCGCCTTTAACCAGCAAACACCAACCCGAAGCTTCGAAGTCCGCTTGCACCACAAGCGTGCGTGGATAAACCCCGGAAACTCTGCGCAATAGCTCCAAATCGCCCTCAAACACAGGGCCGGCATCGTATAAATTCACGTGCTCGCCGGCACGCAGTCCGAGTTCAGTGAGCGCGTCCTGCAGCACAGCGGCATCGGCGTGCACGCAGCCGATCGCGGCTTGCGCGCTTTCATTGAGCAAGGATGCGACCAAAGGATGGCGCGGTAAAAGTGCCGCGACATGGGTCAGCCAAAGTGCGCCAAAGCGCGCTTGCGCAAGGCGAATATCACCGGCATAAAAGTGCCGCCCTAACCCTTGCCAAAAGGGCGCTATACCCAAATCGTCGCTCAAGCCTGGAAGCCCAGCGATGATTTTATTTGTGGGCGCGGGTAGCGATGGGTTTGCTTCGCTGAACGGCAACAAATGATCCCGGTGCAACAGCAAAAGTGCGCTTCTGACGAGCAATCTTGTGAGCATGCGGCGCTGACTGATATCGAGCTTACGATCATGCGTGGCGATATCCGTCAATTCGGTGCAGCCGGTGTAGTCGTTGCCGATCAACAACGTGCGCTGCCGATGAAATAATCCTAAATCCGGCGCTGCATGAACCACGCAGCCGACGTGATACCAATAGCGCGGCTGGTCAAGGCCAATATTGCGTCGGACGCGAATGCACCCCATCGCTGTTGATTGCAACGCCGCCGCCATCGGAACTGCGACTAGCCATTGATCGTCGGCTTGATGCTCCGAGGGATCACTGAGTTCGAGCGTCGCTGGCGGCAAAAAAGCGCTCAGCGCGGCAATGTCCTCGCTTTTCGCTAAGCGCACTTGCCACACTGCATTCATCGTGACACCCATATTCATCGTGATACCTCGTTTACAGGCATGTCTGTGGGCGCAACTTCACGCACGTCCAAGTCGGCCACATCCAATTGTGCAACCCGAACCCGTTCACCCGGCATGACTCCGAGCGCATCAAACGCGACGCGATCTAGGGTGACTTCCTCCAGCGTTGTCGTGGCCTGAGTCAGCACCGCCCGAAACTGCCCAAGTGCGGAGCTTGCGACAATCTGCCAGCTAAGCGCGGGAATTAAGTCTTTTTCTTCAGCGCAGCGCGCGGCAATCATCCTTGATCGCGAAACGGTCTTTAACATCGCGATGCGTTCTTGCACGGTCGGGCCGCCATCAAAAATATCGACGTAGGTATCGGTGTCAAAGCCTTCATCTAGCAGAATTGAAAAAGGCAGCTCGGCAACCGGGTGCAGCTGTCCGATCGCCCACTGCGCCTCTTCTGGCAAGAGCGGCACATACACCGGCGAAGGTGGCATTAGATCGGCGATAAACGATTTACTGCGGCCACCCGTCAAACGCTCCACGGCCGGATAGTCCATACCAAAGAATCGCCGACCAACCGCGTCCCAGAGTGGACAGCGGCCGTTGTCATCGGCAATCCCAGCGCTTTCGGCGGCCAAGCGGTCGGCGAAACGCTCGGGGTGTTGCGCAATAAAAAGCAAGCGCGCGCGCGACAGCAATTGGGGTGCAAGCGTGTGCGCATACGCCGCATCAATGTGAAAACTAATCAGTAAACTAACATCTGTCAAATCGTGGCACAGATGCAGGGTATGCACGCGTGTGCTGACCCCTAAAGCGCTGCTGCGATGCACGACAAACTCGTTACGAAAGCTGTAAAAACGATCCGAAAACCCGGCGCGGGCGGCGATGCCGCTAATACCGATAACCTTGTCACTGCCACCCGTTTTCTCACTACAAATTTCTTGCAGCGCAAAAAGATAAATCTCCTCACCGCTGGCATCATCGGTCGCAAACGCATGGCAGGAGCGCGCGAGTCGGTCTGCAAGCGCTGCGCGATTATTTGGCAAGGTTGTGATACCTACTGGGCTTGCCGCCGCAAAGCGTTCTAATGCGGGCAAATCCTCCGGTTCGCAGGGGCGCAGTAAAAAGCGCTTAGGCGCGCTAGACATTAGCTTCATATGGGATCCTTGGGCGTGTGCTGTCTTGATTCGGGCACGGTAAAAGTCTGCGTAGTTCCAGTGTTTTGTTGGCCAGTGTTTTGATGGCCAGTGTTTTGTTGGCTAGCGTTTTGATGGCCAATGTTTTGATGGCCAGCGTTTTGTTGGCTAGCGTTTTGATGGCCAGTGTTTTGATGGCTAGCGTTTGGCGCGGCGCGCCATGCTGCCGCGCGCGCGCTGCGCTCATCGCGAGGGGTGTAATTAAAGAACTGCCGGTAGGCGTTGGAAAAATGTGCGCCGGAAGTAAAACCGCAGCTCAAACCAATTTGTAGAATCGACTGCGAAGTCTGCACCAGCATGCGCCGGGCGCGCGTCAGGCGTTGTTCGAGATACCAACGCGAAGGCAAGGTGTCTAGATGTTGTTTAAAAAGCCGTTCAAGCTGGCGTCTAGAAACACCGACTAGGCCGGCAATTTCCTCGGTCGATAATGGCTCGCCTAAGTTCGCTTCCATCAGCGCCACAGCTTCGGCCAATTTGACCGACGAGCCCATCGGCGCAGCAGTGGTTTGCGACTGCCGTTCGCCCGCATCGCGCAGCCGTTGCAAACCAAAATGCTGCAATAAACTTTGACTCAAGCGCTCCCCATGGCTGCGCCCCAACCAGCAAATCATTAAATCCAAGCCTGAGCTACCGCCCGCACAGCTCAAACGGTTCGACTCAATTTCATAGAGCAAACTGGAAACACTGACCTCTGGGCACGCTAATTTCAGAGCCTGGACATGTGGCGCTGCCACGGTGCAGCGTCGACCCTGCAAGTATCCCGCATGCGCCAACCATGCCGCGCCTAAGCCGATTCCACCCAGTACGCCGTTGATCAATTCAATCTGCGCGCAGGCCGTGCGAATTTTTGCGAGCTGCGCGTCAGCGAGCTTCAAGTCGATGTCATCAGGCACCGTTTCTGCAACCAGAAACAACCCTGACAGCACCGGCATCGCATCTAAGCCATAGCCCGGAACCAATACCTCGCCACCAGCGGCGGCGACCGGCTGACCATCACTGGATAGCAGGATAAACTCGTGCGCACGGCCGCCCAGCAGGGAATTTGCGACCCGCAGCACTTCCGTTGCACAAGCCAAGCTATGCAAAGAAAATCGTGGCAACAGCAAAAAGCCGTAGCGTTTAGGGTGGCCGAAAGTGGGCGGCGGAGCGATAGGCAAGCTGATTTCAATTGACGGTGATTAGGGCGGCGCGACATCGAACACTCGATTGCCAGGACACGTAGGATGATTGCACGTTCCGAATCATGTTCGAGCCCGCAGCGCTGCGGCGTGCGCCAAACCGGCAATCTGGTGTCGCTTTGGCGCAAATTTTGTCAATGCAAAGAAAACCGCAACTCGCCCCAACGTCATCCCGGCCGTGAGGTGGCCGTGCCGCAGCGCACGGAAATTGCGCCACTCGTCATTCCAGCGAACGCCGGAATCTAGGGAAGTTGCCGCACCCAGTGGCAAATCGACAATTGGACACCCGGCGTTCGCCGGTGTGACGAGGTGTGGGTAACCACCTCGCTACTCCCCCAACTGGCGATTGAATCGCTAACAAAACACCGCAACCCGCAACCCCAGCGTCGAAATCCTTGCATTTTTGCGACAGCAAATTGTCCAGGCGCGACGCCTGGGGGGCGCAGGTCGCTGGGGCTACAAAAACGCGGCTATGGTCAACCCATCCCGTCTCTCGTCGCCAAGGAAGCCACTGAATGAACCCTTTCTACCCTAATAACGAGCACTCAAATCACGACTGCGCAAATCCCGCGAGTGATCGCCCTCTTTCCCGCAAGCCGCTGACCCAAGGGCTGCTAAGTCTAGCGATTGCGCAGGTACTGTTCGCTCCCGTTACGGTTTTGGCGCAGGGCAATTCCTCGACAAATGCTGAATCAGAAGAACTGGATGCCGTTGTGGTGACCGGCTCCAGGTTGCGCCGAGTGGACGGTGAAACTGCGCTGCCGGTCGAAGTTGTTACCCGCGCGGACATTGAGAAGCGCGGCGTGACCACGGCTGCTGAACTTGTTAAATCTTTGTCTGCAAACACCGCACCTTTGAGCGATGGTGCCAGCATCACTGATGGCACCTCCGGTCAGCGCGGCTTTAATGGCGCGAATTTGCGCGGCGTCGGCGTTTCCAGCACCTTGATTTTGCTCAACGGTCGGCGCTTGGCCAACTTCGCCTCACCCGGCGATGAAGCCGGCGTGGATTTGAACAATATTCCGGCAGGCGCGATCGAGCGGGTTGAAATTCTGAAAGACGGCGCTTCCGCACTCTATGGTTCTGATGCCATTGGTGGCGTCATTAACTTCATTACGCGCACCGATTATCAAGGCTTGGATTTGTCGATATTGGGCGCCGACACGCAAGACGGTGGCGCTGACAAGCAAACCGCCACGATCAGCGGCGGTTTCGGTGATTTGAAAGAAGATCGCTACAATATTTTTGGCGTACTCGACGTGCAGCAGTTGGGTGCACTGCGTTCAACCCAACGCGACTTTATCCAAGATCGACCGCTGGCCACACTTTTGCCGGCCTTGCTGTCGAGCAATACGTTTCCAGCGAATATTGATGTTAGCTCGGCACAGCGCAACGCGCTGATCGCTGCGGGATTAGTAGCGCCAGGCACCACCCGAACGCGAATTAACCCTAGCTCACCACAGTGCAATCCACCCGCGACGGTCTATTCTATTCAAGGCCCAGGCGGCCCGGCAGCGTGTAGCTATGACTACATGAAAGACACAGAAATCTACCCAGAGTCAGACAAGTTAGGTTTTGTTGGGCGCGGCGCATTTCAAGTCAGTGATGAGCATCAGTTGTTTGCCGAGCTGTCGTATTCGCGCGCTGAAACGACCTATCGCTTGAGCCCAAATCCGCAGCGTATTCGCAACCTGCCCCTGTCGGTATTGCCCGCCGCCTATCAGGCAGCGCTGAACAAACCCGGCTTGCCAACAACCTTTAGCGGCATACGCTTGCGCATGGCGGAAGCGGGCAACCGCACCAACGAAGTCAGCAGCGAAGGCAGCCGCATCGTCTTAGGCTCGGAGGGCTCTTTGGGCGATTGGTACTACGGCTCTGCGATCACCCGCAGCGAAAATCAAGCGATCGATAAATATGTCGACGGCTATGTGTTGTTTGACCGCTTTGTCGCCGGTGTCACCGCCGGGACGATCAATCCTTTTGGCCCCTCCTCAGCCGCAGGCCGCAGCCTGATTGACAGCATCAAGGTCAATGATGAAGCGCGCAAATCCAAAGGCGTAACCGAAAGCATTGATTTTAACTTTACCCGCTCGTTGATGGAATTGCAGGGCGGCGATCTCGGGCTAGCATTGGGCGGTGAGTTGCGTCGTGAAACGCAAAGCTTTACCCCTTCCGCTTTGCTGCTCAGTAATAACATTGCCGGCGATCGCGATAGCGGGCGAACCGCTGGATCAACCACGGCACTCACAGCCACCCGCGATGATCGCAATATTGCTTCGGCCTACGTCGAGTTTGCCGCACCGGTTTCGGAACAATTAGAGCTACAGGCAGCTTTGCGTTTTGATGATTACCAAGATGTGGGCTCAACGTTCAATCCTAAATTTGGCCTGCGTTGGCAACCCACCGAAAGCCTAGTTATTCGCAGCTCCGCTGGCACCGGTTTTCGCGCACCTTCGCTCAATGATTTGACGCGTCCAACCGTGTTCGGAACCACCTCAAGTTTGATTACCGATCCCCAGTGCGTCGTGGCACAAGGCAGCATTGATTTGTGTACCGATCAGTTCCCAGTGGAGCGCCGCAGCAATCCGAATCTTGATCCAGAGCGCTCACGGCAAGTTTCTTTGGGCGTGGTCTTTGAGCCTACTCGGCAATTCAATATTGGCATTGACTACTGGCTTTTGCTGAAAAAAGACGTGATCAGCACCCTAGGCGAGCAAGTCATTATTGAAAACCCCGCGCGCTACAACGGCACCGTGATTACCCGTGATCGGGATGGCTTCATCACCAATGTGATTCTACAAAAACAAAATCAAGGCCGCCTCAAAACCTCCGGCTTTGACATCAGCAGCAAGTTGAGCACCGAAGAAACCGACTACGGTACCTTCAGTGCCGATCTGACCGGCACCGTGGTGCTGAAATATGATCGTCAGTTTGGGCCGTTGGAGTCGTATCGCAGTAATCTGGGGCGCTTCCTCAATGATCAGGTGATCCAACGTTGGCGCCACCGCGTCGCGCTGAATTGGGACAAGGGTGATTTTGGCGTCACTTTGGCAAACACCTATTTGACCGGCTACACCGATCAGAACACCACCTACGATCCCTTCACCGATGCACGCCTGCCCTCACGCAAAGTGAAAGCCTATTCCTTATGGGATTTGACCAGCAGTTTGGCGGTCAACGATCAGCTCAAGGTTCGCGCTGGAGTGTTAAATCTCCTCGATGAAGAGCCACCGTTTTCCAACCAAGCGTACTTCTTCCTGGCTGGCTACGATCCAACCTACAGCGATCCGCGTGGCCGTTCCTATTACTTAGGCGTGGACTACAAGTTCTTTTAAGGCGTCAAGTTTTACTCACAGCACAATCCAGCACATGCTGCCTCATGCTGGCCCCCTCAACTCGTCATTCCCGCATGCTTCTAGCGGGAATCCAGTGAAATTTACTCGAATAACGCTGGATCCCCGACAAAAGCACTCGGGGATGACGACTACACATGCAGGCGTTTTGAAAAGCTGGGCTTTTGTCCAGCTCGAAAATTTGCACTACCGCTCCATTCAGCACCCAATTTCTATCCAGAAATTGGCTGCCTCCCGAAAGTAAATCTCATCTGAGGTTTTCATGAAGACTTTGTCCTTTCGTCGCCTGCTGATCGCTTTTTTACTCGCTATATTTGCACTTCCCGTTACTGCACAAGGGGTCGTCGTCGTCGCTGGCGGTGGTCGTGAGGGGGAACAGGGCGACACTTCCTCATGGTCCTATCAGCTGTATCGTAAACTGATTGAAAATGGCGACCGCAATGGCGATGGCGTGGTCAAAGTGGTGATCTTAACGACCTTGCTTGAGGTCAATGATCCGACTTGGTATACCTACGCTGAGGCGTCTACCTCTGC
>Ga0105046_10016561_pt1 | contig 11313 bp, 8 predicted proteins | sample MAT03_FD_78385 | JGI IMG/M metagenome (GOLD analysis project Ga0105046, IMG submission 78385) | Freshwater microbial communities from Lake Fryxell liftoff mats and glacier meltwater in Antarctica - MAT-03 (megahit assembly) | ecosystem: Environmental > Aquatic > Freshwater > Ice > Liftoff...
CGAATAGATAAGCTGGTATCAAACGGTTGCTGTGGGTTGTCCAACTCGAATACTTTTCAGGATTCGGCCCCCAATGTCCCCACGTGCTTGTGTTTGTGGTGGCCGCTTGCGTTTGCAACGCGGCGATCGGGTCCGGTGTCTGTGAATGCAATTCAACTGAGTCAAAGAAAAGCAGGGAAAACGCGGCGATCAAGCTGAGCTTATACATGGCTGTTTATTTGAGGAGGGTTCAAAGTAAGTTGGCGGGATGCGCTCATGTTTCGTTGACTAATCGTAAACAGCGACGGCGGAATTGCTATACCATCGACGAAACTTAACGATGTGCACTTGTGCTTCAACCATCTTAAATTTTTGGGTTGGGTGGCACGTCCCTGAGTACCCGGAGGGCGTGCCACCCTAAACGATCTACCCCAAAGTCAAAGCGTCTGGCATAAGCCAAGTTTTAAGCGAGCAAGCTCGTGGGGGTAAGGAAAAAGGGTGTTTTCCAAGTTTAGTAGCATTCCGCATTGCCAGTTTTGGGGATGCCGCTTTAGAATTGTGGGCTTCTGAATTCTCCGCGAACTCGGAACCTATCGCTTATTTTTGCCTGCACACTGATCGGTTAATCATGTTCGAATCACTGCAAGAAGGACTACAGTCGGCCTTCAAATCCCTTCGCGGCAAAGGCAAATTGACGGAAGCCAATATGCGCGACGGACTGCAATTGGTCGAACAAGCGATGATTGAGGCCGACGTAAGCTATTCGGTCATTCAAGACTTTATGGGCCAGGTTACCGAGCGGGCGGTTGGTCAAAAAGTTCTTCTGTCGCTCAAGCCGCAAGAAGAATTGATCAATATTGTTTACGAACAGTTGGTCAATATCCTCGGGCCAGTCGATATCTCGATTCCGCTGAAAAAGGATGGCGTTACCATCCTAATGATGTGCGGTCTGCAAGGTTCGGGGAAAACGACCACTTGCGGTAAGCTCGCGCAATTGCTGAAAGAACAAAACGTCAAGGCTTTGTTGGTCGCCGCTGACTTACAACGCCCGGCTGCGATCGAACAATTACACGTAATCGGTCGGCAACTTGATGTCCCCGTTTACAGCGACTTGGGATCGAAGGATCCAATAAAGGTCTGCCGCGAAGGTATCGCCAAAGCTGCTGAGTTGGGTGCTTCGCTGGTGATTCTCGATACCGCCGGTCGCTTGGCAATCGACGAAGAGTTGATGCAGCAGTTGGCTGAGATCGACCGAAAAGTGAACCCCGACCAGGTTTACTTAGTTGTCGATGGCATGACCGGTCAGGACGCGGTCAACTCGGCTTCGGCGTTCAACGAAGCTTTGGAACTCGACGGCGTCATTATGACGAAGCTCGACGGCGATGCCCGCGGTGGCGCACTGCTTAGCGTCAAGCACGTAACGCAAGTGCCGATCAAGTTCATCGGAACCGGCGAGCACCTAGACGCTCTGGAGCCTTTTCGTCCTGAAGGGATGGCTAGCCGGATTTTGCAGATGGGTGACATCGTCGCCGTCGCCCGCGAAGCTCACCGAATGATCGACGATAAGGAACGCCAAAAGCTCGAAGAACGGATGGCTTCCGGGCAGTTTACGCTCGAAGATTTTCGTGGCGTGCTGGAAAAGATCGCCAAACCCGGCCTGATGCAGAAAATGATGGGGCTGATGCCCGGCATGGGCGATATGAAGAAAATGATGGATGGGGCAGATACTGACGGCGAAGTTCGCAAGATGCTCGGCATGATTGACTCGATGACACCCGCCGAACGTCGCAACCCAAAAATCATCGATACCCAGCGCCGCAACCGTATTTCAAAGGGGGCTGGGGTCCAACCGCAGGCCATTAGCGGCCTTATCAAGCAGTTTTCGATCATGGCTCCAATGATGCAAATGGCCGCTGGGACTGGAGTTAAGGACCGGATGCAGTTGATGGAGCAAATGAAGCAAAGCATGATGAACGATCCGTCGATGGGCGGCTTGCGGACCAAGAAGACAACTGGCAAGAAACTTAGCCCAAAAGAGCGAGAACGCTTGCAAAAAGAGCGAGAAAAGAAGCTGCGGCAGATGAAACGCAAGAAATAGGTCGCGAAAAAGCCCCGTTTCTGTCTCACCTTCGAGAAACTTACGCAAAATCTAAAATGTCGCCTCCCCATACAGGCGCTTTTGATATAAAACATGCACTTGTTCAGATAAAGTTCCGTAGGAGATTGTTGTGGCAGTCCGTATTCGAATGAAAATGATGGGACGTAAAGCACGCCCATTTTTCCGCCTTTGTGTCTGTGATGCTCGTCGTCCACGCGATGGTAAAGTGATCGAAGAACTCGGTATTTACGACCCAATGGTCCGCGACACCGACGCTAGAGCCATCCTCAAGGGTGAGCGCATTGATTATTGGATGAGCGTTGGCGCATTGCCAACCGACAAAGCCGCCATCCTGATCAAGAAGTACGGCACCAACGGCACCCATCTCGAAAAACAAAAACAAGCTCTGGCTGTTATCAAAGCCAAGCGAACTTCGCACACCGCGCAAGCTGTAGCCGCTAGCGAGTAATTTCGCACAGTTTTTTAGTAAACTCAGAATCGCAGCCCTTATCGGCCTGCGATTTTTTTCATTTGCAATTCCTCAGGTTTAACCTGCGTCGCGCAGGTTTAACCTTCGTTCTCGTTCCCTGGCTCTGCAGGGAACGCACTGGTTCCGAGGCTCCGCCTCGTGTCGAATTGCGAACCATGTAACGCTCGTCAAAACGGCATGCTGAGCCTGCAGTTCAGTGGGTTCCAAGGCTGAGCCTTGGAACCAGAAGACAGCAAAACCAAAAATCCACCCGCCTTTGACCAAAGGTGTCCAACCAGTCTCGATACTATATTTGTCGCCAGTGAGTTGCCAGTGGGTCGCCAATCCGGTAGTATCCGAGTGGTCATCAGACCGCCCAAAAGGTGATCCGTCCGAACGACAACTTCGCAAGCGATGATCAATCGTTTCAATTCGAGTTGTGGTTCTTTCGAGTTCCTTTTTGGTTGGGAGTTCCAGGGAAATGGTTACTAGTGCGAGCAAGACTATGGCAAAGAAGAAACCTGTTAACAACGCTACATCCAAGAAGCCCAGCGATGGGCCAACTGGAATGGAGGCGGTCTACAAGCGCGAACCTGGCCTTCGGACCACTCTCGCTCAAATCGAGAAGCAATTCGGTGAAGGCTCGATCATGCCCCTTGGTGGCGAAGCTTTACTGAAAATCAGCGGAGTGCAAACCGGTAGCCTATCGTTAGACATGGCGCTCGGTGGCCTCGGAGTTCCTCGCGGTCGTATCATCGAAATCTTTGGACCGGAGTCGAGCGGTAAGACCACAATTGCTCTACACATTTGTGCCGAAGCTCAAAAGAACGGTGGAATCGCTTCGATCATTGACGCTGAACATGCGTTTGATCCGAGCTGGGCAAAGAAGATCGGCGTTGAACTCGACACGCTGCTTGTATCGCAGCCGAGCAGTGGTGAAGAAGCGATGCAGATTACTGAGCACCTTGTGAAGAGTAATGCGGTCGATGTAATCGTTATCGACTCGGTGGCCGCATTGATTCCAAAGCAAGAACTCGATGGCGAAATCGGTCAGTCGCACGTCGGCCTGCAAGCTCGCTTGATGAGCCAATCGATGCGGAAGCTCACTGGTGCAATCGCGCGAAGCAAAACCGTTGTAATATTCATCAATCAGATTCGTGAAAAGATCGGTGTGATGTTCGGTAGTCCCGAAACAACGCCCGGCGGTCGCGCATTGAAGTTCTATTGTTCATGCAGAATCGATGTTCGCAGAATTGGTGCGCTCAAGGATGGCGAAGAGGTGGTTGGCCAACGAGTTCGCTGCAAGATCGTGAAGAACAAAGTTGCACCTCCATTTCGAATCGCTGAATTTGATATGATGCACAACTCAGGGATCAGCTTCGAAGGCGATTTACTCGACGTGGGAATGCTGCACAAAGTGGTGACTCGCAGTGGTGCATGGTTCAAGTTCAACGAGACTTATCTTGGCCAAGGCAAAGAGAAAGCTCGCGTGTTCTTGCTCGAAAATAAAGACGTTGCGTCGGAAATCAAAGAGCTGATCATGGCCGCCGGCGGTTACGCTGGACCTGAAAGTGCAGGCGTCGAAACTGCTGAGTCAGAATCTGAGGATGCTGAATCCGAATTGGTTGACAGCTAATCCGTAGCTTGGGATAACCGTAGCTTGGGACCATTGTCCCGAGCGACTTGTCCCGAAAGAATGCTGACAACGTGATTGCAGAAAACGGTACGGACGGGACAATAATCCCATCCTACGACTCAACCGGCAGCTTGCTTGCCCCCAAGCTGCCGGTTTTCGTTTTTCTTCAGAACACTAGTTCCCACCGATGAATCGGTGGGCTATTGTCGAGTGTCCGTACCGGGGCAAATACAACACAATTTCCAATGGTTCAAAATCAGTGACACCGCAATGATGTTAAGTCAGCAGTCTCCTCTGCAGACCGGTTAAACGAATTCATGTTCAGACAATGGACAACTGAACCCGATCCGCTAAGCTGAAACACTGTGTTAAACTGAATTCAGCGCATCAAGCGTCAGCTACCACCCAACACTATGCTTCCTACAATCCGTGCCGAACTACTTTACCTGCCCGATAACGAATCGCTAAGATTCCTGCCCGAAGGCCCCTACGCACTCGGAAACGGCAAGTTCAGTTGGGTAGGCATCCAACATGGCCCTTCGGCGACCAATGGTTCGATCAATATGTTCGACCTCAAGTCCCGCACGAACCAAAGCTACGAACTCCCTGGCCGTCCAGGGTTCGCTCGACCGACCAGCGTCGAAGGCACATTTATCGTCGGCTGCGAACGCGAACTTGGACTGTTCGACATTCACTCGCGTACTTGGAAACCACTCGCGTCAGGTGTCGATAGCGACGTATCCAACACGATCATCAACGACGGTACAACCTACGGTGACAACATCATCTTCGGTAGCAAAGACCTCGAATTTAAGACTAAGAAAGCTGGCCTTTACCTGTACCGAGGCCACGACGGCGCTCTGATTCGACTGCGCAGTGATCAGATCTGTAGCAATGGCAAAGACGTCGTAGATTCCGGCGGCGGCGGTTTGCATCTGTACGACATCGATACGCCGACGAAGCGATTGGTTCGTTATCGGCTGGACATTAAAGGGGGGACGCTGATCGACTGTGAAACCGCGATTGACCTCACCGACCTAGAGAGTTTTCCAGATGGAATGTGCCTAACACCCGACGAACAAAGCACCATCATCAGCTTCTACAATCCGAACCCAGCCGCGTTTGGAGAGACGCGACAATACAGTTTGAATAACGGTGAACTCGAACGCATTTGGCTTACCGCCAGCAGCCCACAAGTCACTTGCCCAATGTTAATCGAAGACCACGAAGGTAGCGTCAAACTGGTGATCACCACTGCTGTGGAGCACATGCCTGCCGCCCGCCGCAGCGATTCACCACTCGCTGGCGCTCTGTTCATAGCTGACACAGATTTCACAACCGCGCCGTCCGCGCCACAGTTTCCAATCGCTGGTCTGAAGTTTCCCAAATGAGTCGCGTATTGCAAGCTACGCCCCGCGCGAACCAGTGGAAACTGCGAACGCGAGCCCTCGAGTTCGGCGAGCTCCCTTGCATTATGGGAATCGTCAATGTAACTCCAGATAGTTTTTCCGATGGCGGACATTACTTCACTCCCAACACGGCCATCGAGCATGCACTTCGTTTGGAAGATGAAGGCGCGGACATTCTCGACTTTGGTGGCGAAAGCACGCGTCCCTACAGTCAACCCGTAAATATCGATGACGAACTTCGACGCATCGTCCCAGTTCTCGAAGCGCTCATCGGCCGCATTTCAATTCCAATTTCGATCGACACTTCCAAAAGCGAAGTAGCCCGCGCCGCCATCGGGCTGGGTGCGGAAATCATTAACGACGTCACAGGCCTCGAACATGATCCAGCGATGATCGAAGTCGCCGTCCAATCACAAGTGGGCGTTTGCGCTATGCACATGCGCGGCACGCCGCAAACCATGCAGAACGACCCGACGTACACGAACGTTGTCGGCGAAATTTACGACTACTTAGCCGCTCGGGATGCCGCACTTTTAAGAGCCGGAATCGCGCCAGAACGTATCTGCCTCGACCCAGGCATTGGTTTTGGCAAATCGCACGAACACAACTTGGAACTCATCCGCGCAGCCCGCACGTTTCTCAATCTAGATCGCCCTATCCTTGTCGGGCATTCTCGCAAAGGCTTCATCGGCAAACTGATCGGCAACAAAGACGCCAACCGAGACGCCGGAACGCTCGGCGTGACGCTCGTTCTCGCTCGCCTAGGCGTCCAAATCGTCCGAGTGCACGACGTCCAAGCCACTCGCCACGCCCTCGCAACTTTCCAAGCCTGCGGTGGCTTTGCTTAACTCTCCTAGTTATCCTAGTACGGTGTTCCGATTGAAAATTGGGGACTGTTACAACTGGGTGGCACGTCCCCGAGTATTCGAAGGGCGTGGAACCAGGGAAACACGCCCTTCGCGGACTCAGGGACGTGCCACACTCGCTCGCAATATGTAAGTGTATTTTACACTGCCCCTTAACCACCGTGTGCCATCGCACTGCGATTAATCCTCCCATGTTCCTCTTCTCACACCTCAAAAAGGTCCGACCATGTCCCCACTCACACGTCGCAACTTCCTCGCCGCTACCTCAGTAGCTCTTGCAACAGCCCCACTTCTAACTTCAGTCGCTCGCGCCACATCGATCCAAGCCGCCCAGCGACGCATCAACCTCGGCATACAACTCTATTCGCTCCGCGATTACTCCATAACAGTCGAAAAGGCGCTCAAAGACGCAAAAGAAATCGGCTTCACGCACGTTGAATTCTACAGCAACATGCTCCCTCTCGACTCGACACCCGAAAAGATCGCGGCTGTCAAAAAGCAAGTCGCTGATCTAGGTCTTACAATCTCCGCGCACGGCGTGAACCACTTCTCGAAAGACGCAGCCGCCAATCGCAAGTGGTTTGAGTTTGCCAAAGCTGTCGGCATTCCTTGTATCTCCGCCGATCCGGATCCCGACTCGTTCGCAAACCTCAACGAACTTGTCAAAGAGTTCGATATCCGCATCGCGATTCACAATCACGGGCCAACCCATCGCTACAACAAAGCCATCGATGTCTTGCACGCTGTTGAAAAGCACGATCCGCGTATCGGCGCATGCGCTGATCTCGGTCACTACATTCGTTCCGGTGAAAAACCGACCGAAGTCATCCGATTGCTCAAAGGTCGTCTCTACGGAATCCATCTCAAGGATTTCGCCGAGATGCAAGACAGAACGAAAGGTGTCATCCTCGGCAAGGGCCATCTCGATTGCACGGCTGTCGTCGATGCACTACTAGCTGTCGACTTCCCGGCCAACGGTGCATTCTCGCTCGAATACGAAGAGAATTCTAAAGACCCAATCGCTGACATCAAAGAGTGCTTTGCTGTTGCCAACGCAGCCGTCAGCAAAGCCAACGCGAAATCCTAACACGGTAAAAGTACTCTTTACTCCCCTTCGCCCCGGTACTCAGGTTAGACGGGGGAATTGCGTGGACTTAAGCTCTCCACCTAGCTTGCCTAGGTGGAAGCCAGACTCAATGGCTAGATGTCGAAGCCTTCCGGATCGCCCGCCCGCCCCAGCTTTCGTTCGCCTTTGGCGAACGAAAGCTGGGGCGGGCGGGCTCAAGGTAGCAACGTCAACTTCTAGCCTGAAAGTCTTTGGTCCACTGGCACAAGGCCAATGGAGCCAGCGATACTCGCCCCACTTTGGCTTATTTCACGGACTTTGCAAGTAAGCAATCAAGTCACGAATCTCGTCGCGACTGAACACGTCCAACAAACCGTCCGGCATCGGGGAACGATCAAGCTGCTTGTGCTCTTCAATTTCACTTTTATCGATCTCGACCACCGAGTCCGATTTCAACGGATCAGTCTGAATACGTACCTTCTGCGATCGATAATCTCCTTCAATTAAGATCCGCCCGGTATGGATCTCGCCCGATTGAGTAAGGATCGAGTCCAACTGAAAATTCTCAGCGACCGAACGGGATGGAGTCAGGATCGACTCCATCAAATCGTGGGGACTGAATCGTCGACCAACGAAGGTAAGATCTGGTCCGACCGCTTTACCCTCCCTACCGATTCGGTGACAACGAGCACACAGTGCTTCTCGAAAGATCTTCGCCCCATGCTCACGATCCCCTTTTACAAGCGAACTCGATGTCACTTCCGACAGTTCATCGATACTCCATTTTTGGACGTGCGGGCGCGGTGGTCCCGTAACAGTCGCAACTTCAACCTTCGCCTCTAGCAACTGAGCTAACGATTTTCGTTCAATGCTTGAAAGCGAGGCAAGACTTTCTTCTCGTATCGCAGCCATGAATTTTGGAAGCCCCTCGCCACCAACCATGCGATCAGCGTCTTGAAGTAGTTCGAATTGCAACCGTCGCTGCGCCTCTGTCCATCCGCTCCGTTGCTGCCGCAGAGCCAGGAGGCCAGCGACCTGATCCTCCTGCTGCGTGCTCGCCAGTAAATCACGTGCGATAAATTCAATAGCCTTTTCCGATTTCAACTGCCCCAGCAACTGCGCGAAACGATGTCGCAGTTCGATCGCCGAAGTCTCCGTCGCAACATGATGAACGTTCGCTTCGGGCCAATTGACAATCAATTTTGCAATCACTTCAGAACTTTTGGCGTTCACCGCCTCCTTGTTGGTACGCAAGCACCACTCGCACAAACGGACCCAAACCAAACGCGAAGACAAATCGTACAAAGCGGGTTCACACTTCAGCCACCTTTCAAGCATCTTGGCTGCCTCGGCTGAATCCATCGAATGAGCCATTGCCAAACTTCCGTACAGCCATGCAACGTCATCGGAAATTTTCGGAACAACGCTTCGCCACTGTTGTCTAGGCAATCGTTCAAGGGCAATCCGGGCCGCATGCCGCAGCACTGGATCGCTGTCGGCCAAGTGGGCCAACACTTGCTGCATACCGCGAACATCGCGATTGCGAGAAATTTGCTCCAGTTGTTTTCTAGTTTCAATTTGCTTTGCCGAAAACTCGGCTGCCGAACGCTCGTGAACTTCGTCGCTATCGCCAGTTACTGATGGGTTTGCACTAGATCCCTCGACCGCAACGATTCGGTAAAGCGATGACTGAGTCTTACGACCTCCGGTAATCACATACATGGCCCCATCATCACCGCGGGCGACATCGGTAACATTCAGCGGTCGACCTTGCAGAAATAATTCCGCTTGAGCTCGCCAACCCGCGCCACGCTGAACCAAATGGACCGCCACCGCTCGACCATAAGTCCAATCGAGCAAATACAACGCGTCTCGATAAGGCCCTGGGAACGCAAGCTTTGGATCGCAAAAGACCGCTGTCGGTGAACTGCGTCCAATGGTTAGCACAGGAGGCACGTTTTCAGGCTGGTCATGAAACCGAGGGGGCAACTTATTGCCCGCCGTTCGATAACCCACATCACCACCAGGCAACAAGGCGACGACTCGCGTTGGCCGATACCAGGGCGTCCCCATGTCGTATTCATTGTCCGCATCAAAGGTGAACATTTCACCGCTTGGGTGAGCGGACACTCCGTACGGATTCCGCAACCCGCCGCAAACGACTTCCCATTCTATTGGATTCAGTTGCATGCGCAGTAGGTAACCTTCGCCGAGCACATCGCCTGCCCATTGACGCACTGGCGAAGTGAGATCAGTCACGTTATCTCGCGGCAGTTCGACACTATCGCCATGAATTGAATACAGCCAACCGTTGTTGATCGTCACATCATTTCGCCCATGCCCAACCCCGCCTGAAAACTCACGCAGTCGCAACATGCTTTTCATATTTGCATCGTCACTAAGTTGCACGCGGTAAATCGCCTTCGAGTTGTTAGCGCTTGCATACAAATCCTCGGAATTGAACACCAAACCACGGCATTCCTTTAGATCGATCTTTATCGCTTCGACCTTCTCGACGCTCGTACGATTTGCATCGTACGTCATGCGCAGTAGGCCTTCGTCTTCACGAGAAACAATTGCCCGCCCTTTTTCATCGAACGCTAGGCTGATCCAAGAACCTTCATCCGCTTTCGCAGTCCGCAGCAAAGAGATTTGAAAGCCCGGCGCGGTCCAAAATTTGGGTTGTACGTTTTCAACCTCGCTACCTTTTGCTTGTTGCCACTGCTCATAGTTCTCAATCGGTGATAGCGACGCATCACGCCGATCCGCACCCCACAATTCAGCGCGAACTTGACCTTGTGACTGTACCTTCGCCGATCCGTTATTCAGAACCCAAGCTTCATCCGAAACTAAGTAAACCACTTTGCCAGACTTTAATCGAACCTCAAACTCCACTGCGATCGCACTTGGGCCGTTCACACAATCAACGTCGATCGAAATCGAGTTATCGCCCGCTTTCAGCCATTGAGTTACGTCGAGGATCTGCAACTGACAGTACGGTTCAACCTTCACCGCGACCGAATCATTGATCGCCACCGACACCCGAGCAAAATCAGCCGCCAACTTCATTCGCCCGCTCATCACAGACTCATCCAAATCCAATCGCTGCGACAATAAATAATGCGTATTCTTCGAATCCGTCGATGCGATCCATTTTGGCAACTGGTGCTCATCGACTCCAAGACGAACAGAGAAGATCGAAAGCGAGAAAGAAAAGAGCAGACAGAAAACCCCTGTTTTCATGATGTATCAATCTGAATAATTTTGATTCTTTGAAAAACCCCCATCGTCAACCACACGATTACTATAACACTACGCTGCACCGCGTGTTGACCACCCCCATAACTCCCATAATTCTCATAACTCCCCTAGCAATCCTTATCTTGGAGCCTGCAATTCCATGACACCCAGTCGGTGGCGTTCACAGAGAAATATTGAAAAGTCCGATTCGCAACCTATTGGTTCCAAAGCTCTGCCTTGGAACCCAATGGATTGCAGGCTCTGCCTGCCCAGGTCACAGACATTTGTGTTTCAACTGCTGCGCGAGGCGGAGCCTGGGCTGTGCGACAAATAGCAGTTTCGCTATTTTATTTTGATACGACTTTCGTTCGCAATTGTTTTTCGGACCATTGTTAAGCTCGATGGGGTGGTACATCCCTTGCCGGTGGTTTCAACCACCGGTTTAGATCCGATACAAAGGAAAAGCCTGAAGCGACGGTCTTAATTCATGTCAATAGATGAATTATGACCGTCGCGTCAGGCTTAAATCCGCTCAGGGGTGCCAAGGGTC
>Ga0105046_10016564_pt1 | contig 11313 bp, 9 predicted proteins | sample MAT03_FD_78385 | JGI IMG/M metagenome (GOLD analysis project Ga0105046, IMG submission 78385) | Freshwater microbial communities from Lake Fryxell liftoff mats and glacier meltwater in Antarctica - MAT-03 (megahit assembly) | ecosystem: Environmental > Aquatic > Freshwater > Ice > Liftoff...
AGGTTATTATCCGCTAAACCATTTTCCTTTAACTGCTTCGGATAAAGATATTTTTTAGCAATCGCAAGTTTTTCAAGCTCTGTGTAACCAGAGAGCGAGATTATCTCCATACGGTCTAACAAAGGCTGCGGAATCGTGTGCAGCTGGTTCGCTGTACAGATAAACATCACCTTCGACAAATCGTAATCGCAATCAAGATAATGATCGTTAAACGAATTGTTCTGCTCAGGATCTAGCACCTCCAATAACGCCGAAGATGGGTCTCCTCTAAAATCAGTCGACATTTTATCGATTTCATCTAGCAAGAACACCGGATTACTCGTGCCAGCCTTTTTCAAAGACTGGATAATCTTTCCAGGCATCGCCCCAATGTAGGTCCGTCTGTGTCCACGAATTTCAGCCTCATCACGCACGCCCCCAAGAGCGATACGCACAAATTTTCGGTCCGTAGATTTAGCAATCGATTTTCCAAGCGAAGTCTTGCCCACACCAGGAGGGCCAACCAAGCACAGAATCGGGCCTTTCATCTTGCCTACTAGCTTCTGAACGGCCAGATATTCCAAGATTCTTTTCTTAACTTTCTCTAAGCCGTGATGGTCTTCGTCTAGTATTCCGCGCGCTTTAACCAAGTCTATCTGGTCTTCAGACATCTCGTTCCAAGGCAACGAAAGAATCCAGTCGACGTAATTACGGATTACCGTGGCCTCAGCCTGCATCGGCGGAATCATTTTAAGCTTACGGATCTCTTTATCCGTTTTCTCGCGGATTTCGTCCGGCATGTCTTTAGCTTTTAGTTTATCCTCAAGCTCTTGAACTTCGTTGCGGAAATCATCTTTCTCACCAAGCTCTTTCTGAATCGCGCGCATCTGCTCGTTTAGATAGTACTCTTTCTGAGTCTTCTCCATCTGCTTTTTCACGCGATTACGAATGCGCTTCTCTACTTGCAAGATCTCGATCTCGCTCTTCATGTGACCTAAAATCTTCTCTAACCGTTCAGCCGGCTCTAAAGTTTCAAGGATATCTTGTTTATCTTCGAGCTTAAGATTTAGCTGCACAACGATTGCATCAGCTAGCCGTGAAGGATCTTCGATCGCGTTTACATGCATGATCATCTCAGGATTAACTTTCTTCCCAAGTTTCACGTAATTCTCGAAGGTCATATTAACAGAACGCATCAGAGCTTTTAACTCCGTGCTTACCTCTGTATTAGGCAACAGTTCTTCAACTTCAACCTGAATGAACTCTTCTTCACTCACAAATCTCTTGATTCGCGCCCGGCCTTTACCTTCGACCAAAACTTTGATCGGGCCATCAGCAAGGCGAATTAACTGCACTACTTCACCTACTGTGCCGATTGAATAAATATCTTTCTGACCGGGATTTCCCGTACGCGCGTCTTTCTGCGCTGCGAGCATAATGTATTTGCCCTCGCGCTGCGCCGTCTCGATCGCCTTCACCGATTTATCGCGCCCGACAAACAGAGGCACGACCTGCTGCGGAAACACCACTAGCTCGCGTAGCGCCAATAAAGGGACCGGATTGATTAGTGTTGGTTTAGTTGTGCTGCTCACGAATCTATCCTTTAATTTTTAACCGAAAAAACTTCTGCTTCAAACGATACTTTATGCTGCACTCTTTGGATGCGGCTAAACGGTGGTTCGCAGCGAAATAATCAGTGCTAACAATGCTTTAAATTCCTCGACACTCGCTAGATAAGCACGCGCAAACCGGATTGCAAAGATTGTTTCGTATTCGAGACGCCAAGAGTAATTTAAATTGGCCTAGGAGCCTCCACCTGAACTAGGGCTAAGACGCTAGGGCTAAGAGGGTAGGGCTCAGAGGGTAGGGCTAGGACTTAAGAGAGTGCAAGCTCGATTAAATCAAAAAACACGTCAAATATGAATCTCACTAGGGCAGGCCTGCATCATTCGGCACTCAAGGAAGAAAACCGAACTAAGCCGATTCAGCTTGCTTAGTATGGTACACAAGCAGCGGTGGTTCACCGCGTACAATCGACTCTTCCGAAACCACGACTTCCTTCAGCAATGGGTCTGACGGAGCTTCGTACATCACATCAAGCATGACCCGCTCAACTATTGAACGTAATCCACGTGCACCGGTTTTGCGCTCGAAAGCCTGCTTTGAAATCGCCCTGACAGCACTGTCTGTAAATTTTAATTCAACGTTATCTAGCTCAAGCAATTTTTTAAATTGTTTGGTGATAGCGTTTTTGGGCTCTACCATTATTTTTTCTAAGGTCGCTATATCTAACTCTTCAAGCGGCGCCACAACCGGAATTCGGCCTACGAACTCAGGAATCATTCCGAATTTTAATAAATCTTCCGGCTGAACTTTCTTTAGTAAATTCTTATTATCGCCTGCTTCGCGCAGCTCAATAACGTTATCGATCTTCGAGGAATCGTTATTAGCAACCGCTCCGAAGCCTAATTTTCTGTCCCCTGTCCTGCGGCGCACGATATCCTCCAACCCTACGAAAGCACCGCCACAAATAAATAAGATATTAGCTGTATTTATCTGTACAAATTCCTGTTGCGGATGTTTTCTGCCACCTTTGGGCGGAACTGAACATGTAGTCCCTTCAAGCATTTTTAACAGCGCTTGCTGCACGCCTTCGCCCGACACATCGCGGGTAATGCTTGGGTTCTCAGATTTACGAGAAATCTTATCGATTTCGTCGAGGTAAATTATCCCTCTTTGCGCACGCTCAACGTCGTATTCAGCGTTTTGCAGTAAACTTACGATAATATTTTCGACGTCCTCGCCGACGTAGCCAGCCTCCGTCAGCGTTGTTGCATCAGCGATGGCAAAAGGAACGTTAAGTAACTTAGCTAGCGTTTGCGCTAACAAAGTTTTACCGCTACCCGTTGGTCCAAGCAGCAAGATGTTGGATTTTTGTAATTCTATCTCGTTTTTGCCGCCCTTATGGTCGATGCGTTTGTAATGATTATGCACCGCCACAGAAAGCACGCGCTTGGCGTAGTCTTGGCCTACTACGTATTGATCTAGGAAACCTTTGATCTCCTTTGGATGCGGCAGCTTGCTTGAAACTTTGCCCGGCGCAGCATCGCCATCAATTTCATCGGCTATTATGTCGTTACACAGCTCGATGCACTCATCGCAGATATAAACTGAGGGCCCAGCGATTAACTTGCGCACCTCTTCTTGTGACCGATTACAGAAAGAGCAGGTTAGCGAGTGTTTATTTTTATCCGCAATCTTACTCATTCTATCCCTTTAATTTCCAAATCGTTCCCGGAATGCCAACTTCAAGATTTATCACTTTCTTGCCAGCCGCTTCCTTACTGCATACGTTATGCTTGCAAGATTAGAACGGTGCTGTAACTAACGCTACCACCTTCAGAACGTAATAAATATTTTTCGACGGCCTCTTTCTACGGCCTCTTTTCGAAAATTTTATCAATCAATCCGTACTCTTGCGCCTGCATCGAGGTCATAAAATTATCGCGATCACAGTCAATTTCCACTTGCTTGGCTGACTTACCGGTGTGGCGCACCATGATCTGGATTATCTCGTCTTTAACGCGCCGCATCTCTTTGGCATGAATCTCAATATCTGAAGCCTGACCTTGGTATCCACCCAAAGGCTGATGGATCATGATGCGTGCATGAGGAAGCGCTGAGCGTTTACCTTTTGAACCGCCGCATAATAGCAAAGCTCCCATACTGGCAGCTTGTCCCATGCAAACCGTATTAACCGGTGGCCGGATATATTGCATGGTGTCGTAGATAGCCATCCCGGCACTGACTGAGCCACCTGGGCTGTTAATGTAGAGATAAATATCTTTCTCTGGATCTTCACTCTCAAGAAACAAAAACTGCGCTACGATTAAATTAGCTACTTGGTCGTTAACTTCTGAACCAAGAAAAATAATTCGCTCTTTCAGCAGCCGTGAAAAAATATCGTATGAGCGCTCGCCGCGGCCAGTTTGTTCAACAACAAAAGGTACAAAATTCATAATCGAAACCACTCAAAAATTAAAGTCCCTGCATGCGAGATTAATCCTGCAGCTAAGATTAGACCTGCGCACAGACAGGGGCAAGCCTTCACAAGCCGCTCCCTATTTTTTTTCTTCGCCCGATGCAGTTTCAGCTTTTTCCGTGACTACTGCACGCGCGCGCAGCGTAGTCAAAACCTTATTGCGCAGGGTCTCAACTAGAAAACCGGACGCGCGATCTTTTGCTAACACGATTTTTCCAACCTCTTGTGGGCTCATCTGATGGGTTTTAGCGGTTACGCTAATCGCTGCGTCGATATCCGTTCGCTCTAGTTTGATTGCAGCCTCTTCCGCGATGCGATCAATAATGATAGCTGCACGAACACGGGATAACGCACCATCATTCATCTCTTTTCGCACGATCTCCATCGGAAAAGTTGTGGCATCGTACTTGCCTGGCTCAATCATTCCGCGCCGTTCAAGTAGCCCGATAATCTCTTCGTCCACTAATTCTTGCGGCACATCAAAGCCATTGCTAGCCAGTAATTTTTGTACGATAGCACCGTTTTGATCAGCGATTCTCTTATCAAGCCCCTCGCCCTCAAGCTCCTCCTTAATCTTGGCCTTTAACGCAGCTACTGAATCGACCGAAGAATCAGCTAGCTTCGCAAATTCATCCGTCACCTCTGGCAGATTGCGCGACTTAAGCGCTAACAACTTTGCGCGATAAACAAGGCGCGCCGGTGCAGCAGCACCGTCTTTCCCTTCTTTTCCTTCACGTGCCATAAAAGCATCGCGCTCTTCTCCAACCGCGATGCCGGCTAGCGCGTCCTCAATAACTTTCGGCAACGTGCCTTCACCTAAACAGAACGAAAACGGCTCTGGATTGCCGGCTTCTGCACCTTCATCGAAGATGGCGATTGAAACTTCTGCAACATCGTCTTTTTGTAACGTTGTACGGTCGGTAATGGGCGTTAACTCAGCGCGGCTTTTGCGCATGTAATCCAACACGTCGTTAACTTGCTTCTCTGAGACAGATCTGTCCGGAACTTCAATCGCAAAGGTATCATATCCAGTAACGGCTGGCGTCGGATAAATTGAACAGTCAGCTGAGTACTGCAACGGATTCACTCCAGCTGCTTCTAATGCAGCATCAGTATCAAAAGTAAGTTTCGGTGTTCCTACGATGCTAATTGAATGCTTTTGCGCTGCGTCGCGCAACGAAGCCGCTATAACATCTTGTACGACTTTTGTTTTAACCTCGGCACCGTATAGACGCTTAATTAAATCAACGGGAACTTTCCCGAGTCTAAACCCTTTTACCTTAGCCTGCTTTGAATACGTAGCGAGCTCCTTCTGAATTCGTTCTTGAACACTTTCAGCCGCAACGGTAACGTTTAGTTTTCTAGCCGTTGAGGTTAACTCTTCGATGGATGATTCAATTTGCATGTAATCTCTTTAATTAAGCGTGCCAGTTTTAGACTTACCGAACTTTTTTGACGTCATTTTCAAGGCTATACTCATACAGGATGACGATGCTCAAATCAAAACATCTGGCACTCAAATCAAAAATAAGCCCGTTCCTACGGTATGCAGGTTGTAACTGGGCGCAAATTAATGCTAACTTTCCGCACCGCGCGGGAGTGGTGGAATTGGCAGACACACCAGGCTTAGAACCTGGCGCCGCAAGGCATAGGGGTTCAAGTCCCTTCTTCCGCAAGCTTACACGCAAACTGATGATTTATTTCGCGGGCGTTATTTTCTTCGCCGCTGGCTGCGGTTATACGACCCAACCGGTAAAATTTCCTGCACGCATCTATTTCGAACTCGAGCGGTTAACTGAAGGTGACCGGGGGACTCAGGGTGATTTGGCAGCTCAGAAAGAGCCCGCAAATATTGCGACCATTTTCGGTGGCGCAACGATAATGCAGCCCACGGGCGCACGATTTCCGGTGGTAACGGTTACTAATACTGCAGGCGGGCAATCTGCACGTTGGAGCTTGAATGATTCGCAACGTTCCGACTCTCAAACTGAGCTTTCTGCGCTACGAATTGCACCGGATAACTCGCGCTTAGCAATTGTTGTTCGTAATCCCGGCAAGCTTAATATTTTGCGGGAAATTGATCTGCAAAGTGGGCTTGATATACGCGCGCCGATAGAAAATATTTTTGACGTTGTTTACTTAAGCGATGGCTCGCTTTTGGCCACGCGCCTTAGAAATCAACAGCCGCGTTCCGCTATTCAAATTAATGGCGCGAATATAAGGGTCGTCTACGAAGCACAAGCTAGAGGCCTACTTTCGCTATCTGTTAAAACTCCGGAGTACATCAACATTACTGAATGGAACAGCACACCTAAAGTTTTTAATGTTCGCACTGCACAATTAAGTAATCGAGTTAAATCCCAGCCGCAGGTTAATTTCTCAGGCTGCGCTACTATGAAAACGAAACATTGCAGAGATATTTCAGTTCTTTCTGCCGACGGCACTAGCGTGCCCGTAACGGTAATCGGGCCTGTTAACGGCGATAAATTGCAAGCCCCCGTGTCAGTGCGCGTTTACGGAGCATATGGAATGAATGTGGGTAACGCCTTAACGCCGCGTGAGATTTATTTATTGCATCACGGCGCAACGGTCGTTTTTGCTCACGTGCGCGGCGGGGGTGAGCTTGGCCCTAAATGGCATACAGCAGGCGCCGGCGCTTTGCGGGAAAACGGAGTGCAAGATTTGATAGCGGTGCTTAAAAACTTTGCCGGCCGGCCGTTAATTTTAAACGCCTCAAGCGCCGGTGCCATAGTAGCTATTGCTGCGACAGCCGCGACAGCCGCGATAGCTGGCACAAATGCCTCTCCACAACTAGTTTCAGCAGTAGTGCTAGATTCGCCGCTACTAGATATATCGCAAACAATAGCGCGGTTTGCGGACGATGCGGCGGAGTTTGCCAACACTCCGCCGCAGATATTCCCATTGCACATCGCAGCTCAGGCAAAGCTACCTCCAATATTACTATTATGCGGCACACTTGACCCGCTTGTTGATGTCGCTGCGTGCCTAAGTTTTAAGGCACTAAATGACCAAATTCTCGAAAGTGGCGAAATTGCGCTATGGCATGAGGAACGTGATTTTCACGGCGCTCCCCTCTCGCGCCCAGAGTTATTAGAGCGCGAAGCGCGCATCTTAAATTTCCTATCAGCCAAAATCCGACTTTTTTGGGCCCGCTGAGTAGTTGCAAAAGGTGTCCGCTTTAGTTTTTACGCAATTCCGGGCAGATTTAACCGCGTATGCTTGATAATCCTGAACGCGCCAACCGTCTCGCAAAACTAGAAAAACTTAAATCAGCTGGAATCCATCCGCATCCAGAGCGCTTTGAGCGCACGCATACTGTGGCGGATATTTTGCCTTTAGCTCTTGGAGTTAGAGTTAAAACTGCGGGCCGTTTAGTGCGTATGCGCGACATGGGTAAAATTACCTTCGCGCACATTCAGGATATGGGCGGTTGAATTCAGCTGATTTTTCAGCGCGATAAACTGGGCGAGGAAACTTACAAGAGTTTTGTGAAATGCTCTGATCTGGGAGATTGGTGCGGGGTAGTAGATGAAATTTTCGTTACAAAAACGGGGGAGCAATCGGTGCTGGTCGGTAGTTGGACTTTTCTTGGAAAAGCGCTGCTACCACTACCCGCAAAATTTCACGGCCTAAAAGATACTGAGGTTCTTTATCGTCAAAGATATCTTGATCTGATCGCTAACGATGATTCACGCACCCGTTTTATATTTCGCTCGAATTTTATTCGCGCCATCCGTGAATTTTATTGGCAGCAGGGTTTCATGGAGGTTGAAACAGCGACGTTAATGCACCAGGCCACTGGGGCGACAGCGCGTCCTTATAAGACCCACAATAACGCTTTCGATATCGACTTAGTATTGAGGATCTCACACGAATTGCCTCTTAAAGAGTTAATTGTCGGCGGATTTGAGAAAATATTCGAACTTGGTAAGGCGTTTCGTAACGAAGGGCAAGACCCATCGCATCTACCAGAGCACACCCATCTTGAGCACTACGCAGCGTATTGGAACTTCGAGGATAATATTAGTTTTACAGAGAAGATGATCGAGTTTTTATTTACGCAATTAAAACTTGAATGGGAACAGGCTGTAAAAGATCGCAGCGGAAATCCGCAAGCTGTAAATTTTAAGCCGCCGTTTGCAAGGATCAATTACGTAGAACTTATTAGTAAAGATACTCAGTTAGATATTCTAAGTTTTAAAAACGCTGATGACTTGCGCGCAGCAATTCGCACCAAGGGCATCGAATTTGATGCGATGAATGAAATGAGTTTGGGGACTTTGATAGATAACCTTTACAAAAAAGTAAGCAGGCCTAAACTTATTCAGCCGACTGTGCTGTTTGGTTACCCAAAGATTCTACAACCGTTAGCACGCCCAAATGATAGTGACCCGCGCTTTGTTGATCAGTTTCAAGTTGTAGTAAACGGCTGAGAGATCGTAAAAGCTTATTCTGAGCTAGTTGATCCGTTAGACCAGCGCGCACGATTTGAGGAGCAGGCATCAGCAAAAGCTTGCGGCGATGAAGAGGCGATGGAAGTTGATGAAAATTATTTAGTCGCAATGGAGCACGGCATGCCGCCGATATCTGGATGGGGCATGGGAATTGACCGCGTAATAGCACTTTTAACCGGCCAAGATAATTTGCGCGATATCGTGCTATTCCCATTAGTGAAACCAGGAATGGCGGGTGCGGGATTGGTTGACGATGAGGTCGTTACGGAAGCCGCACGGGCGTAAAGTTAGAGAGATTTGTATTTGAAATGCGCCGCCAAGAGCGCATCCGACAGCATGGCCGACAGTACGGCCGAGAAATTAGTAAATTCCGTTGCGTCCTTAGCGTCCTTGTAAGTTTTGCGGTCCAAAAAATCTAAGTCGACTTACGCACTAGGGATATTTTTTTAACCGCAGGGGGCGCAGTGTTAAGCAGGGTGGAATAATTTTAATACCCTGCGTTCCTCTGCAGCTTGCACCGCTCGAAGCGTTTCGCGAAGGCGGGCCCTCTGCGGTCCAAAAAAGTCGCCCCCAATGTTCAAGCTAGGAGGACTGTAAAGCGACGCTTACTATTTCCGCTCTAGCTGCTTGCCCGTATCGCACAATAATGAGTTAGCTATGCCTCCTGTTTGCAGCAAAAACAGCGAGTAAGTTTGCGGCGGCAGATTTAAAATCGAGCCCTCAAATGTGTAGCCAGCATTCACAAATTCAGGCCGGCTTAAGTATTTACCTATCTCTGGGGCGTGCACGCCGTGAGTTTGAAAGTACGAATAATTCTTTCTTCTTACGGCTTTGTAAAACGACGGAAACTTGCTCTGAAAGCTGCGGCTGACTTGGGTCAGCAAGCCAGCCATCAATTTTAAGCAGATCACCGGAAACTGTAACGCGTTTGTTAGGTACAAGCCTGCCGTTAATCATGTCGACAACACAGCCGGCAGAGTTTCGGGTCGTTCCAACAAGAAACGACTCCTCTTTTTGCTCAAAAGACTTAAAATTATCTTGCAGATATTTTTTTAAAATCTCAGGGGTCGTTGCCGCCGCCCGATGTTTGCGCACAAAATACTGTAGTGGATGGTATGGCACCACAATTGGAACCCCGCTGCTGTAGCTATATTTAAAGCGCAAATCATCATAGATAGCTTGTTCAAAAGGCCAGATCGGATCATGCATTATAACTATCTCAGGCTCTTCAGCGAAAAAAATATCGGTGTGTGCGCCGGATATTAGCTCTGGATTTGGCGAGGTAAGTCCTACGATGTCAAGAATGCGACGCTCAGTACCCCACAACCCAACGTACCAACTTCAACAACCGCTAAGGTGCCAGCAGGCAGCTCTGGTTTTTTAAGTACTTCAGATGCAGCTAGATAATGGCGATTGCCGGAATCATCCACCATGTTTGATGGGGCTTTGGCGAGAGTAAGACTCGCAGCGACTAGCAAGACCGATAACCCGCCACAGGTTATCAGCGGCAAAGAGCGCTTAAAAAAAGGCGCACCGCGAATCACATTAAAAACCTTCAATTGAAAAACTACACTAAAAAAATACCCGGCAGCAATAACCATGCTAAAATCAAAAAACGCGAAATACCAATGATATGCTGGAACATTTAGTAAAACGTATGCGGCTTGTTGAATAATTCCGAATGCGATGAGGTACACAACTGGAGCACAAGATAACGGCTCTCTGCGCCGCGTAAATAGAGACGTTACTGCTAAGATTGCGCCGAGCGCTCCAAAAATAAAGACATATTTCAGGTAAGCCCTGCGAGTTGTTAAAGAGTCCTCAATTAGTAAATGATCTTTTAAAGATCGCAAACAAACGTACCCCTGCCCCCAATACCCCGAGCGTCCCTGCCACATTTTATTACTAAGTGTGTCTGGAAAAATTTGATGAAAAGTAATTAATGAAAATATCGCCCATGGAGCTATAATCAATAAGCATTTCAAACCACCGGCTATTGATAGCAATTTATTAACGAACAATTCCTTTAACCATTTCATCGCAGCGATTAGCACCCCATCAGGTCTGCTAAGAATTACAAAACCTAGCACGTACCAACTGTTTTTTCTGTGAGCTGCTGGAAGCGCTTCAAACAACGCAAACAAGGAAGTGCCGCCGATAAATAAGAAAGTCTCTAACCCCCAAGTCGAGCTAGTTGCCAGCACCTCAATCGCAAGTAATGCTACGAGACTAGAGAATAGTGGACCTAGGCTTCGCGAAAAAATTACACAGATACAGATGCCGGTAATCGCTAACGATATAGCACCCAATAAATGAGCCGCGGCCGGAATTGTGATTACTCCAGGTAGCGAAGCTAAGGCGATAAGAACGGTGTTTAGCACCGAAGTGCTGGGATTATAAACGTCGCCTACGTTATAGGCCCAGCCAAACCCGGCAATCAGATTTCTAACGATCCGGTAAACTATGTAGCCGTCTTCTAGATTCCAGTTCCAAAATTGAATCGTCTTGGCAGCTGTAAAAAGCAAGATAGTCAAAACCGACAGACACCACGAAATAGAGGATGCCGAAAGTTTAAAAATATGACTGCGAGGCATAAGTTTTTGTAACCAGTCACAAGTTTCAAGCATTCACACGAAGTCAGAATCCCAGAAAAATAGCGGTTACTTCTCGAAGTATTTTTCCACTGCACCCAGACTTCCACCGGAGTAAACTAACGTACCGTCGGTAGCAATTAGTAATACGTAAGGCAACTCTTTTCCCTTGAGCGCTAAGTAAGCTTCATCATACTCAGCGTTACCTGAGATAGCGTGTGTTAAA
>Ga0105046_10016565_pt1 | contig 11312 bp, 11 predicted proteins | sample MAT03_FD_78385 | JGI IMG/M metagenome (GOLD analysis project Ga0105046, IMG submission 78385) | Freshwater microbial communities from Lake Fryxell liftoff mats and glacier meltwater in Antarctica - MAT-03 (megahit assembly) | ecosystem: Environmental > Aquatic > Freshwater > Ice > Liftoff...
CGCAGGACTAACCGGCGGTTTCGGCGCTGCGCATTCCGGTCATCGCCCAGACGGCGAGCACGGCGATCATGCCGAAGGCGACCGCGTAGGCGGTGAGCACTCCAGTCGGGTCCCCGGCCATCAGGCTGCGGGTGGCGTCGAGCAGGGCGGTGACCGGGTTGACCGAAGCTACCGGCTCGATCCAGCCGGTGAGCAGGGACTGCGGCACATAGACCGGGGCGAGGAAAAGCATGATGAAGACCGGCATCTGCATAAGCGGCCCGGCCTGGAGGCTGCGGAAGCGGAGCGCGATGCCGGCCGAAAACAGCAGTGCTGCGACGTTGGAGAGCAGGGCCAGGCTGTACATGCCGGCCAGGTCCACCCCACTTCCGGCCACCTGCATGCCACCGAGCAGGGCGACCCCGGTGACCACGACCCAGGTCACACCGAGCCGGGCGGCGGCACCGATGCCGTAACCGAGCACGATCGCGCTGCGCCGCCGGGTGGCGAGCATCATCCGCCGCCCCATGCCCTGCTCGAAGTCGCCGGCGATCGAGAAGCCGGCGAAGACCCCGGCCAGCGAGGAAGCCTGAAGCAGGATGAACGAGAACTGGAAAGCGGTGAAGTCGTAGTAGCCGAAGCCCGGGGTGTCACCGACCGCGGAGAGTCCGCCGGCGAAGGCGGCAAGGAAGAACAGCGGAAAGAGCAGCGACGGGATGAACAGCGCCGGGCGGGTGTAGAGGTTGTGGAGGTAGCGCCAGGTGATGCCGAGCGCAGACGACAGGTAGGGACTGTTCATGACTTCAGCATCCTTGTGCGAAGGGTGAAGGCGGCGATCGCGATCGAGGCGATCGCCAGCGCGATCGCGATGCCGAAACCGAGCGCCAGGGCCTCGCCGTCCCAACCGGTGACCATCAGGCTGCGGATCGCCTCGATCAGGTAGCTGACCGGGTTGATCGTCGCCAGGAAGCGGAACCAGTCCTGCTCGATCAGGTCGCGCGGCAGCGCCATCGAACTGAAGAAGAGCAGTACGAACATCAGCGGGAACATGCCCTGGACCGCTTCGCCGGATCCGGTGCGGAGCGCCATGATCAGCCCGATCCCGCCGAAGCCGACCGAGATGATCGAGACCAGTACGAAGAGCACCAGGATGCCACCGATTCCGGCTGAGAACTCGGCTCCGGTCGCGAAGCCGACCGCCAGGTAGAGCAGCGCCTGCAACTGCCCGAGCAGGACCAGACCGGTGAGCTGGCCGGCCATCAGTGCTGAGGGCCGCATCGGGGTCAGGACCAGCCGGCTGAAGAAGCCGTTCTCGATGTCCTGGGCCAGAGCCTGGCCGGCGTTCATGGTTGAAAAGATCGCCGCCTGGATGAAGGTGAAACCGAGCGCGAAGGTGATGTAGGAGTCGGTTGGGAAGCCGGGGATGTCGGTGGCCGTATTGAGGCCGCCGGTGTTTACCGCCAGCAGAAAGAGCGGGAAGATCACGCTGGGGATGACCGCGGCCGGCTGGCGGATCAGCCTGACGATCGAGCGACCGGCCATCGCTCCGACCTGGATCGGCAGCGGCGAGCCGGTGGCGACGGCGCTGCTCACGAGCTCCGCGCCCCGGCCCCGACCGCGATCGTCTCCTCGATCGGCGCTTCACCCTCGGCCTCGATCTCGCCGTCAGCAGCTCCTTCGAGGTGGCGTCCGGTCTTGGCGAGGAAGACGTCATCCAGGGTCGGCTCGTTCAGCACCAGGCTGGAAAGCTCGATCCCGGCCGAGTCGAAGGCGCGGACCACGCCGACCAGGCCTTCGGAGTCCCCGTTCAGCCGGACCTCGATCGCCCCGGTGCCGTCGTCGATCCGCTCGCCGAAGGAGTCGAGTAGTCGGGCGGCCTCCTCGCGGCGGGACCCGTCGTGAGGGCAGACCACGACGCTGGCCCGGCCGATCTCGGCCTTGAGTTCGGCCGGCGTGCCTTCGGCGGCGATCTTGCCGTCGTCGATGATCCCGACCCGGTGGGCGAGCTGATCGGCCTCCTCGAGGTACTGGGTGGTCAGAAAGACCGTGACGCCATCCTCGCGGGAGAGCCGGGTGACTTCATCCCAGAGCGCCGAGCGGCTTTGGGGGTCAAGGCCGGTGGTCGGCTCGTCGAGGAACAGCACGCTGGGGTTGTGGACCAGGGCCAGGGCGAGGTCGAGCCGGCGCTTCATCCCGCCCGAGTAGCCCCCGACCCGGCGGTCGGCGGCCTCGGTCAGCCCGACCCGCTCGATCAACTCGGCGCCGCGCTTCTTGCGCTGATCGTGAGGCAGGCCGTGGAGCGCGGTCTGGAGGCGCATGTGCTCGCTGCCGGTCAGGTGCGGGTCGAGCGCGGCTTCCTGGAGCGCGGCGCCGATCACCTGGCGGACCTTAGGCCCCTCGGTGGCGACGTCGAAGCCGGCCACGGTGGCGGTGCCGTCGGTCGGCGGCAGCAGGGTGGTCAGCATATGGACGGTGGTTGACTTGCCGGCACCGTTCGGGCCGAGGAAGCCGTAAATCTCCCCCGGGGCGACCTCAAGATCGATGCCGTCGACCGCCCGCGGGCCGTTCTTGAACTGGCGGACGAGTCCGCGCACCACGATGCCGTTATCCAATTTTGAGTCCCGCCTGGTCGGTTTCAAACATGACCGGCCAATACTAAAGGCGCAGCAAGGTCGGCCTCTGGTTTGGCTGCCGCCCCCGCTTTTGGCAGACTGGGGGTATGAGCGAAATCACTTCGGCGCCGGTCGACCTGTTCGAGAAGGTCAGAAACCACGAGCGCCGGGAACAGCTTGAGGCGGCCAACGCGGCCGACCTCAACCCTTACTTCCGCCTGCTGACCTCGCAGGCCGGCCCGATTGTGGAGATGGAAGGGCGCGAGACGATCATGCTCGGCTCGAACAACTACCTCGGCCTGACCGGTGACGAGCGGGTCCGCCGTGCCGCCCACGAGGCGCTCGACCAGTACGGCACCGGAGTGACCGGATCGCGCCTGCTCAACGGCACCACGCCGCTCCACGTCGAGCTCGAGAAAGAGCTGGCCGAGTGGATGGAGACCGAGGATACGATCGTTTTCTCGACCGGCTACCAGTCGAACCTGGGCTGCCTTCAGGCGATCCTCGGGCCCGGTGACACGGTGATCGCCGACTCCGGTGATCACGCTTCGATCCTCGACGGCTGTGCGCTCTCGGGCGCCAAGCTCCGCCCCTTCCGCCACAACCAGATGGACAAGCTGGAGAAGATGCTCCAGCGGGCCCAGGGCGACGGCGGCGGGATCCTGGTCGTGGTCGACGGGGTCTACTCGATGGAGGGCGACCTGCCCGACCTCCCGCGGATCACCGAGCTTGCCCACGGCTACGGCGCCCGGCTGATGGTCGACGAGGCCCACGGAGTCGGAGTGCTCGGCGAGCGCGGAGCCGGCGCCACGGAGCTATTCGGACTCGAGGACCAGGTCGACCTGCGCATGGGCACCTTCTCCAAGAGCCTCGCCTCCTGCGGTGGCTTTATCGCCGGTTCGGCCGACGTGGTCGAGTACCTGAAGATCAGCTCGCGCTCGTTCATCTTCAGCGCTTCGGGAGTGCCGGCCGCGGTCGGCGCGGCACTCGAAGCGGTCAAGATCTGCCGTACCGAGGGGCCCGCGCTTTACGCGAAGCTGCTCTCGAACGCCGAGTACCTGCGCGAGGGCCTGAAGGCGCTCGGCCTGCGGGTGGTCGAGCCCGGCCACTTGCCCGACGGCTCGGTCGCGACCACCCCGGTGGTGCCGGTGGTGATCGGCGACGACTGGAAAGCGATCCTGATCTGGAAGGCGCTTTTCGAGGCCGGCGTCTATACGAACGTGGCGATCCACCCGGCCGTCCCGCACGGCTCGGCGCTGCTGCGGACCAGCCTGATGGCGACTCATGAGACCGAGCATCTGGACCGCGCCCTGGAGGTAGTCGGCGAGGTTGTCGCGGGTTTCGACGGCATCACAGACTGACCCGAACGTACGTCCGCCCGACCTCGGAGCCTCGCCAGTCGGACCTGGCGGGTAAAGAAATTTATCCTGCTATTAGCGGGTTTTTGTCCGTTTCGGCGTTGATACGGAGGGCCGGATCGCATAAGTTGATCGCAGTCGTCCGGACGCCGCGATATGTCAGGACGACGAGGAGGAGTTGACCACGGGTGGCAGCACCCGTCGGTGTCCAGTACCAAAAACCCAGTCCAGTTTTACGACACCCTCAAAGGGAGGATCCCGAGTGGAAGCTACCGCGACGCCTGTCTCAGCCCCGTCCGTCGAGCCTGCTGTTCCTCAGCATCTTCAGGCACTTGAAAGGGCCAACCGGGTCCGCCTGGCCCGGGCCGAGCTGAAGCGATCGATCGGCCGCGGTGAAGTCCCGGTCAGCCGGGTCATCACCGAATGCCCCTGGGAGGCCGGCACGATGACTCTGTCCGAGCTGCTGCGCAGCCAGTCGCGCTGGGGCCGCACCCGCACCCGGAAGCTGCTCGCCTCGGTTGGACTGAGCGAGAACAAGCGAGTCGAAACTTTGACCGAGCGCCAGCGGATGCTCCTGGTCAGCCAGCTCCGCCCTCACTGAGGGGGAGCAAAAAAGGGGGAGTTCGGAGCCGGCCGCAGCCGGTCGGCTCCGCGAGCCGCGTCTCAGCGCACGCGGAAGCTGAGCCCGCCGGATGCCTTCTCGAAGGCGCGCCGAAACAGCCAGAAGGTGCCCCCGAAGGCGAGGACCCCGAGGCCGAGCGCCTGCCACAGCACGAGCTCCGCCACGAAGTAGCCGAGACCGCTGACCACGGCGAAGAACACTCCGGCCAGAATCGTCGTATGCGACCGGTAGCCAGCGAAATGCTCGCGGATCGAGAGCTCGAGTCCACCGGCCGAGCCGAGCAGCAGGCCGACGGCCAGCCAGGTCACGTCGTTGGTGATCAGCCCGAATATGAGCAGGATCAGGCCGGCCAGGATGGCCAGTTCGGTCAGCGGGAACGAGCCCCACGGGCCTTTCGGCGGCTCGTCGTCCCGGTAGCCGCGCTTCGAGGACGACATCGCAGCGGGCTTCGGCTCGGAGTCAGCCGCCGGCTTCTTCGGCGCCCGCTTCTTCGGTGTTCGCTTACGTGCCATCTTCGATCAGGGAGCGTACCTGCGTGGAGAGCTCCGACTCGGAAGTGGCCCCGATCTCTGCCCGGACCAGCACTCCCCCGGGCTTGACAAAGAGGAAGGTCGGACAGCCTCCGACCCGGTAGATGTTGGAGACCGCGCCGTCGGTGTCGTGGCCGACCGTGACCTGCCAGTCGTTCTCGGCGATCAGCTCGCGTACCCGGTCGCGTTCGTCGCGCACGTTGATCGAGACGAAGCCCGCCCGGTCGGCAAAGCGGGTACCGACCCGGTCGAAAACGTCCTGCTCCTCGACGCATTGGGCCGCGCCCTTGGTGAACCAGAACGAGATCACCAGTGGCCGGTCGAAGTAATCGCAGATCCGCAAGACGTCGTCCCCGGGGACCGAACAGGCCTGCTCCGGGTCGATGTTGGCGTCCCCCTCCAGGTCGGAGGTCGCGATCGGCACGGCGAAGGGCTCGATCCTCTCGCCGATCCCGACCGAGCCGATCCCGACCGAGCCGGACTCCTGGTTCTCCAGCGGGCCGAGCAGGGCAAACAGGACGGCAACAACCGCGATCGCGGCGAACAGGATGCCGATCGCGGCCACGTATCCGGGCGGCAGGCCGGAGCCGGACTGCGCGGTGCCTGGCGCGGTGCCGGACCCACGATTGGGCCGTGGCTGTTCGCCTCCCGGGTCGTCGGTACTCCTGACGGGTCCGCTGCGGGCACCGGACCCTCCGCCCCGAGACCCCGCGACCCCGAGCAGGTCGTCGATCTCTTCGTCGCTGAACTCGGAATCGCCGCGCCCGGGATCGTTGGGCCCGGAGTCACGGGGCCCTAGGTCCCGATCGCGATCGCGATCGCTCATCGGCGTCGCTCGCTCCAGGTAAGAATGGCCGGCAGCACGATCGCCACTCCGAGCAGGGCGACGCTGAGGTCGAGCACCGCGATCAGGCCGAACTCGCGCAGCACCCCGACGTCAGAGGCAACCAGCGCGGCGAAGCCGGCGATCGCGGTGATCCCGGAGGCGGCGATCGCCATGCCGGTCCGGCCGTAAGACGAGCGCAGTGCCGCGGCCGTGCTCAGACCGTCCTCGCGCTCCTGGAAGTAGCGGGCCGCGAGGATGACACTGAACTCGGTCGCGATCGCGATCACCATCACCGAGAGGATCGCCGACAGCGGGTTGAGCGCGATGTCGAGCGAAGCGATGATCAGCGCCGACCAGCCGCCGGCGACCACGATCGGCACCAGCGGCACCAGCACTCGACGAAGCGAGCGGTAGGCCGCCAGCAGGGTCAGCACGATCGCCAGCAGCGCCACAATGATCAGCAGGTAGCGGGACTGACCGAGCTCGTTGACCGACTCGGTGACCACGACCGGCAGCCCGGCCAGCTCGGCTTCGACCCCCGGTGGCGGTCCCTTGCCGCCGGCCGAGTCCTCGACCGCCTGGCGGACCGCCTCGATCGCCTGGCTCTGACCGTCGACCGAGCCCGAGCGTACCGCGAACGGGATCTTGGTCTCGGTCGGGTCGACACCGGCCTTCAGTCCGCCGGCGACGATCGCCTCAAGCTCGTTCGGAGGCACGGTGCCGAGCGCCTCCCGGACCTGGGCCGTGGTCAGACCGCGTCCGCCGCCCGGGACGAAGTCAGGGATCGAGGGCCCCGGGCAGAGCTCGGCGCCTTCGCAGCTTCCCCGGCCGGCGCCGTAACCGGTCCGCTCCGCGATCAGTCCCCGGACCTGATCGAGCCAGATGACCACGGCTGGATCGGTGACGTCGTCACCCCTCACGATCAGGTCGATCTCACCCGAAGAACCGGTGGCATCTTCGAGCGTATTCAGGTCCTGCACCGCGGCGTTCCGGCTCGGCAAAAGCTGGCTGATCTCGGTCGCCGGCGAGCCCTGGGTGCTGACCGCCCAGCCGCCCGCCGCGATCAGGATGGCGACTACGAGCAGCCGGCCCGGGGCAAGGATGGCCAGGGCGAGGGCCGACTTGGCCCAGCCGCGCAGGTACTCGAACGCCCGCAGGCCACCGACCCGGGGCGGGCCGGCCGAGCGGGAGCCGCGCAGCGAAAGCGCGGCGAAGCCGAGCGGGAAGGCGACTGCGAGGCAGATCAGTACACCGGCCCCGAGCAGCAGCCCAAACTCCGCCACCAGCGGGAACGGCGAGAGCAGCAGCGCGGCGAAGCCGAATGCGGTCGCCACGCAGGCGGTGGCGATCATCGGCATGCCGAGCCTGGCGGTGCTGCGGGCTGCGGCGACCGGATCGTCGTCTTTTGCCTCGTCGAAGCGGGCCTGGATCTGCACTGCGTAGTCGACCGTCAACCCGATCAGGATCGGTGCGGCGCCGAGCGCGGCCAGCGAGATCTGGCCCCCGGCAAGCCGCAGCACGCCGGCGGCGATCAGCACCGAGGCGGCGGCCGAGACCAGCGGAAGCAGACGCCAGACCGACCCGAAGACCAAAGCCAGCGCAATCGACATCAGGACGAGCGCGACCGCGGCGAGGATCAGCACGCCGGTCTGGAAGGAGTTGCCGAGGCCTTCGAAGACGGTCGGCGAGCCGGAGACGATCCAGGGGCCGGTCGAGATCTGCGTCGCCTCGTCGGCGGCCGCGGTCCGGATCAGCTCGATCGCCTCGCGGCGCTCGTCGTCGGTCAGGTCGGAGCGCAGGCGCAGCAGGATCTGGGCGCTCTGGTCGTTGGGGAACAGGTACGAGAGCCGCGGTTTGGGCCCGGAACGGAAGCCGAGCGGACCGAAAACCACCCTTCGGATGAAGTTTGGATCACCCAGCGTCGGCGGCTCGATCAACCCATAGCGCGCGATCACCTGGGAGGCGAGGGCGAGGATCTCCCGGCGCTCGTCGGCGTTCTCGGGGTTGTCCGGAAGCGAGTTCAGGCGGTCGAGCTGCTCGCGGTAGACCGCGCCGATCCCGGCCACCGCCCGGCCGAGGAAGGTCGCCGGGCCGACCATCACCTGCACCGGGTCGAACTCGGACAGCCGCTGGCAGGTCGTAAACAGCGCCCCGCGGCCGCGGGTTATGTCACCGGCGACGCAGGTCTCCAGCACGCTCATCTTCTCGAGGTTTTCCTGAGACAGGATCCGCTGCAGGTTGCCGCGGGCGAGGATGACGACCGGGTCGCTGCCGAAGGAGCGCTCGGCCCGTTCAGTCGCCTGGTAGCCCTCCGTGCTGCGGTCGAACAGGGCGTCGGTGACCGGCTGGACGGTCATCGTCGAGATGCCGATTCCGGCGCCGACGACCAGCACGGCAAGGGCGGTCAGAACCGGCCACGGCCGACGCGCGACGGCCGCAGCCGCAGCACCGAAAAAACCCGAGGGGCTCAATCCATCGCGAGCGGACCGGTCACGTCAGCCCGGAGGAACTGGTGCACGAACTCGTTCTGAGATTCGAAAAGCTCGTCCTTCGGACCGCTCTCGACGATCTTGCCTTTCCAGAGCACGGCGATGAAGTCGGCGATCCGCCGGGCGGTGCCGAGGTCATGACTGATCACCAGGTAGCAGCCGCCACTCTCGGCATGGACTTCCTTGATCAGCTCGCAGAGCAGTGCCGTGCGGACCGGATCGAGGCCGGAGTCGGGCTCGTCGAACATGACGATTTCGGGGTCGAGCACCAGCGCCCGGGCGAAGCCGGCGCGCTTGCGCATTCCACCGGAAAGCTCGTTCGGCATCTTGTAATGGGATTCGCCGAGGCCGACCTCACGAAGACGTCGGGTGACGATGTGCTCGATCTCGTCCTCACCGCGGTCGGTGTGCTGGCGCAATGGGAAAGCGACGTTGTCGAAGATGTTCATCGAGCCGAACAGGGCGCCGTCCTGGAACAGCAGGCCGAACCTCTTGCGCAGCTCGAACAGATCGTCGTCGCTCAGCGCCGGAACCGACTGGCCTTTGACCAGGACGTCGCCGGAGTCCGGGTAAAGCAGGCCGACGATGTGCTTGATCAGCACGCTCTTGCCGGTGCCCGAGGGACCGAGCACCATCGAAATCTGGTCGTCCGGCAGATCGAGGTTGAGTCCGTTAAGAATCCGGGTGCGGCCGAACTGCTTGGTCACGTCCTTGATCTCGATCGCCGCTTTGCCGCCGGCTCCCTTTTTGGAGCCGGTATGCCACTTGTAGGGATCGTTTTCCCCCGGGGCGACGCCCGGCAGTACGAAGTCGCGTCCGAGGACGGCGCCGTCCTCCGCGACGAACTCGCGGCCACCAGGTGCCGGCTCGTGGGTAACAGCCAGTTTTCTGTCCGCGGTCGAACCGGCGGCGGCCGCCTCGTCGACTGATTTGTTGGTCGGATCTTCGGTGCTCACGCTGTCAACCTCCTATCGGGGCTCTCGGATTCGCGCCCCAGAAAATCAGGGTTCCCAACATACCGATGATGTGAACCAACACAATGTTGAGCACCATCGACTTCGCCGTAGCCGTACCCACCCCCACGGGACCGCCTGAGGCCGTATAGCCGTAGTAGCAGCCGACCAGCACGATCACGGTCGCCATGGTCATCGCTTTGATGATCGAAAAGAGCACGTCGGGAGGGTTCTGGAACTGCCAGAAGATCAGCAGGTAGCCGCCGGAGGAGACGTCCCCGATCTGCTCAACCACCGCGATGTAAGAAGCGATGTAGCCGACCCCGATCGCCGCCATGTACATGAACGGCAGGGTGATCCAGGCGCCCAGCAGACGGGTCGCGGCAAGGAAGGTGACCGGAGGCACACCCATTACCTCGAGCGCGTCGATCTCGTCCGAGATCCGCATTGCGCCGAGCTCGGCGACGATGCCGGTACCGACCTTGGCCGACATCATGTAGCCGAAGGCGTACGGGATGACCTCGCGCAAGTCGCACCAGGCGGCGAATACGCCGGCGTAGGCAGGGGCGCCGACCGAGCGGTTGAAGTACGCGCCCTGGATCCCGCACTGAAGGCCGAGTACGAAGGCCAGGCCCCAGATGACCAGGGTCGAGCCGAGGATCAGGATGCCGGCCTGCTTGAGCCCCTCGCCCGAGTAGCGCAGCACCCGGCCCGAGAAGACCTGCCCTATGACCATGCCGCAGAAGCGGGAGATCTCGCCCATCGACTCGATCCAGTTACGCGGGACTGTCAGCCAGCCGGCACCCATTACTTGATGGTCTGGAGCTGCGGGTTGGTTGCGAGCATGGCCTGGGTGAAGACGTAGTTGAAGGAGAAAACCCCGAGCAGGGCGATCACCACAGCCTCGTTAACTGCACGGCCGACACCGGCGGCGCCACCGGTTGCAGTCATGCCCTTGTAACAGCAGACGATCGCGATGATCGCGCCGTAAAGGGTCGCTTTCAGCATTGAGTAAGCGAGCTCGGTGGTCGATGCGTTGGAGAACAGCGTGCCGAAGAACCCGCCAAGCGGCTGGTCGTAGAGCAGCATCGCGCCGATGCCGCCGGCGATACCGAAGAGCAGAGCGAAGATGTTGAGCAGGCCGGTAAGGATCATCAGCGAGAGGAAGCGCGGCACGACCAGGTTCTTGATCGGGTCGACCCCGAGCACCTGGAGGGCGTCGAGCTCCTCGCGGATCTTGCGGGCGCCGAGGTCGGCGGTGATCGCTGTCCCGGCGACGCCGGCGACCACGACCGCGGTCACGAACGGGGCAAACTCGCGGATTGAGGCCAGCACGAAGAAGCCTCCGAGCCGATCGAGCGCGCCGAACAGCGAGAGGAAGTTGGCCGCCTGCAGGCCGGGAGCGCCGAAGCCGAAGGCGACGGTCGAGACCAGCATCGGAAACCAGCAAAGCTGGAGCGCGAAGAGGAACTGGCCGATGAACTCGTTGCCATAAGGATACGGAGCCCTGAGCGCGGACAGGATCGTACGACCGGTGAGAATCATCATCTCGCCGATTTCCGTAAAAAGGTTCGTAGCGGGCCGGAAGGCCCTGTTTGCGGCTGCTCTGACCATCTCTCCCGGGCGGTTCTGGACCGCGGGTCGCCCCGCTACCGCCTTGGGAGTCAGTCTATGGGATCGCACGGCGTCTGTGACAGTCGGCACACGCGTGGTATGTTCAGCCCGCCTTGCGGGAGAAGAGCCGACACCTCAGCCGCTCGATCGGCGCGGCTCTGGGCGCGGCGGCGGTAACGCTGCTGGTGGCCTGTGGCGGCGGCGGGGACAGCAATCAGTTTGCCAACGAGGCCGCCGGTGAATATCCGGTCGAAGTTTTGAGCGCCCAGTTCAAGCCGAGCCAGATCATCTCCCGCACTTATGACCTGCGGCTGAAGGTCCGCAACTCC
>Ga0105046_10016569_pt1 | contig 11311 bp, 10 predicted proteins | sample MAT03_FD_78385 | JGI IMG/M metagenome (GOLD analysis project Ga0105046, IMG submission 78385) | Freshwater microbial communities from Lake Fryxell liftoff mats and glacier meltwater in Antarctica - MAT-03 (megahit assembly) | ecosystem: Environmental > Aquatic > Freshwater > Ice > Liftoff...
CGACCCGGTTGGTAACGAAAAGCATCGCGACGTATTCGCACAAGACTTTGGCAAGGGCGGAAGTGTGGCGATGCTCAGCTTACCATCTTGCCATTGCATCCGAAAATAATCCATCTCTAAACTGAAGGTGACTTCTAACCTATACGTTTTCGTTAAAAAACGCCTTGATTTTCCGATGCAGAATCGGTTTTAAGCAGGTTTGCACCCACAGATTCTGCGGAAGAGCCAAAAAGCGTAGCTATTCCCCCAAAGTTCGGAATAGCGTGACCTGGGCGGCAATGGAGTCAAGAACCATCAGGTGTATTTGTTTTCTCTGACGACTTGAACTTCAGTTAGGTAAGCAATGACGGCATAGAGTGGAAAGAAATCTTGCTGCAATGTGGACAAGATCCGGTCGGCTGTTTCGCGATTGGCGATGACTTCAATCTTGATGTTTTCGCCAAGAAGCTCCCCAACTCGTCGATGACGCGAGCCTTCGCCAGAAACTTCGGTCACTGTGAATCCCTTCGCACCTGCATCGCGAATCGCGTGAATCAATCGATCTTTCAATATCGCTTCAGCGATAACCACAAGCAAATTCATATTGTAAGTATTCATCGTTCATCACGTCCCAACGATGGCCATTGCCATACGAAAATATAAGGGGATACCGACAAGTAGATTGAAAGGAAAGGTGATCGCCAGCGACGCGGTCAAGTAATAGGTCGGGTTCGCTTCTGGCAGTGTCATCCTCACAGCAGGCGGAGCCGCAATGTAACTTGCACTTGCCGCCATCGCACCTAGGACCGTGCAACTGCCTACGTTCATGCCGGCTAAGGAACCAAGGTAAACACCCAGTGCACCGTGAACGATTGGCATTACGATTCCGAAAAGAATCAAGAAAACTCCCGCATGCTTTAGGTCGGACAGCCGGGAACCCGCAACTAGGCCCATTTCAAGTAAGAATAGCGTCAACGCCCCCTTGAACATCCATTCTCCCTTGTCGAAGAACGGCTTGACGGGAGCAAAACCGTCGTAACCAACAATGACACCAATCACCATGCCGCCGACGAGCAAAACCATCGAACGAGCGGTCAATAGTTCATGCCAAATCCCCTTCATCGAACGCTGGGGCGGCGCGACGGCGAGTGTGCCCAAGGAGCCCTCTTGATTTGACTTGGATCTCGCTAAGCCGACGACGCCAATTGCCAAGGCAATTTGAATACCGGGAATCCCCAGCAAAGTCAGCAGCGTTGGCATGAAGGCAGCCACCGAATCATCTCCAAGATTTGTCTGAACAAACTTTTCTGTCGCAATAAAGGTGACAGCAGAGACCGACCCATAGTGGGCTGCGATCCCTGCGGCGTCCGCAATCGAGAATCGTCCCAAATGGCGAAGCGTAAGGTAAGCGCTGATTGGCGTGATGCAGCCAAGCGCGATCGTCACGAGCGCTGGAACAAGCAATTGTTGCCACTCGCTGTGCGATAGCTCGACCCCGCCCTTCAGACCTAACGCAAATAAAAGGTAGATCGAAAGCGTCGTGTAAAGGTCTCGCGGAATCGCGAGTTCGCTCTTGATGAGGCGACAAACGATCCCAAAGGCAAATGCCAATACCATCGGGGAGCAGATATTGGACTGAAACATTTGGAACAGGGTCATGGTATCGCAATTGCAACGAGGTTCGAGGATCAACGGTCGATTGGCCAGAAAGTCAAATGATTGAGAACAAGGCGCGAAACCGGCCTGTGTCTCAGACTAAGACTCAAGCGGAGGTAAATCGACAGGTGTCACTTTGCCAGTTGTCAAGTCGTAAACACCGCCCGCAACAATCAGCTTTTTCTCTCGAATGAGCTTGGCAATCACCGGCGAAGACTCTGCGAGTGTGGTCGCTTGATTGCGCACGTTGATTGCAACGGCTGCGGTAATATCCCCTTTGGACTCCTTCGCCGCCGGACGAATGTACTGGAACAGCCCGCTGATTTGCCCCGGTACATCATCTGCCTTAATGGTTGCGGCAACGGCTCCGCAGTTGGAGTGCCCTAGTACGTAAAGAACCTTCGCCCCGAGAACCAGGGTACCGAACTCCAGGCTACCGACGTTTTCACTCGAGGCAATGTTGCCAGCGATTCGAGTCACAAAAAGATCACCAAACCCTTGATCAAATACGATTTCGATCGGCACACGGGAATCTGCGCAACCGAGGAACGCGGCAAACGGCTTCTGCTCCTTTGCTACTTGGCGCACGCGAGGAATATCGCGATTAATCTCTAACGGTTTTCCTTGCGCAAACCTCGCGTTGCCGGAATACAAGTAAGACAAGATGTCCGCTGGAGACGCGTCGCTTGCCAGGCCGTTATCCGCCGCCGCACAACCGGAGAGCCACCAACCTCCGCTTGAAAGGGCTAAACCTGCGGCCAAAACACCGCGACGCTTGATCAAATTCGATCCGGAATTGAACGGTGAACCGTTAGAAATCGGCTGAGTCGCCTGGCCCTTTGGGCTGGGACCTAGTGGCAGTTTTGGATCGTGAGACACGCGCGAAGCTCCGTAGACATTTAATACGCGAATTATGAGTCGTGTATTTTATATCGTGCATTGGTGCAACTTGCAACAGTTTAACTTGCGAAAATTTTTTTCCGCGCATTGCAAATTTTTTGAATCACGCCGGGATGCCGAGCATCCTGGCTGCTATTTCTCGCCGGTTGGCAAGCGAACGGGGATGCCTGCGTCACGCATGAAACGTTTGGTTTCTGCGATCGTGAACTGGCCGAAGTGAAAAATGCTCGCTGCCAGGACGGCATCAGCGCGGCCTTCAACAATCGCGTCGACGAGATGTTGAGGACAGCCTGCACCGCCGCTAGCGACAACCGGGATGGTGACGGCGTCACTGACGGCTCGTGTGATAGGCAAGTCGTAGCCATCTCGCGTCCCGTCGGCATCCATGCTGGTCAGCACGATTTCACCAGCACCAAGTTGCTCAACTTCGCGAGCCCACGCAACCGCTTCGAGGCCCGTCGGCTTTCGGCCACCGTTGATATGGACTTCCCAGAATTCTTTGCCGTCTCGCAGAACCCGTTTGGGATCAATGTTGACCACGATGCACTGGCTGCCAAATCGATCAGCGGCCTTCCTGACGAACTCCGGGTCACGGCATGCGGTCGAGTTGATAGAAACTTTATCACAGCCCGCGGAGAGCAACGTACGGACGTCTTCGATCGTGCGAATCCCGCCGCCAACCGTAAGCGGCATGAAGACCTGTTCGGCACATCGTCGCACGATGTCCAGCATGATCTCTCGCTTCTCATGGCTGGCCGTGATGTCGAGAAACACAAGTTCGTCGGCCCCTTCGATTTCGTAACGTCTAGCCACTTCGACCGGGTCACCCGCATCCCGAAGATTGACGAAGTTTGTGCCTTTGACAACGCGACCTTCGAAGACATCGAGGCAGGGAATGATTCGCTTTGCGAGCACGATCAACGCCTTTACTAACTGGAAAAACGCTTACGCTTCGTACTTGGCAAAGATCATCCGGCCAGCGTTGGTTTGAAGGATGCTGGTCACCGTAACATCGATATCGCGTCCGATCTGGTGACGGCCACCTTCGATCACCACCATCGTTCCGTCATCAAGGTAGCCAACGCCCTGGTCTTGACCTTCACCCGGTTTGATGACTTTGAGTTGGAAGTTTTCACCGGGAAGCAACCGCGGTTTCAACGCGTTGGAAATCTCGTTGAGGTTAATCACCTGGACGTTGTGAATTTTCGCAACTTGGTTGAGGTTAAAGTCACCCGTAACCACTTTGCCTTCGAGATGCTTCGCTAACAGCACCAACTTCATGTCCACCGGATGTCCCGCGAACTCGGGAAGGTCGCGATCGAAAATTTGAAGATCAACCTCGGGGTCGGCGCGAAGGCGATTCAGAATGTCCAGCCCGCGTCTTCCGCGTTGGCGACGAAGCTTATCGCTGCTGTCGGCAATCCCTTGCAATTCGCTAAGTGCAAACCGCGGAAGAATCAATTGGTTATCGAAAATGTGCGTCGCGACCAAGTCTTCGATCCGTCCATCAATGATGACACTCGTATCAAGAATCAGCGGCTTGAAGCCCTTTACGTCACGGACAAACTCGACGTAAGGGATCAAAAAGCGGAAGTCGTCCTTAGTTTGGATGAGAACGCTAATACACAGATAACTCGCGATCACGGCAACTACCAACATGATCGAACCGGCGTTACCACTGCGGTCAAGCAGCGGTGCCGCGGCAATGCCCATAATATAGGTAAGCAGTGTTCCGACGACCAAGCCAAAATAGACGGCGGAAATCGTATCAATACGCTTCCGAGGGACGTAGATATCGCCCACGATAATGGCAGCGGATAATCCCATCACGGCCAAAAAAACCAGCCAAGGAACGTGGGACGCCGTACCGTTAGGCAACGACGCGTTGATGATTGCGGAAGCTCCTCCGGCACAAAGCAGGAAGATGCAGCGAAGAATAATGAGTGCCATGCCAATGAGTTTAACCGAATTCCCCTGGTTCCACCCAGGGGGCCATGCGGGTCAGGTGGACATCGGGATCAGGGGCCGCCGGGTTCCAGTGCTGAACAGCTCGCATTAGTTCAGGATTCGCAATTCGCACGATCTATGCGGATTCGTCTTGATCTGGCGAATTCGGATCTTCTACAACGCGAAGTGGATTTAGAAAAACCGGTCGCAGGAGAGAACTGCGATCTGCAACTGCCTCGCTCGGCTTCACCACCCTTTCATTCTGTTTTTACGATGACGCCACGCACCGCAATCAAATGGCTGCCACAGCTCATCGCTTGCTTAGTCCTGGCAGCAAATTCGCTCGCCCAAGGCGTCTCTGAGGAGCAGGTCCGCGAGGCCCTCAAGACGAAACTCCCCGAGGATCCTGCCGCGGTGGTTGCTGTCATTGGGAAAACACCCGTTCTCTTGGGCGATATCATGCCGCGTGTGAACGGCCGGATCAAAGAAATTACCGATCAAACGCCTCAAAAGCCGTCGGAGCTAGAGCTGCAGTACATGCAAACTCGATTGTTCCGTTCGTTACTGGTCCAAACGATCCAGCTCAAAATGCTCCGCGAGTCGTTCCTCCTATCACAGGTTGGGACGCAAAACGCCGATAAACGGGCCGAAGCAGAAATCAAGCTGCAATCTCGCGCAAGGCAGATGTTTTCCGAACAAGAGCTTCCCAAACTCTACAAACAACTTAAGGCCAATACCGTCGACGAGGTTGACGCCGCACTGCGACAGAAAGGCAGCTCGTTTGAATCCACCAAACGCGACTTCATCGACCAAATGCTCGCCTATCTCTACCAGTCCGACCAGATCAAAAAAGATCCCGAAGTGACGTTGGCGGAGATCCAAAACTACTACAACGATCATCGCCAGGAATACGACGTCAAAGCCAAGGTTCGATGGGAACAACTGTCAGCCACATTCGAAAAGTCGGGTGCCCGTGAAAACACACTAACGTTGATCAATGAAATGGGACGCGAAGCATTTTTCGGTGGCAGCATGCAGGCCGTTGCGAAAGCGAAATCGCAAGAACCGTTCGCCTCGCGCGGCGGCATACACGAGTGGACAAACCGTGGATCCCTGGCATCTTCGATTCTCGAAGAGCAACTTTTCACGTTGCCTACGGGCGCGATGAGCGAAGTGATCGAAGATACGGACGGAATGCATATTGTACGAATTCTTGAACGTCGAGCAGCAGGCGTGCGTCCATTAAGTGAACTCCAAGACGAGATCCGTGAGATCATCAAACGCGAAAAAATCAACGAAACGACTAAGAAAGTGACGGTCGAAATGACCCGTCGCGTCCCCGTTTGGACAATTTTTCCCGAAGATATCGAAGGATCGTTCAAGCTTGCGGTTGCTGAACCCTCTACAACGCTTCGATGAAAATCTTTTCTCTCCCAAGACCTCTCTTGCTATTGAGAGTCATTGTCAATAAGATCTTTGCAGCTCTGAAGGCCCAGCAAGCAATGCTCTCGCGGATCTAGCCGCACACGCTCAGCCAGCCAAGTTCCAACGAGCGATTTGATCGGCATCACTGTACAAATTTTCAGTTTGAAAATCTTAATCGGGGATGCTTCCACAAGTCTCACACTGGAGCTTTTGCATGGCTGTCTTTGCCTATCGTCGTTTGCGCACCCGCATGGGTCACCGCGGGTTCACGCTAGTTGAACTGTTGGTCGTAATCGCGATCATCGGAATTTTGGTCGGTCTGCTGCTTCCTGCGGTCCAGTCGGCTCGTGAAGCCGCTCGGCGAATGAGCTGCCAAAACAATCTCAAGCAGCTTGGCTTGGCTTTGCACAATTACGAATCGTCGTTCAAGATGTTTCCTCCGTCGACCGTTGCACTCGGCGGATCGGCAAGTCAACCTTGGTCAGGACAATCGTTTCTGTTGCCGTATCTCGAAGGCGATTCCACGTTCTCGCGGATCAATTTCTCAGTCGGCTATCATCATGGAACGAACAGGTCGCTGTTTCCTCCCTATGGGATCGCGACCGTTCGAGTTTCGGTATTGATGTGCCCGAGTGAACCAGAAGATCGAGCTCGCATCAGCACGACAACCGATATGGCGGAGCACTATCCGCTAAACTACGCGATGAACGTGGGGCATTACCTTGTTTACAATCCGGTCACTCAAGCAGACGGCGGCGCGGCGTTCGCGGTCAATTCGCGAATCAAGCCAAACGCGTTCCTCGATGGCCTGAGCAACACTCTTGCGTTCAGCGAAGTCAAAGCGTTTCAGTCACGATGGCAAGACGCGGTTCTTCCTGTCACCGTCCCACTGTCACCTGAAGCCGTCGCGGGAAGCATCAGCGGCGGTGCATGGTCCGACAGCAGCGGACACACCGAGTGGGTTTGTGGGCGTTCGATCCATACGGGCTTCACAACGACATTCTCACCCAACACGAAGGTGCCTTACGTCGCTTCGGGAAGAACTTTTGATATCGACGTCACCAGCAGGCGCGAGGGAATCACCACAACGGACACGACTTATTCGGTGATCACGTCGCGAAGTCATCATGTGGGCCTTGTTCAAGCGGCAATGATGGACGGTTCGGTTCGCGGCGTCACCAACTCGGTTCAATTGGATACCTGGCGCAACATGGGCACTCGCGCCGGTCGCGAAGTGATTTCCGAGCAGTAAGCTCATGACATGAAATAGTTTTCCAGAAACTGTTTGCGATCGCCCTCGTGTCTCGCAAGACGCACGAGTGCGAGCAAACGCTCCTGGTCACGTCGTTTCTTCTGCCCTAAATTTTCGTCGTCCTGAAAACGAGCATCGATTTGTTTTGATACGTCGAAGCATTCAGGTGGTTGTGGTCCGGCGACAACGCCGAAACGATCAAGCATCGCGATCGCCGTTTGCAGTCGATGATCGTGACGACTGACACGTTGCAGTTTGTCATTGAGCCAGTCCAATCCAAACGCCCGGCACTCTTCGTTTCGTTCGGTTAAGAAATGTAGTAATCGGCCGTAGTAGTCCGCATCTGGATTTCGCCAATCGATGAATTGCATCTGCGTCATCAGATCCGCTTGATCATAAAGCCATAGACAAGCACTTGGTTTTCCATCGCGACCGGCACGACCGACTTCTTGGTAATACGATTCGATCGAACTAGGTGTCTCGGCATGGACCACCGTGCGGATATCTTCTTTGTCGATGCCCATTCCAAAAGCATTGGTTGCCAAAACAAGATCGACATCGCCACGCATGAAAGCGTTTTGAATGGATCGACGGTCACGACGGGGAACGTCGCCGTGATAACAAACGTGACCGATCTTCTGTTCTTGCATTTGCTCGCTGAATCTCGCTAGCGTCTTGATCAACGAGAAGTAAATGATATGACTCCCGTGCCGGTAGTCTGGCTCACAGAGGATGCGTCCGATCCGTTCCAGTTTGTCTGAGTCTCCCCACACTTCCTCGACATCGAGGCGCAAGTTAGGCCGTTGGATTCCTTCATGAAAAAGCGTGATGGCTTCGTTCGCAATACCAAGCTGTTTCGCAATATCTTGCTGGCACTCGAGAGTCGCGGTTGCCGTCAACGCTATCGTTGTTGGATTGCCTAGGAAAGCTCGCAGCTCTTCAATACGCGAATAGTCGGGCCGAAAGTCATGACCCCATTGGCTAACACAATGCGCCTCGTCGATGGCAAGTAAACGGATGCTGCGAGTCGCGATCACATCACGAAACTCTTCTTTGCGAAACCGCTCGGGCGTGACGTAGACCAATCGGTATCGACATTCGGCAACCTCTCTATATCGATTGAGTCGTTCGTCAGCCGAGAGCGAGGAATTGATGAAGGTTGCCTCAATATTTTTTTTCCGCAAAGCGTCTACCTGGTCCTGCATCAGCGCGATCAGCGGCGACAGAACCAGTACCAAATCTTCCGGTCTTGCGTAGGCAACCGCAGGAACTTGGTAACAAAGCGATTTCCCGCTTCCCGTCGGTGCAATCACCATCGCGTGACGATTTTCCAGCACGCATTCGATTGCCGCCTTCTGACAGCCGCGAAACGCCGCATGGCCAAAATACCGATCCAATAACTCTTCAAGATTCATCCTCGTATCGTTATTCGACAAACAAAAACCTGCAACCCAACCGGCTACGAAAATCAAACACGATTGCTAGCGAGCAGAATTCCAGAAAGCTGAAACGGTGAATTGGCAAATCCGCCTTGGTGTGAGACGAGGTAAACGCCATACTGGGCGTCAGGTGACTTGTAGAGAACAACTCGCTTTGACGCCGAGTCGCGTTCACCACTGACACGAAATGCCACCCTACCACTTGGGACGATTCCCGCATGGATGCCACGCTGCTAAAGGAGTCGAACGTTGGCTATTTCACTACACCAAACCTTGGTTTTGGCAGCAATCCCCTTTGTCCTCATTCTCCAAGGCCACTTCAGCGCGTTGGGCATCGGACACGTACCCATTTGCAGAAGCAGGTCGCCGAAACCTGCCCCGCCGTTCCAGGCGTTTACGGAATGCTGGATCGCGCCGGAGATCTGATCTATGTAGGAAAAAGCAAGTCGCTGCGTCACCGCGTGATGAGTTATTTTACGTCTTGCAACAAGCAAGAGAAAGCGGGACGGATCATCGAGTCCGCTCGCGCAGTCCAGTGGGAAACCCACCCGAGCGAATTCGCGGCGCTGCTTCGTGAGCAACAATTGATCCGGCGATTCCTGCCACGCTGGAACGTCCAAGAGATGCCAAATCGCCAACGACCCGTTTATCTATGCCTGGGCCGACAGCCGGCCGTTTATTTTTTCGCCGCGACAACTCCACCGAAAGACTTGATCTCCTGCGAAGGCCCGTTTTATGGCGCAACGAGGATGAAGCATGCGGTCGATTCGTTGAACTATTTCTTCAAGCTTCGAGACTGCAGCCAAAAAACTCCGTTTCACTTTTCAGATCAAATGTCGTTGTTCGAACTCGAGCATCGTGCCGGTTGTCTGCGATATGAGACCGGAACCTGCCTAGGACCGTGCGCGGGAGCTTGTACTCGGGCCACCTACGATTCTCAGGTTCTCGCCGCGCAGAGTTTTTTGGATGCGTTCAACGACGAACCAATTTCGACAATGCGAGATGCGATGGAGCAAGCCTCCGCCAATCAACAATACGAATTGGCTGCTCGGCGTCTGAAAGACTGGAACGCGCTCGATTACCTCTATCGCAAACTTGTTTATCTTGCGGAAGTTCGGCGAACCTACAGTTTCGTTTATCCGGTGCATGGGTTTGATGGCAATCATACGTGGTACTTGATTCGCGCCGGCGAAGTGACCGAGTCGATGGTGGCACCGCGCTGCCCGGACACATTCGCCAAAGCGAAACCGACGTTGAAGGCTTGGGGATCTCAACTTCAAAACGCATTTGACCATGGCACCGGACGACACTCGCATACGATCAATCTTGTCGCCTCATGGTTTCGCAAGAATCCCAGTGAGTTAAAACTGGCATTCGCAACGTCCACTGCTGGAAAGGCTTATCGCAAGGCTCGCTTCTAGTCGATCCATCGTTTGGTTAGATCACCGTACGCATCGATTCGACGATCGCGAAGAAACGGCCAATGCGTGCGAACATCATCGCTAAGAGCAAGGTCGCAGTCAGCAATAACGATCGCTTCGTCGGTATGGTTCGCTTCCGCAACCACCTCGCCGCGCGGTGACGCGATGAATGAAGCGCCCCAAAACTCGAGCTCCGCTTCGACACCCACTCGATTCGGAGCCCCAAGCCAGATTCCATTGGCGATCGCGTGAGACCTCATCATGGTATGCCAGGAAGAATGCAGGATCGCGCCAAGCTCCGCTTTCTCGCTATGAATCCAGCCGATCGCCGTCGGGTACAAAAGGATTTCTGCGCCCGCCAGTGAAAAAAGCCTTGCCGCTTCTGGGTACCACTGGTCCCAGCAGATTCCGACGCCGAGTTTTGCGTAACGTGTCGGAATCACACGAAACCCAAGATCTCCAGGCGTGAAATAAAACTTCTCGTAAAACAGCGGATCATCGGGAATATGCATTTTCCGATAGATGCCAGAGATCTTTCCGTCCGCATCGATCACCGCCACGCTATTGTGATACAGCCCCGGCGCGCGCCGTTCGAACAGCGGGACGACGATCACGATTTGATGACGAGCCGCAAGTACCGAAAGCTCGTCCGTCGTCGGTCCTGGAATCGTTTCCGCCCAAGAGAAGTTACGATAATCTTCGGATTGAGCCGGATACGGGCCGGTAAACAGTTCTTGCAAGCAGACGATTTGCGCCCCATCGCTAACCGCAGCCTCAATCTTCTCGATCGTGCGGGCAACATTCGTGTCGCGAGAATCGTTGCCTCGCATTTGGATCGCCGCAAGTCGCACTTTACTCATTTTCGCATTCAACTTTCTGATCAAAAAGGCTTCATCGATGGATCCTTCGAATCCTCGAATACTGTTTTTTTCGGGCACGGATACCGATGTCGGCAAGTCTTTCGTCGCATCGCTAGCGGTCAAGGAGCTTCGCTATTCTGGCCTTCGCGTCGGCGTCTACAAGCCCGTTGCCAGCGGTTGTTCACGAGATGGCGAAAAGCTCGTCTCTTCCGACGCGGTTCGGCTCTGGGAAGCGTCAGGTCGAAGTTTACCTCTGGAGGACGTTTGTCCGCAGCTTTTTGTCGCCCCCATCGCGCCGCAGTTGGCCGCAATTCGCGAAGGAAAAACAGTTGACGAAGCCTTGTTGTTAAGCGGTCTTCACCCGGTTTCGGCTGAGAAAGACATCGTTGTCGTCGAGGGTGCCGGTGGTCTGCTGTCGCCGCTTTCGGACAA